>Ga0302157_10001754_pt1 | contig 25920 bp, 24 predicted proteins | sample I_Bog_N3_3_FD_193502 | JGI IMG/M metagenome (GOLD analysis project Ga0302157, IMG submission 193502) | Peat permafrost microbial communities from Stordalen Mire near Abisko, Sweden - I_Bog_N3_3 | ecosystem: Environmental > Terrestrial > Soil > Wetlands > Peat | place: Sweden: Abisko, Stordalen... | reverse complement strand
TGCAGCGGATTCATCAGCAAGTCGGAGAGCCTCGACCACCTGCCGAGCGCCATCCGCGGGGCGATGGTGGGCAACATCGCGATCTCGCCGGCCATGGTCGCCAAGCTCATCGCCCCCACGGCCGCGGCACGTCAAGGCTACGGCGACGATCTCAACCCGCGGGAGCTGGAGGTGCTCCAGTACCTCGCCCAGGGGTGGGACAACGCGTCCATCGAACAGCAGCTCTTCATGAGCCACGCGACCCTGCGCAACAAGCTCTCCCGGATCAACTCCAAGCTGGCGACCCACTCCAAGCTGGAGGCGGTGACCAAGGCGCTGCGACTGGGACTGGTCCAGGTCGAGCGTGAGGAGGGCTCCCAGGAGCCCCGGGTCGTGGCGGTCCCCAGGCAGCCGGTCTGAAGCCGAGCGGACCCAGCACCTTCGACCGGTGATGCCGAGAGCGGACGAGCCCGACCAGGGCGCAGGGCGGCTGCGCAGGCTGGCCCGTCGCATCCCACGGCTCCCGGAGGAGACGCCCAGCCCGCCGGTCACCTACACCCCGGCGCTCGTCGCCTACGTGGGACTGCTGACGACGGTGGCCCTGGCGGCGGCGGTGATGACGGTCCGACTTCCCGCGAACGCGGGGCTGCTCGCGATGGGGGCGTGCGCCACCTTCCTGCTCGCCGCCACGGCGGTCCGAGTCCTCTCCGGGGTAGCCAGCTTCTGGTCGACGTCGATCTTTGCCCACCTCGGGCTGACCTTCGCCGCGGGGCCGATCGGGGCGCTGGTCGCCGCCGCCAGCGAATGGGCGGGCACCACCGCGAGGTTGAGGACGAGCTGGTTCAAGGGCACCTTCAATGCCGCCAACCAGTTTCTGAGCGCGCTGGCCGCCTGGGCGCTGTTCCACGCCATAACCGGAGGCGGCATCGCGCTGGGGCCTGGCCTAGTCGCAGGGCTGGCGGCCGGCCTTCTCTCCTGGGTGGTCAACATCTGGCTGCTCGCGGGGGTCCAGTGGCTCACCCAGCCGGGGATGCGGGTGCTGCCCTACGTGGGACAGAACGCGACCTCGGTCCTCCCCTACTTCCTGGGTGCCGGCCTCACCGCCTTCGGTGGCGTCGTGCTCGTCGACCGGGAGGGGGCCGACGGCTTTCTCCTCCTCCTCGTCCCGGTGCTGCTGCTCCAGATGTCCCTGCTGGTGCTCTCCTCACGCACCCACGCCTCGCAGCTGCAGCGGGAGGCACACGCCCGAGAGAAGGAGCTGCTGCTCCGCCGGGCCCTGGAGGCATCGGACGCGGAACGCCACCGGATCGCCCGCAACCTCCACGACGGCGTGGTCCAGGACCTGGCCGCCGTCACCCTCGGGCTTCGCGCGCGCGCCGGGCAGGATGAGGAGGGCCGGGCGATGCTGCACGCCGCGGACGCCACCGCCGAGGCGATCGACGAGTTGCGCACCCTGCTCCGCGAGATCGCCCCTCCCGACCTTCAGCAGATCGGACTCGCCGCCTCCCTCGACGATCTCGCCGACCCGCTGCGCGACGCGGGGATCGAGGTGACCATCGAGGTCGGCGAGTCGGCCGGCGACGTCCGGGGCACCGCGCTCAGCGCCACCTACCGCATCACCCAGGAGGCGCTCCACAACGTCGACCAGCACGCCCACGCCCGGCACGTGCGGGTGGCCGTGGTCAAGGATGACGGAAGGCTCGACCTCCGGATCGTCGACGACGGCGTCGGCTTCACGGCGGACCGGCGCCACCGGCAGCTGGAGGCAGGGCACCTCGGTCTCAGCCTGATCCATGACCTGGCGCGCGAGGCGGGGGGTGATCTGGAGGTCCGATCGGTGCCCGATGCGGGCACGACGCTCCACGCACGCCTGCCCACGGACGAGGAGGGCGGGCCCGCCGGCCTCGAGCCGACCGCGTCACACCCCTGACCGCTCCGGGTCCGGCCCTACCGCGGCGCGCTGCCGACCTCGCGCCCGGCGATGGCCGACGCATAGACGCCGAGGAGGTCCGCGACGTACGCCTCGAGGCCGTGATGGGCGACGGCCCGGCTGCGGGCGGCCTCACCGAGTCTCCGACGGGCCTCGGGGTCGGCGCGCAACCGCTCCATGGCCTCACCCAGGGCCGGTTCCAGGGGGTGGAGCGGGATGACCAGGCCGGCGCCGTCCAGCACCGCCCCGTGCTCGCCGGCATCGGTGGCGACGATCGCGCAGCCCGCCGCCATCGCCTCCAGGAGGGCGAGTGAAAGTCCCTCCGCGGTCGAGGGAAGGACAAAGAGATCGGTCGCCCGGAGCAGCTCCAGGCGGTCCTCCAGCCGTGTGACCATCCCCAGAAAGCGCACCGGCCCCTCGGACCCGGCGATGGCACGAAGCCGGCGATCCTGGCTCCCATTGCCGGCGATCACGAGCAGGTGGTCGGACGGCCAGCGGCGGGCCAGGAAGGAGCGGATCAGCTCCTCCACCCGCTTCTCCGGGTCCAGCCGGCCGAGGAAGGAGACCATCAGCTCGGCGCCCAGGGCCTGCTTCAGCGCAGAGGGCCCGGGGCAGATCCGCTGCGTGTCGACGGCATTTGGCATCACCACGACGCGATCCGGCGCGACCCCGGCCCACACCAGGAGGTCGCGCTGGTCGTGGGAGAGGGCGATGCAGCGGTCGTACTCCCGGAGGCGGGGGGCATGGTAGTGGTAGAGACGGCGCATCACCCGGCCCCGGGCGCTCTGCGCCGGGGCGTAGGGGAGGTGGCAGGTCGCCACCGTCGCGGCGCCCAGACCGCGCGCCACCCGGGCCACCGCCCCGTCGAGGAGGGAGACGCTCACGGAGCAATGGACGACGTCGGGACGGAAGTCGGCGAGGGCCCGCTCGATCCGGGCGAGGGTGCGAGGAGCCGGCAGCGTCACCGTCTTGAAACGGACCCCCTCGAGCGCCACGACGTCGGCGACGGGAGTGCTGTCGCCGTCCAAATCGTGGTGGAAGAAGCGGATCTCACAGCCGGCCGCGGCCAGGGAGGTGACGGTCTGGTCGCTGTAGGTGGTGAGCCCGTCGGCCCGGCGTCCTCCCGCGTGCCCGAACCAAGCCACCCGCATCGTCACACCCGAACCCTCCGCGCCCTGCGAGCCAGCCGGCCCGCCGAAGTGAACTGCGCGCCGGGCATCCTGCGCCGGCCGGTGTGGGCTCGGCCCACGCTCCCATCTATGATCCTCTCCGCTGAGACTTCACGGGCGGAGAAGCCATCAAGACAAGATCGGGCGCGGCCGCCCGGGTGAACGGTCCTCACGGCGGAGCGGCCACAGGGCATCCGCTGAGCGCCCCTGTCGCTCGCACCCTGGCCGCTCCGATCCAGAGCACGTCCCCGCCCTCGCCTCTGCTCCGGATGCTCTGGGGTGGCGTCGCCAAGTCCGCGCAGGCGCTCGGCTGGCACCGCTACCTCGCCGTCGACGCCATCGCCGCGGCCACCTCCCTGGTCAGGCCGGGCCGCGTCGCCGAATGTGCCGCCCGCCACCGGAGGGCCGATCCCGCGCTCACGGCGCAGGCCGCGCGAGCCCGGGCGCGCGCCTCCTATCGCGAGTACTTCCGGACCTGCCTCGACCTCATGTGGGCCGACGCTCTGACCATGGAGACGGTGCGCCGAGATCATCCGATGGACGGCTGGGAGCACATCGCGCGGGCCGAGGAGGAGCACGGGTCGGGCATCTTCTGCCTGGCTCACTTCGGCAACTGGGACATGGCGGCGACGATGGCCCTCTCTCGGGGACTGGCGCTCACCACGGTGATGCGCGACTTCAGCCCGAGGTTCTTCAACAAGGTGATCGTCTGGGCTCGCGAGCGCCGCGGCCTGGAGGTCTTCACCCCCGGTCGGGCCGCCCGGGGTCTGCTCCATGCCCTCCGCCACGGCCGCTTCCTGGCCCTCCTCGCCGACATCCCCGAAGGGGGGGCGACGGTCGAAGTGCAGTTCCGCGGCGGTCCCGTCCTCTTCAGCACCGGCCCGGCGGCGATGGCGCTCCACACCGGGTGCCCCCTGCTGCCCGCCATCTGTTACCGGGTCGACCGCCACTACCGGATCTTGATCGACGCGCCGGTCCCGACCGGCACGGTCGCCGAGATGACCCAGACCCTTGCCGACCGGCTCGACGCGCTGATCGCCCTCGCTCCGGAGCAGTGGTACCCGTTCAACCCCGTCTGGACCGACGAGGGGTAGCCGGCGCCCCAAGAAGGCCGGCGACGGCCGTCGGGCGTCCTTCCGGGAGACGCTCAGGGATCGGTGCGGTGCCCCACCAGCGGCCGTCCGGGACGGCGGTCGTGGAGGACCCGGTCGAGGACGACGTGCTGGTCCTTGCCGAAGTGGTTGACGTCGCCGACCACCCCCTCCAGGCGGCGGGCGAGGATCAGAAGGAGGATGACCACCATCCCGACGGGGAACGCCCAGCCGGCCCGGAGTGGGACGACAGCGAGGACCACCCCCGCCAGCGGGAGCACGATGAAGCCGGCGATCACCCCCTCAGCGATCCGACCTCGGAGGGCACCGGCCGCGAAGCAGACGAGGAGCACGGCCAGGGCGATCGGGTTGAGACCGGCAACCGCGCCCGTCGAGACGGCCACCCCGCGTCCGCCGTCGAAGTGGAGGAAGAGGGACCAGCCGTTGCCGACGACGGCGAGGATGCCCACCACCACCAGACCAGCGCCGGTGACGTTCCCGACGTAACGGGCGAGCAGGACCGGGAGCAATCCCTGGATGAACTGGAGCGGCCCGATCACCGCCGCCAGGGCAAACCCGGCGTGCCGGTAGATGTTGGCGGTACCGACGTTGCCGGACCCATAGCCCCGGATGTCGAGACCGAGCCGCCGCCAGCGGGTCACCCAGTACCCCAGGGGAAGGCTTCCGATCAGATAGGCGGCCGCGCAGAACGTGACCAGGGTCCAGCGCGCGTCCATGTTCCCTCCGCCGATCCCTCGGCCATCCGACCCGAGGCGGTCCTCAGCCTCAGGCCATGGCTATCATCTTAGGCAGCAGCTTCCCGGTGGGGCATGGCCTCGGACCGATGCAACTGCGCGGCCGCGTGACCCCTCACGACCAGATCAGGGAGTGACATGGATCATCTTGCGCGCGGCCAATGCGACTAGCGTCGCGGATGGGTCCGCGGTAGCCGTGGAGATCCCCCCCACGGTGCGGGCTCACCCGGCCGCAGTCACGCCGGAGGCGACCAGCCGGCCGTGCGCCCTGGTGACCGGCAGCGGGGCCCTGGTGCCACCCGAGCTGGGCGGCACGGTCGGTGTGGTCGATCTACCGGTCCGGATCGGTGATCAGGAGATCGACGCCCGGAGCACCGAGGAGCTGCGCGAGTTCTACGCGCGGTTGCGCCACGGTGAGACCCCCGAGACGTCGGCCTCGCCTCCCGGGGAGTTCCTGGAGGCCTACCGTCGCTGCCGGTCCGACCAGATCCTCTGCCTCACCATCCCGGCCAGATGGAGCGGCATGGACGACAGCGCGCGCCTGGCAGCCCGGATGCTCGCCGAGGAGGAGGGGCGGGAGCGCGTCACGGTGGTCGACACCGGAACGGCGGCCGCCGGGCTGGGACTGATCACACGGGTCGCGGCCCGGCTCTGCATCGCCGGGGCCGAGCTCCCCGACGTGCTGGCCCGGACCGAGCGCGCCATCCGCGAGGTGAGGATGTTCGGCGCCCTGGAGGCCCTCGAGTTCGTGGCTCGAAGCGGCCGGATCAACGCCCTCCTGGCGGGGATCTCGGACAGCCTCCACGTGCGACCGGTCTTCCGGCTGAGCAACGGCCAGACCGGACGCGTGGCCCTCACCCGCACCCCGTCCGGGGTGCTCTCCGCACTGGAAAAGACGGCGCGCGACCTTCCCGGCCAGCCTTGGATCCTGGTCTTCCACGCCGACGCCGAGGAGCTCGCCCGGGCCCTGGAGGCGCGCCTCCGCGAGGTCTGCGACGTCGCCCGCTGCGAGATCATCGCCCTCGACCCGGTCATCGGTACCCACACCGGCCCGGGGGCGGTCGGGTACGCCGCCCTCCCGCTTCTGGCGGACGAGATCGATGACGTCCGCGACAGCGCCGAGAGCGTAGAACCGGATCGGTGACGAAGCATCCGCGGCCCATCCCCCGGTCAGGGTCTCGAACCACGATTTTCGGATGAGTCGCGCCCACCGCGTGCGCCTGATCATCCAGACGGGGGTGACCATCGGCATCCTGGTCGCCCTGATCCTCATCCTCAATCCCGGCCAGCTCGGCCAGGACATCGCGCGCTTCCCGATCATCATGGTGCCCGCGGCGATTGGGCTCACCACCTGCTTCTACCTCACCAAAGGGCTCCGCTACCACCAGCTGCTGCGCAGCGAAGGGGTGGCGGTGACCGTGCGAGACTCGGTGCTCTTCACGGTGGGCGGCGAGGCCTTTGGCCTGCTGCCGTTCGGTGAGCTGGCCCGGGCCGAGCTGGCCAGTGAGGCGACCGGCGCCCCGATCGGCACCACCATGGCTGCGGTCACCGTCCAGGAGCTGCTCTACACCACGGTGATCGTGGCGGTCGCCATCCCCGGCGCTCTCGCCTATGCCGCCGGCATCTCCGGGATCGCCGTCTCGCTCGCCGGGATCCTGGCGATCATCGGCATCCTCACCATCGACCCGGTCTTCACCGCCGTCCTCCGGGTGGTCGGGCATATCCCGTGGGCGCGGCGCGCCACCCGCCAGCTCGAGGTTCTCCACGAGCAGGTGGTCCGGCTCATGCGGCGCCCCCAGACCTGGCTCTGGCTGATCCTCAGCGTGCTGGGCGCGCTCTTTGAGTTGACCCTCTTCTGGCTGATGGTTCGGGGCACGAGCGGCACGGCGATCCCCTGGGTGACCACCACCTTCATCTACGGCGCCGCATACCTTGCCGGCGCCGCGACCAGCCCCGGAGGTGGGGTGGGAGGCTTCGAAAGCACCGCCATCGCCCTACTCCAAACGCAGGGTGTGCTCGGTCCGGCAGCGGTGGCCGCCGCCCTCCTCCAGCGCGCCGCCGACAAGGGCGTGATCACCCTTGCCGGCTTCGCCGTCTGGTTCTGGGTGCAGCGGCACATCCGTGTGCGCCGCGGTCTCCTGCTCGGCGGCGGCGATTGCTCGCCGCGGGCGCTGCAGCCAGTCCGCACCCCGCTGCCCGTGGCGGCGGCAGCGATCGTCCGCGCACCCGAACAGGTGCCCACATCCCCTCTGCCGGCGCGCAGACCCGTCCCCGTCGCGGTGCCCCGGGCGGCGGTGGCAGCGCTCAAGCGCCCCGTGGTGACCGCACTCACGGTGAGATCGGAGGCGCTCGTCGCGCAGCCGGCGAGGCGCGGGAGCATGCACCTGCGCTAGCAGGATGTTGAAGACACCCTGCTAAATCCGGCCACCCCTGGTGCCGTGCGTGTTGATGCCGTCAAGGTCGGCGCGCAACCGCGTACCGGAGGAAGAGGTGGTCGCCTGACCGGCGCAGCGAGCGGAGACCGAGCCGGGGCGCCTCCTCAGGGGCAAACGCGGTGCCGGCGACCAGTCCAGGCCGGGGAGCATGCCCGGAACGACCAGCGAGCTGCGGGGCCACAGTGACGAAGAGCTCGTCCACCCACCCGCCGGCGAGGAGCTGCCCGAAGAGCCGCGGGCCGCCCTCGCAGAGGATGGTCACGGCCGCCAGATGAGTGCGCACCGCCTCGACCACCGCGCCGGCGGGGATCTCGCCCGCCTCCCCGGCGACGGCGACCCGCACCCGAGGGTGCATCACGGGGAGCCGTGCCGCCCCGTCCTCGGTGGTGATGACCAAGACGTCGCCCGCAGGATCGCGGAGCGCGGGGTGGGCGGCCGGCAGGGCGCCGCTTCCGCTCACCACGGCGAGCGGCGGTGGGCCGTCAGCGCCGGTGAGCCGCCGGCGATGGACGGCCAGCTCCTCCGCCAGGTCCGGCATGGGGGTGCTCGGGGTCCACTGGTGGTGGGGATCGTCACCGAGGGTGCCGGCTCCGATCAGGACGCAGTCGGCGGCGCACCGGAGCAGGGCCATCAGGAAGCGGTCGGCGGGGCTGTGAAGGCTGACTGCCATGGCACCCTCACCGCCGCCCTCGCCGAAGGCGGTGACCCCGTCGGCGGTGGCCACGAAGTTCGCAACCAGGCGAGGAGTGCCCCGCCGGACCCGGAGGGGCCCGCCGTAGAGGCGCAGAAGCGGATCGTCCGGCGGCGAACCCTCCTCGTCGAGGGCGACCTCGAACCCATCGGTCTCGGCGAAGCGGGTCAGGGCCTCGGCGGTCATCCCAGAGGGGCGACGCGGGGCCGGGGGCGGCGGGTCTTCACGCAACTGGGATAATGGCCCACTCGGGCTGGTTCACCGCGTGCCCGTCTTCCCCAGCCGACGTAGCTCAGTGGTAGAGCAGCGGTTTCGTAAACCGCTGGCCGGGAGTTCGAATCTCCCCGTCGGCTCCAGGGGTTACCGCGCGCGCTTCCGGTTGTTGCGAGGGCAGTGTTCCAGCTCGGCCAACCCCAGGGCCTCCAGCAACGGCGGAAGGTACACACCGAAACGCCGGCGCAGATTAGCGTCGAGGGACGTGGTGTGCTAGAAACGGCATCGATCCGGGCAACCTGCGAGGAAACGTGAATCAGTTCTGGAGCGTCGGTCACCTCGGGGCGCTGGCCTTCACGGCGATCGCCATCTGGGCGGCGGTCGTCGCGGGGAGGCGATGGCCGAGCCACCGAAGCACGTGGGCGGCCCGCGGCCTGGCCGGCGCCTTGGTCGTCAATCAAACCGTCTACTGCCTGAGCGGGGTGTGGAACGGCAACTGGTCGATCCGGTACGGCCTCCCCCTCAACCTCTGCGACCTGGCCGCGTTCGTGGCGGGGGGAGCCCTCATCTGGCGCCGGCGCTGGCTGATCGAGACCACCTACTTCTGGGGGATGGCGGCCACCACGATGGGCCTGCTCTGGCCGGACCGGTCGCTGCCGCTCGGCAGCTACTGGTACTTCGAGTACTACATCGACCACAGCGGCGTGATCATCGCGGCCCTCTTCCTGGTCTGCGGGCTCGGCTACGTTCCCGGCAAGGGCGCCGTGACCAGAGCTTTCCAGGCCACCCTGGCCTACGCGGCGGCCGTCGGGGTCTTTGACCTGGTAACTCGGGCCAACTACTTCAACCTGGCGGGCAAGCCGCCTCGCGGGACCACGCCGCTCGACCTCTTCGCCCCTTGGCCCTGGTACATCATCGAGGCGGCGCCGTTCGCCCTGCTCGCCTTTGCACTGGTGGCGCTCCCCTTCCACCGCCAGGAGCGCGCCGGAACGCCGGTGCTCGAGCAGGCGGTGTAGCCGGGAGAGCGGACACCGCCCCGGGTCACCGCTCGGACTCGGCACCTGCAACTGGTAGGGCGACAACCACATACTCTGTTACATGAATTCACCGACAGTGGTGGTCGTCACATGAATCTCCGCTCCCTGGTCGACATCTCTTCCTCGGCGCGGGCGCGCCGGCGCCTAGTCGGCGGGGTCGGTGCTGTGGTCCTTCTCTGTGCCTCCGCCTGCGGGGCCTCCAGCACCCCATCGTCGTCCGCGGGCGCCCCGACCGGGGCAGCCTCCTCCTCCTCGGCGGCGTCGACGGCCGCCGCGAGCGGTGGCCATGCGTTCACCGCCACCCTCAAGGTCACGGGAACCGTCACCCAGTCCGCGACCTTCACCGAGGACCTCAGCGTCCTGCCGGCCTGCGCGGTGCTCGCCAAGAGCGGCATGGCCAACCAGACCTGGAGCATTCCCCAGCCTCTGACGGACCAGAGTTTCGCCCTCAACTGGAACATCACCCCCTACACCGGTCCAGGGACGTACACCGACGCGACCGCCTTCCAGGACTCGGTCGACCTCGACGCCCCCTACCAGGGGACGGCCGACGAGTTTGACCAGGTCTCGGGAACCACCCTCTCGATCACGGTGAACAGCAACGGGTCGGGTTCGGCCACGTTCTCCAACCTCCAGGACGGGGATCAGCTGCCGGTCGCCGGCAGCGAAACCTGGACCTGCAGCTGAGCCTCCGGCTGCCACAACGCACCTGACCCGATGCCGGGCCGGCCCCTCGCACCTAATGTCTACCAATGAGGTGCGGGGGCCGGCCCTTTGGTCACAATGTGCGAAATGCGCGTATCGGTGAAGGCTGACTATGCCGTCCGGGCGGCGATCGAGCTGGCGGCCCATGGGCCGGGCACGGTCAGCGCGGAGCACATCGGCGAATCCCAGAACATCCCGCTCAAATTCCTCCAGAACATCCTTGCCGAACTCAAGGAGGAGGGGCTGGTCATCAGCCACCGGGGGGTGGGGGGCGGATTTGAGCTGGCGCGGGATTCCGCCACCATCACCCTGGGTGACGTCATCCGGGTCATCGACGGGCCGCTCGCCCGAGTGGGCGACTACCGCCCGGACCAGCTCGCCTACGTCGGGCACACGGAGGCGCTCCGCGACGTATGGGTCGCGGTCAGGTCCTACATCCGGGACGTGCTCGACGAGGTCAGCCTGGCCCAGGTGGTCCGCGGCGACCTTCCCCCGGTCGTGACCAGCCAGACCGCGCTCCGGGATGCCTGGGTGCCGCGGATCAAGATCGACCCCCGCCAATCGCCCCACCTGGGGGTCCCGGGCCATGGTGGCCGTCATGGTGCGAGCGGTGCCGAACATGCCGGCCCGGAGCTCTCCCGAGCCCCCCTCGCTGCCACCGCCGTGCCGGCCACCGCCTGCCAGCCGGGCGGCTCCAGGTGCGCTGCCGAGAGGGTACCCACACCCCCGAGGTGAGCCGCAGAGGCGCCGCTCCCTGCCGTCTCCATCCGGCGCCGGATCCATGACGAAACCCGCTGGCGAGCGGGCTTCTGTTACCGTCAATGGCAGTCGACCACGTCGACGGCATCTTGGCGAACCCTCTCCCCCGCTTCCGGCGGGGTCCTCAAGAACGCTTCCCACCCCCGAGAGGGGCCAGCGCGGTCCAGCCGCCACTGCACGGCCAGGCTGGTGTGCGCCCGGAGAACCCATGACATCGTTTGCAGAACTCGGAGTGCGTGCGCGCACCCTCGAATCGCTCACCCGGCAGGGCATCGACGCCCCCAACGAGGTGCAGCGCGAGGCACTTCCCCACATCCTGGCCGGCCATGACACCGTCATCGCGGCCCCCACGGGATCGGGGAAGACCCTCGCCTTCGCCGTCCCCATGATCGAACGCCTTCAGGGCCACCGCGCCGGGGGCCCTCGCGCCCTGGTGGTCGGGCCCACCCGCGAGCTCTCGCTGCAGGTCGCCACCGTGATCGCCGGCCTCGACCGGGCGCTGCGGGTCGCCGTCCTCTACGGGGGCGTCGGCTACGGGGCGCAGTACCAGGCGCTGGCCGGAGGTCCCGACATCGTGGTCGGATGCCCCGGGCGGATCCTTGATCTCGTGGGGCAGGGTCGGGTGCACTTCTCCGCGGTCGAGTACCTGGTGCTGGACGAGGCGGATGAGATGCTCGACGCCGGCTTCGCCCGCGAGGTGGAGCGGATCATGAGCCTCTGCGCGGTCGGAGCCGCGCGTCAGACCGTGCTCGCCTCGGCGACCATGCCCGACTGGGTGCAGCGGATGATCGACCGCCACCTCCGCGAACCACGGCGGGTGCAGGTTGCCGCCGACGCCGAGCCCACCCTCGAGCACGGCGTGCTCCACGTCGACGACGAGCAGCGCATGGACTCGCTGGTGACGCTTCTCAGGCTCCAGCCGGCCGGCTCCGGGACGATCGTCTTCACCCGTACCAAGCACGGTGCCAAGAAGCTCGCCCGCAAGCTGGAGACCCTCCATCTGCGCGTGGCCGAGCTCCAGGGCAACCTCTCCCAGAACGCCCGGGAGCGCTCCATCGGCAGCTTCCGCGATGGCGACGTGGACGTCCTGGTGGCGACCAACGTGGCCGCCCGCGGCCTCGACGTCCCCCACGTCGGCCTGGTCGTCAACTACGAGCTGCCCGAGACCGCGCAGTGGCTGACCCACCGGATCGGCCGCACCGCGCGCAACGGCGCCGCGGGCCGGGCCATCACGCTCCTCTCGACCGCCGACGCCGAGCAGTGGCACAAGCTCCAACGCGGAGGCGCGCCCCACCTGCCACGTCTCCACGCCGAACCACTCCTCGCGCGGGGCGAATGGCTCTACCTCGCCGAAAGCGAGCACCCGGAGCCGGCATTCCGGCCGGCCCAGCCGGTCCGGACGGGCCTCCCGCGCCGCCCCGCCGGGTCTTTCCGGCGCCGGCGCCCGGCTCCCCATCGCACCGCCGCCTGAGCATCGACGGGCCTCGCCCTGGAGGTGGGTCTCGGCAGCTAGCATCATTTGATTCAGCCTCGGCTCACGTCCATCGGGGGAAGCCAGATGCCCGTTCCAGAGTCCGGGAAGGGGGGAGCCCGCGCGGTCGGCCCTCCCTGGCGACGCGCTCACTTGGGCCGCTTCGAGCAGTCGGTGATCGAGAGCGCCGCCCTGCGGAACAATGCACTGGGTGACCCGTGGGTGCGTCCCATCGAGGTCTACCTCCCACCCGGCTATGACGACCATCCCGAGAAGCGTTACCCCTCCGTCTACATGATCCAGGGGTACACCGGCCAGCTCGACATGTGGCATGGGCGGAGCGCCTTCCGTCCCAACTTCCCCGAGCTCTGTGACGCCCTCTTCAGCGGCGAGGACGCCCCACCCCCGGTGGTTGTGGTGTTCGTCGACTGCTGGACCTCCGTGGGAGGCAGCCAGTTCCTGGACTCGCCGGCGACCGGGATGTACCACACCCACCTCTGCGAGGAGGTGGTGCCCTGGGTGGACGGCCAGTACCGAACCCTTGCCGCCGCCGCTCACCGGGGCATCGCCGGCAAGTCGAGCGGCGGGTACGGCGCCATGGTCACCTGCATGCTCCGCCCCGACCTCTTCGGAGGGATGGCCGACCACGCCGGCGACGCCGTCTTCGAGAACTGCTACCTGCCTGACTTCCGCAAATGCGCCCGGGTGCTGCGCGACCGCTACGAGGGCAGCTACGACCGCTTCTGGGCGGACTTCCGCTCCCGGCCGGCGATGAGCCGGGACGGCGACGGTGAGCTGGCCAACGCCTGGGCGATGGCCGCCGCCTACTCCGCCGACTCCGACGGCACCGTCCGGCTGCCCTTCGACACTGCCACCGGCATGCTGATCCCCGAGGTGTGGGAGCAGTGGCTGCAGTGGGACCCGGTGCGCATGGCTCCCCGCTACGCCGACGCACTCCGCTCGCTCCGCGCCATCTTCATCGACGGCGGCCGGAGCGACGAGTGGTACCTCGACCTCGGGGGCGAGGCCTTCCGGCGGGCTCTGGAGCAGATCGGGGTGACCGACGTCCGGTTTGAGCTCTTCGAGGGAGGCCACATGTCGATCGAGTACCGGTACCCGATCGCGCTGCGCTACCTCGCGGAGCGTCTGTCGCCCGCCGTCCGCTGAGCCAGGTTGCCCACGCCGGACGCGGCGGGGGGATCAGCTCGCCTTGTACCCGAAGCGGCGGAGCATCTGCTTGCGCTCGGCGATCTCGGCCTCGCCCTCGATGCCGCGGCTGCGCACACCGTCGGCCACCCCGAGGATGGCTCGGCCTTGGTCGGTCTCGGCGACGATGACCTCCACCGAGTTGGCGGTGGCGCAGTAGATCCCGCAGACCTCCTGGACGGCCCGCACCGCCGGAAGCACGTTGATCGGAAAGGCGTTGCCGAGCAGGATCAGGAAGGCGTGGCCCGTGCCCAGCCTCAGCATGGTGCCGCGGGCCAGGTCCGTGAGCTCGTCGTCAGTGCCGCTCCAGCGGACCAGCGCCGGCCCGGAGGCCTCGCAGAAGGCGAGCCCGAACTTGATCCCGGGCACCGCTCCCACCAGCGCCTCGTGAAGATCCTCCACCGTCTTGATGAAGTGGCTCTGACCGAGGATGAGGTTGACGTCCTCCGGCTTGTGGATGGCGACCGAGGTGATCTCCATGAGCTGCTCCTGACATGGCGGCGGGACGGCACGGGGGGACGGCGCAGTGGGGACCGCCTGGCGGCACTCTACGCCGCGGTGGGTGGAGTGGTTGCCGCCCGGCAGAACCGCCCCGTATCTCTCCTCTCACCTCGCCCGTTCCCATGAGCAGAGTGCTCGAGACCCCGCCGGTGGAGCCGGTCGACCGGCCCCAGCCCGATCCGGCCGCGACGGCGGCCGCCCATCCTGAGGGCGCCACCCCGGAGCCCGAAATACCGCCGCGCCCATCGCCGGCGACGGGCCGGTCGCGGTTGCCCCGCTGGCGGCACCTGCTTCGCGCCGGGCTGGCGTTCCTCCTCGTCCCCGGGACGGTGCTGGCGGGAGCCGCCCTGGTCACTCCACCGGTCGCCGGGGCCCCGGCGCTGGTCGCGGCCATCGACCGCGAGCACGGCTCTGTCCCGGTCCCGGCCGAGCCCTCCTGGCGCGTTTCCGAGGCCATCGTGGCGGCCGAGGACGGCACTTTCTACAGCAACGACGGGATTGACGTGGCCGGAGCCGGCCGGGCGCTTTGGGGATGGTTCACCGGAGTGGACGGGGGGGGCAGCACCATCACCGAGCAGCTCGCCAAGGTGATCTACACCGGCGGCCGGACCGGGGTCCCCGACCGGATCGCCCAGGTCGCGCTCGCCCTCAAGCTGGACGGCCACTACACCAAGCCGGCCATCCTCAGCATGTACCTGAGCGCCGTCTACTTCGGCAACGGCTACTTCGGGGTGCTCGCCGCCAGCGAGGGGTACTTCGGCGTCCCCCCGGGCCAGCTGAGCTGGGCCCAGGCGTCGCTCCTCGCCGGGCTCCCCCAGGCACCAAGCCTGCTCGACCCCCTCCAGCACCTGGCACTTGCCGGGCAGCGGCAGTCGTATGTCCTCGACCGCCTGGTGGCCACCGGGGTGCTCACCCGGGCCCAGGCGGCGGCCGCCGCCGCGGCGCCCCTCGGCCTGCGCTGAGCACAACCGCCGTTTGCCCTCGCTCGGCGCACTCCCGCCAGGACCGGCGGGGGTGCAATTCGGCCAGCCTCGTCGAGTGGCAGAGCGGGGCGGTCAGCCAGTGCATAGAATTCGCAACGTCCCCATAGTCCGGCTGCCACCCCGAAGGAGACCCCCCGATGAGCGTGTTCCGACGCTTCAGCAACATCGTCCAGCAGAAGTCCAATGCCGCTCTGGACAAGATGGAGGACCCCTCCCAGGCGATCGATCTCTCGTACCAGCAGCTGCTGGAGCAGCAGCAGAAGCTCCGGACCGCGCTGGTCGAGGCGACCACCGGCCAGAAGCGGGTCGAGAACCAGGCCAAGACGATGGACACCCGGATCGCCTCGCTGAACGACGCCGCTCAGAAGGCCGTCTCCGCAGGCAAGGATGACCTGGCCACCCAGGCATTGACCCAGGCCGAGGTCCTCCAGCAGCAGCGCCAAGCGCTGGACCCGCAGATTGAGACGCTCAGAGCCCAGGTCGAGAAGCTGCAGGTGGCGCTCCAGAAGTACCAGGCCAAGGTGCAGTCGTTCGCCACCCAGCGGGAGTCGCTCAAGGCCTCGTACGAGGCGGCCAAGGCGACCAGCACGGCCGGGGACACCCTGGCCGGCATCGGCGAGCACACGAGCGACGCAGCCATGATGATGCAGCGCGCCCAGGACAAGATCGCCCGCACCCAGGCGCACGCCGACGCCGTCGACGCTCTACTGGAGAGCGGGACCCTGGACACCCCGCTGCTCACCGGCGGCACCTCCACGCTCGAGGATCAGATCAGCGCGACCGTCGTGGACAGCAGCGTGCAGGCGAAGCTGGCCGCGATGAAGCAGCAGGCGGCACTGCCCGCGCCGGCCGCGCCGGCCCCCGCGGCGATCAGCGCGCAGGGGATCGTGGTCCGCATCCACGGTGATGATCAGTACCGCCTGGAAGCGTCGCTCCAGTCCGACCTGGACATGTACGACCGCCGGCTGGTCGCCGCCGTCGAGGCCAACGACGATGCCGCCTACCACTCGGTCCTTCGCGACGTCACCACGTTCGTCAAGACGAAGGGCGTCGTCCTTGGGGGTGCGGATGTCACCAAGAGCGACATCATCCTGCCGAGCGACGACATGCCCCTGAACGAGGTGGCCGGCATCCTCCATCCCGCCGACGGCGCGGCCGCCTAACCGCTCCCGGTCACGTCCATGAGCGGAGCTGCGGCTGCGATACCGGAACCGCTGGTATTGGTGGTACCCAACTTCAGCGAGGGTCGCCGTGCCGAGGTGATGGACGCCATCGTGGCAGCGATGACGTCCGTCCCCGGCATCACGCTGCTCAACCGCCAGTCGGACCCCGACCACAACCGGCTGGACACCACCCTGATCGGCTCGCCCGAGGCCGCTCGTGCCGCGGCGATGGCGGGAGCTACCAAGGCCGTCGAGCTGATCGACATGGAGCAGCAGCACGGCAGCCATCCCCGCATGGGGGCGGTCGACGTGATCCCCTTCATCCCCATCCGGGGAGTGACGATGGACGGCTGCGTGGAGCTGGCCCGAAGCTTTGCCCGCGAGCTCGCCGAGACCCTCTCGCTCCCTGTCTACCTGTACGAGCGCGCCGCCGCGACCCCGGACCGGGCCAGCCTGGCCGATGTCCGCCGCGGCGAGTACGAGGGTCTCCGGGCAGATGTGGCCGAGGGAAGGCGGCTGCCGGACATTGGCCCCCACCAGCTCGGCAAGGCTGGAGCCACCGCGGTCGGGGCGCGGCCACCGCTCGTCGCCTTCAACGTCTACCTGAGTGGCAGCGACGAGCGCGCCGCCAAGGAGGTGGCCAAGCGGGTGCGGGAGCGATCCGGCGGCCTGGTGCACGTACGCGCCATCGGCTTCGCTGTCCCCGAGCGCGCCTGCGTCCAAGTTTCGATGAACCTGCTCGATCCGCTGGCCACCCCGCCGTACCGGGCCCTCGAACTGGTCCGGCTGGAGGCCGCCCGCTTCGGCATGCGGGTGCTGGACACCGAGATCGTCGGCCTCATCCCCCAGGCAGCGCTCGCGGAGTCCGCCGCCCACTACCTGCAGCTGCGCGGCTTCAAGGCCGACGCCCAGGTGATCGAGACCCTGGTGGCCAGCCACGGGAGCGCCGCCCCGGCCGCCGGGACAGATGGGGCACCAGCCGGAGGCGCCGGTGCCCCCTCCGTGGCTCCGGGCAGCGGCATCGGGACGATGACGGTGAATGGCTTCCTGGATGCCCTCGCCTCGGAGCGACCGACCCCCGGCGGGGGTGCGGCGGCGGCCGTGAGCGGTGCCGCGGGCGCGGCGCTGCTCGGCATGGTGGCGCGGCTGACCACCGGACGGAAGGGTTATGAAACCCTCGAGGGCCGCATGGCCGAGGTGGCTGCCCTGGCCGACGCGGAACGTGGCGCCCTGATCGCTCTCGCCGACCGGGACACGGCCGCCTTCGACGCCGTGATGGCGGCGTACCGCCAGCCCCGCCGTACCGACGGGGAGCGGGTGGCCCGCAGCGCGGCGGTGCAGTCGGCGTTGACCGGGGCGGCGGAGGTGCCGCTGGAGGTGGCCCGACGCGCGGCGGCCCTCCTGCCCACGGCGCGGGAGCTGGTCGAGACGGGCAACTCCAATGCGGTCTCCGACGCCTACTCGGCCGGCCAGCTGCTCCACACCGCTGTGGCCGGCGGCCTGGCCAACGTCAGCATCAACCTCGCGGCGATGAGCGACTCGTCACGCGCCGACGTGCTGCGGAGCGATGTGCAGAGGGTCCGGAGGGGAGCCGCCGCGCAGCTCGCCGCGGTGGAGGCGGCGTTCGCGTCGCGGCTCTCCAGGACGGGCTGAGCCGCCGCTGCGGGTCGTTCGGCGGATGGGGCCGGCTCAGTCCCCGAACTCGCGCATCGGCAGCCGCAGCCCCTTCTCGGCCGCCACCCGCTCGGCCTCCGGGTAGCCGGCGTCGGCGTGGCGCACCACTCCGCTGCCGGGATCGTTGGTGAGCACCCTCTCGAGCTTCTGAGCCGCCAGAGCAGACCCATCCGCGACCGTCACCTGGCCGGCGTGAATCGAGCGTCCGATGCCGACTCCACCGCCGTGGTGGATCGACACCCAGGACGCCCCCGACGCGGTGTTGAGCAGGGCGTTGAGGAGCGGCCAGTCGGCGATGGCGTCGGACCCGTCGCGCATCCCCTCGGTCTCGCGGTACGGCGATGCCACCGAGCCGGTGTCGAGGTGATCCCTGCCGATGACGATCGGCGCCTTGAGGTCGCCGCGCGCCACCATCTCGTTGAAGCGGAGGCCGAGCCGGTCGCGCTCTCCGTAGCCGAGCCAGCAGATGCGGGACGGAAGGCCCTGGAACTTGACCTTCTTCCCGGCCATCCGGATCCAGCGCGCCAGAGGCTCGTTGTCGGGGAACTCGTCGAGCACCGCCTGGTCGGTGGCCGCGATGTCGGTCGGGTCGCCGGAGAGGGCGACCCACCGGAAGGGGCCCTTGCCCTCGCAGAAGAGCGGGCGAACGTAAGCGGGGACGAAGCCGGGGAAATCGAAGGCGCGCGCACAGCCTCCGAGCTTTGCCTCGGCGCGGATGGAATTGCCGTAGTCGAAGACCTCGGCACCGCGATCGAGGAAGCCGATCATGGCGTCCACGTGGGCCGCCATCGACTCGCGGGCACGGGCGGTGAGGGCCACCGGGTCGGTGAGACGGAGCTGCGCCATCTCCTCCACCGTGGCGCCGCGGGGGACGTACATGAGGGGGTCGTGCGCCGATGTCTGGTCGGTGACCACATCGATCTCGGCCCCGCTCGCGAGCAGCTCCGGCACCACGTCCGCCGCGTTGCCGAGGACCGCGATGGAGAGCGGCGTGCGGTTCCGCTTGGCCTCCAGCGCCCGGTCCAGGGCGTCGTCCACCGAGTCCGCGACGACGTCCAAGTAGCCAGTCTCCAGGCGGCGCTGGATGCGCGAGGGATCGATCTCGACACAGATCGCCACCCCCTCGTTCATGGTCACCGCCATCGGCTGGGCGCCGCCCATGCCGCCGAGCCCGGCGGTGAGGGTGATGGTGCCGGCCAGCGTGCCCCCGAAACGCTTGGCGGCGATCGCCGCAAAGGTCTCGTAGGTGCCCTGCAGGATGCCCTGGGTCCCGATGTAGATCCAGGATCCCGCGGTCATCTGGCCGTACATGGTCAGCCCGAGGGCGTCGAGCCGCCGGAACTCCGGCCAGTTGGCCCACTCCGGCACCAGGTTGGCGTTGGCGATCAGCACCCGCGGCGCCCACTCATGGGTACGGAAGATGCCGACGGGCTTGCCCGACTGCACCAGGAGCGTCTCATCGTTCTCCAGGTCCCGGAGGGAGGCGACGATGGCATCGAACGCCGCCCAGCTGCGCGCCGCCTTGCCCCCGCCGCCGTAGACGATGAGCTGGTCGGGATGCTCGGCGATCTCCGGGTCCACGTTGTTCATCAGCATCCGCATGGCGGCCTCCTGCGGCCACGCCTTGCAGGAGAGCTGGGTGCCACGCGGAGCGTGCACCACGCGGGGCCCGTGCACGGCCCCGGCCATCAGGACGTTCCCTCGGCGACCGCGGCCGGCACCGCCGGCGCAACCGCACCCGAACCGGCGCGAAGCGAGCGGTGCAGGAAGAAGTAGAGGCCCGAGGCGACGATGAGTCCGAGGATCCAGGAGATGTCCCCGCCGCCCAGGTGGCTCACCATCGGCCCGGTGTAGAAGGTCGTGTTCATGAAGGGGACCTCGACGGCGATGGCGACCAGGTAGGCGACCATGGTCCGCCAGTCGATCCGTCCGTAGATGCCCTTGATGTCGAAGATCGAGGCGATGTCGTACTTCTCGCGGCGGATGAAGTAGAAGTCCATCAGGTTGATCGCGGTCCAGGGCACCAGGAAGTAGGCGAGGAAGAGGATGAAGTTCTCGAAGTCGTTGAGGAAGTTCGAGGTCGCGGCCACGGCCAGCACGGTGCCCACCACACCCGCGCCGACGACGAATCCGGCCCGCATCGAGCTGTGCACCCGGATCTTGGCCAGGGCGGTCACCGTGGTCGTCGTCGACATGAACATGCCATAGAGGTTCAGCACGTTCACGGCGACGATGCCGAGGATGATGACCAGCGAGATCGCCCAGCCGATCGCCTTGTCATTGCCGAGTCCGACGATGAAGGAGACCGATCCGCTGTTGAAGGCGTTGGCGGCCACCGCCACCGCCACCGCGCCGAAGGCCATCATCCAGACCGTGCCGATCACCGACCCGGCAGCCGTCCACCAGAAGGTGGCCGCCTTGCTGGTGTTCTCGGGCAGGTAGCGCGAGTAGTCGGCGACGTAGGGCGCGTAGGTGATCTGCCAGGTCGCGGCAAAGGTGATGGCGAGCAGGAAGGTGCCAAAGGTCAGGCCGCTGTTAACCCAGACGGCTCCGAGCGAGTGGACCGTGAGCAGCCGGATGGTGAGGTAGAGGAAGCCGAGGCCCGACACCAGGGCGATCCACCGCTCGTACTGGTGGATCATCCGGTAGCCGTAGACGGCGAGCACCGTGCAGACGATCGAGACGATGATGGTGGCGAGAGTCTGGTTGAGACCGAGCCAGCCGGCGAGGGCGGCGCCGCCGAGCACCGCGCTGGTCGCAAAGAAACCGACGTACATGAGCAGAACGAGGATCAGGGGCAGGATGGCGCCGTAGAAGCCGAACTGGGCCCGGCTCTGGATCATCTGGGGAATGCCCAGCTTGGGGCCCTGCGCCGAGTGCGCCGCCATGAAGACGACGCCGACGAGGTTGCCGATCACGATGGCGAGCAGCGCCCACGGCAGAGAGAGCCCGATGATCACGGCCAGAGCGCCCGTCACCGCCGCGGTCACCTGCATGTTGGAGGCGAACCAGATGTTGAAGAGGCTCCGCGGCGTGCCGTGGCGCTCCTCCGGCGGGATGTACTCGATCGAGCGGCGCTCGACCTGCAGGCTGCTCGTGTAGCCGCAATCCGTGCTCATCGGAACCTCCCCAGGGGGCGACCTTCCCCGGCATGCTCGGGCGCGCCGGTGAGGCCGGCCGCGCCGGTCGAGTGGCCAGATGTTCGAACGCGCGAGAGCGATCAACCAGTGACGAAAGGCACCGATTGGGCAGGGACCATCCGGTCAGCCCTCGGCAGCACCCCCCGCCGCGGGTGCGGCGTCGGTGACCGGCACCATCTCGTCGTCGAGGCTCACCGACAGCTCGGGAGCGATCTTCCGGTGCTCGGCGGCCACCAGCCTGACCGAGGTCCCGATGGCCAGGAACTCGATGACATGACTTCCCCACATGTGAGACTTCTGCTCGATCCGCATGGCCACGATGCCGTGGGCGCGCGACCGCTGCGCCTCCTGCTGCATCCGGGTCATGGCCAGCTCGCGGGCCTCGTACAGGGCCGAGGTGTAATTGCCGAGCTCGACGTTCTGGCTCTGCTGGCCGACCCAAGCACCGAGCCGCTGGTGGGCGACGTGGTAGACGCAGGCCCCGAAGGCGAGGCCGATGGGCTGGTAGCCGGCGCGGATCAAGAGGTAGAGGTCCTGCCCGGAGAGATCGCTGACCCAGATGCCGCTCGACTTCACGTTGGGATTTGCGACCGCCGTGCCCATGGCGACGAACTCGGCGAGGGGGTGGTTCCCCTGATGGATCTGGACCTCGAGCTTGAGACCGACCACACCCTGGCCGCCGACCTGCTGGGCGTGGCGCTCCATGGCGGTGAGCGCCTCGGTACGGGCCTGGTACATGGCCTGGGTCAGGTCGCCCATCTCCTGGTTGGTAGTCCAGTTGGCGTACTGGATGCCGATGTGGTAGACGGCGCTGCCGACCACCAGCCCCTTGGGCTCGTAGCCGATCTCCTTGAGCAGCACCGCCTCGTCGACGGAGAGATCGCTGCTGAAGGCGCGACCCTGATGGCGCTCACTGCTCTTCCCGGCCAGACAGGCGAGGGCGGCGTCGGCGCGGGGGTGGGGCATGACCGACATCAGCGCAGCCTCATGATCGGCAACGGAGGCTCATCGAGGGGCTCCTTGGCGTAGCGCCGCACCGCGGTGCCGAGCAGGAAGAGCTCGACCAGCATGGACTCGCCGCCCAGCTCGTAGGTGGAGAGATCGGTCTCGACGCCGACCGCGCCGTCGGCGTCGACGGTCGCCACCTCGGCCTCGAGGTGGTTGATGCCGAGCATCCGGGCCTCCTCGATGCCGTCGCTGATCTGCTGGATGCGCGTGTTCGACCACGAGCGCAGCGCCCACTCGGTGCCGCAACCGGGGTCGATCTCCATCGCCCCGATGCCCATCACCAGCGCCACCGGGACGTAGCCGCCGTGGAGCAGCTTGCTGAAGGCGACACCGTCGAGGTGGGACATGAACGGGGAGCGGAGCTTCGGGCCGCCACGGCGGCGCACCGCCGTGCCGATGCACGTGAACTCCAGTGAGTTGCCGACACCCTCCAGGTGGCGGCGGAGGATGCGCACCCCGACCACCCCGTGAGCGCCCAGGCCCTGTGCCTCCTCGAGGATCCGGCGGAGCGCGGCGTCGCGGGTCTCGGTGATACCGGCCTCGTAGAAGCGGTGCTCCCAGTTGTACCCGGTGCGGTGCTCGCTGCCGACCCCGTAACCGTAGAAGCCGTGTGGGCAGGGGTAGGTGCGCACCCTGCCTCCGCCGGTCGCGCCGCCCAGGCCGTAGACGGTGGTGTACCCCCATTGAGCCGCGATCCGGTAGACGCTCGAGCCCATCACCATCCCCACCGGCTCGAAACCGGCGTGCTGTATGGCCGCCATCTCGGACACCGAGAGGTCGCTGGTCCAGGCAGACTTGCCCTCGCGCAGCTCCTCGATACGCTCCTGGGCCGCGAGCGGCAACCCGCCTCGCTCGAGGGACGCGATGCTCGCCAACTGGCGCTGCTGGGCGGCTGCGGCAGCCTCGTCGCTCATCAGCGGTCCAGCGACAGGACCATGCGCGGCGTGGCGATCTCGCGGTCGGGCAGCTTGCGAACCGCGGTTCCCATCGCGAAGAACTCGATGGTGTGGCTGCCCCAGACGTGCGACTTCTCCTGGATCTGAACCCCCACGATGCCCTCGGCGCCGACCTTCTTGGCCTCGTCCTGCATCCGCTCCATGGCCAGCTCGCGGGCCTCGTAGAGCGCCTGGGTGAAGTTGGGCATCTCCTTGTTCTGCCCTATGTTGCCCATCGCCTGGAACATCCCCTGGTGGGCGACGTGGTAGACACAGGTGCCCATGACCAGCCCGAGCGGTGCGTGCCCGGCCTGCAGCAGGGTCCAGAAGTCCTGGCCGGAGAGGTCGGACGTGAACGGCTTGCCGGCCGGCGTCTTCCAGTTGCCGCCATCCTCGGCGCTCACCGCCGTGCCGAGGGCGAGGAACTCGGCCGTGCCCCGGCCCCACTCGTAGAAGCCCACATCGAGACGGACCCCGACGACTCCGTCGGCACCCAGCACGGCGGCCTCCTCCTCCATCCGGCTCATGGCGAGCTCGCGGGCCGCGTACATCGCCTGGGTCAGGGTCTGCACCTCACGGCTCGTGCTCCATCCCTTGGAGCTGAAGCCGATGTGGTAGATGCTGCTGCCCACCACCAGACCGCGCGGGTGGAAACCGGCCTCCTTGACCAGCAGGAACTCGTTGACCGAGAGGTCGCTGGTGAAGAGGGCGTCCTTGCCCTGCAGTTCGGCGAGGCGGCGGAGCGCATCCTTGGGGAGCCCCTCGAGGGGCGCCGGGGGAGCCTCGACCGGCTGAGGGGGATCCTCCTGCTGGGTCATGACGGGCGCGCCTCCTGTGGGGATGGACGGGCGGTGGGGAAGCTCAGGTGACTTCGGAACGCAGCCCTGCGAGGGCCTCGGAGCTGACCTGGGCCTGAGTGCCCAGGACGACGACCAGCGCTCGACGCCAGGCCTCGAAGCCCAGATCCTCGGAGCGGAGAACGATACCCCGCACCGCGTGAGCGTGCCGGCACGCAACCGAACCACGGCTCAATTCGGCCTCGAAGACGTCCTCTCCCGCCCGGACTGTGATCTTCCGGATGGGATGATCCTTCTTGAAGAGACCTCCCTCACGCTGGACCTGGACAGCACCCGGCACGGTGGCAAGCAGCTTGCCGCAGAACACCTGGAAGAAGACCGCGATATCCGCGGCATCCATGTGCAGGGAGGCGGCGACAGAGTCGAGGTCCGGCTCGGGCGTGGGGGCGTCGTTCATCTGGGGATCGAGTATACGAACGCCCTCAGGGCGACGGGGGGCGCGGCTTCGTGGAGGGCCCAGACCGCGATGGCGGCGGCACCGTTGGCGGTCGGAGGGGTCGGGTAGCATGGGGTCAATCCCCGCATCCCCGATGCCGAGGGAGCCGATCCGGATGAGGAGGGCCCACCCACCGTGGTGTTCACCGATTTCGAGCTCGAATACCTTCGTTCCCAGCGGCTGGGCCGTCTGGCGACTCTGAGCCCACGTGGGACGCTCCAGAACAGCCCGGTCGGCTTCCAGGTCGACGAGGAAGCGGGTGTCATCGCCATCTGGGGGCGGGACATGGGCAACACCCGCAAGTTCCACAACGTGGCCGCCAACGGTCAGGCGGCCTTCGTGGTCGACGACCTGGTCTCGGTGAGCCCCTGGGTGGTGCGCGGCCTCGAGATCCGCGGAAGCGCGGAAGCCCTGTCGGGGCAGACGCCGCCGAACGGGTACTGGAGCGCCGAGGTGATCCGCATCCACCCTCGGCGGATCATCACCTGGGGCGTCGGCCCCGAGGGAATGCGCGCCTCCCGAGCAGTCCCGGCGGACTAGCAGGGAGAGGTCTGATGGGCCCGCGGGTCGCCTCAGTCGAGGTCGTCCTCGCTGGGAAGCATCAGCGTGTCCTGGAGGTCGTACAGGGCCTCCATCCAGTCGGCGATGGGGATCTCGTCGCAGGGCCGCTTCACCAGAGGGTGGGCGGCGGCGACGATGAACCGGTTGGCGCGGTGCTTCAACTCTCCGGGAACGTCAACCTCCTCGGCGAGGTTGAGCATCTCGAAGTCATTGATGAGCTGGTCGATGGCGCGGATCTTTTTCCGGCGCGCGTACCTGACGTCCCGGTCGGCCTCAGCGCGCTCCTGCAGCTCGCTGATGGTCATGCAGGTGGTCTCAATCAGCAACCGCTCCCCCTCCTGAAGGATGGGTTGACGTTTCGCCCTCCCCGAGGGCCAGTCGAAATCCGCCGCGGAACACACTTCCCCCGACGGATCGCAAAATCCTAAACATGAAAGGACGGGGTGGTCAAGACTCGGAATTCCCGCCTCCCGGCGTGAGGTGCGGGGGATGAATCGAACCCCCGAAAGCAACTCCGTCGCCGCCGTCAGGCGGGCGGGAGAGGCCGTCTTCCCGGGCTTCCAGCTGCGCCGGCTGGCCCGGACGCCGAGCACCCAGGAGGTGGTGCGCGAGGCCGCCGGGGCCGGTGCCCGCGAGGGGTTCTGCTGCGTGGCGGCGGAGCAGACGGCGGGTCGCGGCCGGTCCGGCCGCCAGTGGCTGGCGCCGCCGGGCACCGCGCTGCTGATGAGCCTGCTGCTCCGGCGCCGCCCCGAGGTGGCCGCGGCGGTCCCGCTCCTGACGGGCCTGGCCGTCGCCGACACCGTGGACGGCCTGACCGGCGTCAGCTGCCGGTTGAAGTGGCCCAACGACGTGCTCGCGGGTTCAGCCAAGCTGGCCGGCATCCTCACCGAGCTCGAGGGGGGTGGCGGGATCATCCTGGGGCTGGGCGTCAACCTCACCGTCCCCGCCTTCCCACCGGACGTCCCTGGGGTCAGCCTGGACCGGCTCGCCGGCGCCGCGTACGGCTGGGACGCGTTCCTCAGCGCGCTGCTCCCCCAGCTGGGCCGCCGGCTTCAGCAGGTGGAGGCAGGTGGCATCGGGAGTCTGCGGGCGGATTGGACCGCACGCGCGGCGGGGCTGGGCGGGCCGGTGCGAGCGCAGCTGGGGATGTCGACGGTGGAGGGCACGGCGCTCGGCATCGATGATGATGGCGCGCTCCTGGTCGAGACCGTGGACGGCCGG
>Ga0302157_10001750_pt1 | contig 25937 bp, 23 predicted proteins | sample I_Bog_N3_3_FD_193502 | JGI IMG/M metagenome (GOLD analysis project Ga0302157, IMG submission 193502) | Peat permafrost microbial communities from Stordalen Mire near Abisko, Sweden - I_Bog_N3_3 | ecosystem: Environmental > Terrestrial > Soil > Wetlands > Peat | place: Sweden: Abisko, Stordalen... | reverse complement strand
CGACACGGATCTCCCGAACACCAACGGGTCGGCCGAGGGTCGGTCGGCCGGAGGGGGACAGACGCCGAGAGAGGGACAGTCGACCGGTGCGTCATCGGGTCGGCGGCGACGACGGCGCTCGGGCGGCGGTTCGTCCGGGAGTGGACAGGCCCGATCGGGATCATCGAACGGTACGGAGAGTGCCGGAACTGTGAAGAGACAACCAGCCGAACGGAAGTCGGCGGAGAGTGAGGACACCGTGGAAGAGACACTGACACTCGAGCAGCAGGGCGATGCCGCCCGGGAGTTCGTTGCCGCGGTCATCGACCGGTTCGGGCTTTCGGCGGAGATCGAGATCCGTCAACTCGACGAGGACACGGTGGAGGTGGCGGCATCCGGGGACGATCTCGGTCTGTTGGTCGGTCCCCGTGGTGCGACGCTCGCGGCTCTTCAGGATCTGACCCGGACCTTCGTGCAGCGGCAGTCCGTCAACCGTACCGATCGGATCCTGGTCGATGTCGCCGGATACCGGGAGAAGCGGACGGCGGCGTTGCGACGGTTCACCCAGGGGATCGTGGACGAGGTGAAGGAGAGTGGCGAGGAGCGCTCGCTCGAGCCGATGTCGCCGGCCGACCGCAAGGTCGTCCACGACGCGGTCAACGAGATCGACGGCGTCCGGACGCGTTCCGAGGGTGAGGAGCCGTCGCGGTACATCGTGATCGAGCCTGTGGACTGAGCGCACACGATCCCCGAGGTCGAGTCGCAGCACCGGACTCCGGTCCGGTGCTGCGTCATTTCCGGGGAACATCTACAGTCGGTGCCGTGAGCGACTCATCGATCGAGCAACTTCGTGCCCGGGTTCCGGCATCGGTTCACGGGCAGCTGGAGCGTTCAGCTGGTCTCGGGTTCCTCGGTTCGATGCCGCTGTCGGATCAGGTGGACCACGCGCTCGGGTTTGTCGCCACGATCGAGGAGTCGCTCGGGAGGCACCCTCGATCAGTGCTCGACCTTGGGACCGGTGGAGGGCTGCCTGGCCTGGTGTTGGCCTCCTGCTGGCCACAGTGCCAGGTGGTGTTGGTCGATGCCAACGAGCGACGGACGTCGTTCCTTGCCACGGAGACAGAAGGTGCCGATGGGAGGGTCCTGGTCCTACGCGGTCGAGCCGAGGAGCTCGGCAGGATCGCTGATCACCGGGAGGCCGTCGAAGTGGTCACGGCACGTTCGTTCGGTGCTCCCGGGGTGACGGCCGAATGCGCCTCCCCGTTGGTCGAGGTCGATGGTCTGGTCGTCGTCTCCGAGCCCCCGGATGTAGAAGCGAACGACCGTTGGCCGAGTGCGGGTCTCCAGGCAATGGGGCTGGTGGCCCGGCCGGCCACGAGGTTCGACGGTAGGTTCGGGTTCCGTGTGCTCGAAAAGGTCGAGACCTGTCCGGATCGCTTTCCCCGTCGTGTGGGCATCCCTACCAAGCGGCCGATTTTTTGAGCCACCAGCTGTCCGGTGGTTGCGAGGCGGGCCGGGCGGTTGTTTCACGTGAAACACCGACCGGGCGGAGCAACCCGGATCATCCGCCTCGTGGGTCCGGGCCGCCACTCCCCCATCGTCCGGTGGCACACTCCGTCGATCGCCCGTGAGGGAGGTGCTCCCGGCTCCCGCGAGTTGAGGGTGGGGACCGCGTATGGATCAGAGGTGATCCCGACTCGGTGTCGTCATCCAGGGAAGTGCCATCACGTTCCCCTGCGACGGTGACCGTCATCGTTGACGGTGGTGGTGTCATCTCGGGCGCCCGGACGGTGGAGGGTAGGGTCGTGACCTGGGTGGGCGCCAGGTGGCGGCAGTCCTTGGCGGCGGTTGTCGTCACTGGTGAACGGGTGGAGTATGCTCACGTCGTCGTCCGACCCGATGCGCTGTTCGCAGGGTTCACGGTACGGCTCTTCGCAGCTCGGTTCACGGGAGGTTACCGCTGAGCTGGGAGGATGTCATGCCACGGGACCGGGATGTTCCACGTGGAACAGTGGAAAAGGCTTGACCCGGATGCTCGCGGAAGCGAGGATGGGGGACCGCAACCTTGAGGGACTGAGGAGATGCTGTATGCGCGGTAAGCGCCGAGATCGAGGAAAGAGCTCCGAGAAGGCACCGAAGGTGGCAACCGACGACGAGGTGATGTCCTCGGAGCCGGCGGCGGATCTACCGGTGCATGCAGAGGCAGACCAGCCGGGTGACCCGGACACCGAGCCCGGCCAGGGGCCCGGAGAGGAGCCTGACCAGGAGTCGACCACCAGGGTCGAGGGTACGGTGGATTCGGGCGATTCCTCCGATGGGGATACCGCCCGAGGGTCCGTCGATGGTTCCGACACTGAACCCCGGGTGGAGATGGACCGTGACCACGTGGCGGCGGTCGTCACCGGTGGTGAGATCTCCGTGACGGAGCCCGTGGCCGCTTCTCCCTCCGTGACAGGTACGGCGACCGAGCGTTCGGGTGCTGTGCCTCGTCCGGCCCAGGCCGCGTCCGGGAACAGCCTGCCGAGGATCATCGCAGTAGCCAACCAGAAGGGCGGAGTAGGCAAGACCACGACATCGGTCAACCTGGGCGCTGCGCTGGCCGAGCTCAATTTCCGGGTCCTCGTGGTGGATCTCGATCCTCAGGGTAATGCGACGACCGGACTGGGTATCGAGGCCAGGAATTTCGAGCGGTCCATGTACGACGTCATCATGCGGGACTGTTCCCTCGAGGACGCCATCGAGCCCACGAGCCTCAAGAACCTGTTCGTCGCCCCGGCCACCATCGACCTGGCCGGGGCGGAGATCGAGTTGGTGCCGGCCTTCAGCCGTGAGCTCAAGCTGAAGCGGGCCATCGAGGGTGTGATCGAGGACTTCGATTTCGTGCTGATCGACTGTCCCCCGTCGCTCGGCCTGATCACGGTCAACGGACTGGCCGCGGCCGACGAAGTACTGGTGCCTATCCAGTGTGAGTACTACGCCCTCGAGGGTCTCAGCCAACTGCTCCGGAACGTCCATCTGGTGGCGTCCAATCTCAATGCCGGTCTGGACATCACCACGATCGTGCTCACCATGTACGACGCCCGTACCAAGTTGTCCGAGCAGGTGGCGGATGAGGTCCGGGAGCACTTCGGCACCAAGGTCTGTCGGAACATCATCCCGCGTACGGTCCGGTTGTCGGAGGCTCCCTCGTTCGGGCAGCCCATCACGGTGTTCGATCCCACATCCCGGGGGGCCATCGCCTACCGGGAGCTAGCGAAGGAGGTGAGCGGTGTCACGTCGTAGCGGACTGGGTAAGGGGCTCGGTGCTCTGATCCCCACGGAGGTCACCGGGGAGCGGGCGTCGGTTCTCCGGGAGGTCCCGATCGGCAACATCCGGCCCAACCCTTTGCAGCCCCGGGTGCACTTCGACGAGGAGACCATGTCGTCGTTGGCGTCGTCGATCAAGGAGCTCGGGGTGCTCCAGCCGATCCTCGTCCGACAGGTCGAGGGTACCACCGACGAGTACGAGTTGATCGCCGGTGAGCGACGGTGGCGTGCGGCTCGACGGGCCGGGCTGCAGACCATCCCCGTGCTCGTGCAGGAGTCGAACGAAGTCCACAGCCTCGAACAGGCGCTGGTCGAGAACCTCCATCGTCAGGACCTGAACGTCCTGGAGGAGGCCGCTGCCTATCAGCAGCTGATCGAGGAATTCGGGTACACCCACGAGGACGTGGCCGTCCGGGTCGGCAAGAGCCGGACCTCGGTGACGAACATCCTGCGCCTGCTTCAGCTTCCTACCGGTGTCCAGCGTCTGCTGGCTGAGGGCCAGATCAGTCCGGGACACGCCCGGGCATTGTTGGGAACTCCGGACCGCGCCTACCAGGAGGCGCTGGCCAAGACCATCGTGGCCGACGGTCTCACCGTCCGGTCGGTGGAGGAGATGGTGCGGTTGCGGGTCCAGGGCGAGCAGGAGCCCGATCTGGACCCGGTGTCGACCGGGGAGACCCCGGACGCGGGGGAGGCGGACCGGCCCGTCGGTCCATCTCCGGCTCCGGAGCCCCGGCGCCTACCCCCCCCGGGGATCCTCGAGCTCGAGGAGCTCCTGTCGGGTTACCTCAATACGCGCGTGAAGGTCGATCTGTCGAGTAAGCGAGGGCGTGTCGTCGTGGAGTTCGCAACGCTTGAAGATCTCGAGCGGATCTACAAGTTGATGGTCGGTGCCCCGGATTTGTCCACCGATCCGGCGGTGCAATAGTCACGTAGAGTGGTCAGACTCTGACATAACTGTATTCTACCTGGTGAGTATGTACGTAAAGTAGTAATTATCACTGTAACCCGTCACTTGAGCTTCGTCCACAACCTGTGCATGAGGTTGTGGATTGTGGGCGACCACGCGCCTGACGTCGAGGGTGATGGTTGTTCGGGACCGGCCGGCGCGGCGGGGGACCGGTCAGTCCCAGACGGTGTCCGCCCACTCGGTGAGGGCGTCGACGACGGCCACGACGACCGCCGGCGTGTGCTCGACCACGATGGAGGCCGGTCCGATGTCGCAGATCACGGCGGGCATGCGCGTCTCGCGCAGCACGGGCAGGGACATCCCCCGGGACCCGCTGTCCTCCAGTGACAATTGGGTGGTGAGCGTGTGCTGGAGCAGCTCGGCGAGGCGGCGACCGCCCGGCGAGGCGTAGCGGTAGCCCGCGTAGTAGGCCGTGGCGCAGCCCGGACCCTCGCCGGTGATGCGGAGGCCGATGTAGGCCTCGGCACCGGCCGTATTGGCCTCGGCGGCCACGACGGAGCCGTCACTGTGGTGGTGGGTGGTCACCAGTGCCCCCTGGTGGACCAGCATCCGGCGCAACGCGGTGATGGTCACGTCGAGCCCACCGTCGTGGCCGATGGCCAGACGGCGGCCGTAGAGGGTCTTCGGGGCCTGCCGGAGCCGTTCACGGTCCCGGACGGCACTGACGAGCTCGGATTCGTCGTGGAGGGAACCGAACCGGAGCAGCTCGCGTACGGTGGACGCGCCGGCGATGCCGTCGATCGGCACATCGGCATTGCGTTGGAAGTCCCGAAGGGCCGCCGCCGTGAGGTCGCCGAAGATGCCGTCGACCCTGCCGGTGTCGAAGCCCAGTGCGCTCAGCCGCTGCTGCAGCTCGGCGACGTCGTCCCCCCGCAGCATGGGGGTGCGCCGGTAGAGGAACCGGTCGCCCAGCCGGCGCCCGGACTCCACCAGGACGGACCAGGTCTGGAGGCCGCACACACCGTCCACCCGCAGGCCCCGGCGGTACTGGAAGGCCTCCACGGCGGCCCGGGTGCCGTCCCGGTAGCAGCCGTCGGGATCGGTGCCGAGGAAGAACCCGGCGTCCCGGAGGCGGTGCTGGACGTCGGCCACCGGCGAGCCGACGCTGCCGACGGTCAGTGGGAGGACCGGGTCGACGTCCACGGGGACGTCAGGCGGCACGGGACGCCGTCCCCGGGGTGCTCAGAGGTAGGCCGACAGCTCCTGGAGCAGCTGGCCCTTGCCCTTGGCCCCCACGATGCGGGCCACGGGCTCGCCCTCCTTGAAGAGGATGAGCGTGGGGATGCTCATGACGTCGAACCGGCGGGTGATGTCCAGGTTGTCGTCGATGTTGAGCTTGGCCACCGAGAGCTTCCCGGCCTGCTCGGTGGCGATCTCCTCGATCACCGGGGCGATCATCTTGCACGGCCCGCACCATTCCGCCCAGAAGTCCACGAGGACGGGAACGTCCGATGCCTTGACATGCTCGTCAAAGCTAGCGTCGCTCAGAGTGATGGCTGTCTGACTCATCGTCGGTGACCTCCTGGCCCCTCGGGCCATGTCGTGGCGCCTGTCCCAGGCGCTCCCAGTAGAACAGCGGTCCCCGTCGTTGCATTCCCACCGGCGCCGGGCATCAGGCCACCTCGCCCTGGTCCTCCAGCCACCGCTCCACCTCGAGGGCGGCCATGCACCCCGAACCGGCGGCGGTGATGGCTTGGCGGTACACGTGGTCCTGTACGTCACCGCAGGCGAAGACGCCGTCGACGCTGGTCCGGGTGCCGTCGAACGTCCGGATGTAGCCGGTGTCCTCCAACTCCAGCTGACCGGCGAACAGGGAGGTGTTGGGCTCGTGCCCGATGGCCACGAACAGGCCGGTGACGTCGAGCGTCGATTCCTCCCCGGACTCGAGGTCGAGCACCCGTACCCCGTCGACCTTGTGGTCGCCGAGGACCTCGGTGACCGAGGCGTTCCACCGGAAGACGATCTTCGGGTTGGCGAAGGCCCGCTGCTGCATGACCTTGGACGCCCGCAATTCGCCCCGCCGGTGGATGATGGTCACCGTCCGGGCGAACCGGGTGAGGAACAGCGCCTCCTCCAGGGCGGAGTCCCCCCCGCCGACCACGGCGATGTCGTGCTCCCGGAAGAAGAACCCGTCGCAGGTGGCACAGGTGGACACGCCGTAGCCGAGCAGCCGCGACTCGCCGGGGAGGCCGAGCATCAGCGATCGGGCCCCGGTGGCCACGATCAGGGCGTCGGCCGTGTAGGTCGGCTCGTCGGCGTCGGGGTCGCCGACCCACACGCGGAAGGGACGGACGGAGAGGTCGACACGGGACGCCTTGGCCGTCAGGTACTCGGCCCCGAAGCGGGCCGCCTGGGCGCGGAAGGCCTGCATCAGCTCGGGACCCATGATCCCGTCGACGAAGCCCGGGAAGTTCTCCACCTCGGTGGTCAGCATGAGCTGGCCCCCGGGCTGGTCGGTGGTCGACGACAGCTCGCCCTCGATGACCAGGGGCGCCAGCTGCGCCCGGGACGTGTAGATGGCGGCGGTCAGCCCTGCCGGGCCCGAGCCGACGATGAGGACCTGGCGGTGTTCGGTCACAGCGTCTCGGGCCTCCCGGAGTCGGCGGTGGTGCGCTGGCTCCACGCCACGATCCCGGCGACCACGAAGATGGTGCCGAGCAGCAGGTCGGAGGCCCAGACCCGCCCGTTGAAGACGTAGACCGTCAGGACTCTGACCAGGGTGATCGACAGGAGGAGCACCGTGGTGGCCACCGCGGCGAACACGATGATCCCGAAGATGATGGCCCGGGCGGCCAGGGTGAGGGGTCGGAGGGTCTTCTCCCGGACGAGCAGGATGAAGGTGTCGACCAGGTCGGCCGCCCGGTCCGGCCAGTCGCCCGCGGGCGCGTCGGCTCCGGTCGGCGGGGCGGGGGCGGGGGTGGCGGTCGGTCCGGGCTCCGGTTCCATCGGGACGAGACTAGTCCGGGGCGCCGACCGGTCCGCCCGGTGGGACCTACCCGGCTTTGATCAGGCAGGCACCCACGGTGCCGGGGCCGGTGTGGGTTCCCACCACGGGCCCGAGGTCCACGATCACCAGGGGGAACTCGGTCTCGATCCCTTGGAACATGGCCACGAATTCGTCGATGTCGGTGGCCTGGCCGTTGCAGATGGCCAATCGGCTGATGGGTCCGGCCGCCCGGACCTTGTCGGCCAGGTAGCGGAGCGACCGGGTCCGGGTCCGTTGCTTGGACTCCTCCTCCACCACCCCGTCGGCCACCATGATGACCGGCTTGATCGACAGCAACGAACCGAGCAGGGCCCGGGCTCCCCCGATGCGGCCGCCCTTCTCCAGGTGGTCGAGCTTGTCGACGGCCCCGTAGACCTTGGTGCGGGGGATGAGGTGTTCGACCTGCGCCACGACGTCCTCCACCGAGGCGCCGGACGACGCCGTCTCGGCCGCGGCCAGGGCGATCAGTCCCTGGCCCATGGTGACCGAGCGGGTGTCGACCACCGAGACGGGGATGGTCCCGCTCACCGCGTCGGCCGCGGTGCGGGCCGACTGGTGGGTGCCCGACAGCTCGGCCGAGAGGTTCAGGCACACGACGCCGTCGTAGCCGTCCTCGGCCGCCTGGAGGAAGGCCTTCTGGAAGGCCCCGGGGGACGGCGCGGCGGTCTCGGGGAGCACGGCGCTGGCCGCGCAGCGCCGCCAGAACTCCGCGGTGTCCAGCGTCTCCCCGTCGATGAACTCCTCCGACCCGAAGCGGATGGACAGGGGGACGATGGTGATGTCGTGCTCGCTCGCCAGTGCCGGCTTGAGGTCGCAGGCGCTATCGGTAATCACCCGGACCCGGGCCATGGGGCATCTCCTCGTCCTCGTCGTGGCGTGTCGTCTCGAGTCGCACCGGCCGGAGCCGCGGGGCCGCAGCCGACGTCCCGTCGTCGAGTCTGCCACGGAACGTCTCCCCGTCGGGCGGAGGGTCGGCCTCCGGTGCCCCGTCGTCGTCCTCCCCGTCACCGGTCCCCGGGGGCCCGACGGGGACCAGGCGGACCAGGCCGGGCTCGTAGCCGGCGGACGGCGGCGCCACGGTGTCGGCGGCGGGCGCCGTTCCTCCCCCGTCCCGCCGGCGGACCCACCGGGCCTCGGCCCGGGCCCCGAGGAGCACCGCCGTCCCGGTGTAGACGACCAGCCCGACGACCGAGGCGAACACCACCCGCACGAGGTCCCCGAACCCGGTGGTGGCGGTCGAGACGTTGAGGGCGAAGACGGTGGCCACGGCCATCACCAGCGTGGCCACGCCGACCCGGCGCAGCGGTCCGGCCAGCAGTTCGCCGCCCAGTCCCCCCAGGCGCCGGCGCAGGACCGCCACGGCCAGCACGGCGGCGACCGTGTAGGCCACCGATACCGACAGGGCGAGGCCCCGGACCCCGAGCGGCCCGACGAGGACCACGGCCACCACGATGTTCACCAGGTTCTCGACGACGTAGAAGCCGAACGCCGTGCGGGTGTCCTGCATGGACTGCAGCACCCGGATCATGTACTGGAAGAGGCAGAATCCCGGGAGGCCGACGGCGAACATGGCCAGGGTGGCCCCGGTGGTGTCGGCCGCCGCCGCCGTCTCGGCACCCCGGGTCAGGAGGTCGACCAGGGGATGGGACAAGAGGAGCATCCCCACCGCGGCGGGGATGATGACGGCCAGCATGGCCCGCATGCCCCCGCCCAGCCGATGGCGGAACCCCGGCAGGTCGTGGAGGGCCCACCGCAGGGAGAGCGCCGGGGTGACGGCGCTCATCACGGAGACGGCGATGATCCCGTAGGGGAGCTGGAAGAAGGTGTAGGCGTAGGTATAGGCCGACACCGCCCCGGGGACCTTCACGCCGTCGGCCAGCGCCAGCACCACGACCAGGGCGATCTGGTTGGCCAGCACCAGACCGAAGGTCCAGCCGGCCAGCCGGACGATGGTCCGCATGGCTTCGTGGGTGGGCTCCCACAGGAAGCGGACGTGCAGGTCGGCCTGGCCGAGGAAGGGGACGAGCAGGGCGGCCTGGACCACCACGCCGAGGGTCGTCCCGATCCCCAGCAGCAGCAGCTGGCCCTGGTGGGCGCTCACCGAGGCCAGTGACGGGTGGGGGACGATGGCGTGGAACCACACCAGGACGACGATCACCACCACGTTGTTGGCGATGGGGACGAACATGGGGGCGGCGAACCGCTGGCGGCTGTTGAGCAGGGCCGTGAACAGGGCGATGAGGCCGTAGCAGGCCAGCTGGGGGACGAAGAGGCGCAGCAGGGTGATGGCCACCTGCTGCTGCTGGTGGACGTCGGGGTTGTGGTTGGCCGAGGTGTAGAGGTGGATGATGGCCGGTGTCAGGACCCAGAAGACCACGGTGGCCACGGCCAGGACGACGATGGTGACCGTGACCACGGCGGAGATGGCCCGCCAGGCCTCCTTCTTCGCCCGGGTACCCAACCGGTCGACGAACACGGGCACGAAGGTGGCCGACAGGACGCCACCGACCACGATGTCGGTGATGATGTTCGGGGTGGTGTTGGCGATGTTGTAGCCGTCGGACAGCCCCCCCTGACCCAGGGCGGCGGCCAGGGCGAAGAGCCGACCCAACCCGGTGATCCGGGACAGCGTCGTGCCCACGGCCATCCAGACCGTGGCCCCGGCCAGCCCACGGCGCCGCCGGGCGTCGACCGGGTCCTCCAGGGCCTCGTCGAACCCCTCGCCGGTGTCACCGCCGGCTGCCGCCCCGGCGGCGTCCTCGGTCATGCTGCGGCGCCCTCGTCGGCCCGCCGCTTCCTCCGGTTCCGCAGCGAGGTGCGGACCCACCAGACGAGCAGGACGGCCACGGCCCCGAGCGACAGGACGACACCGACGATCGAGGTGGCCGTCGACCGCACGCTGACCTGGCCGCTGGTCAGCACCAGGTCGTCGTCGGGGGACACCAGGGCCACCGACAGCTTGAACTCACCGGAGGCCTGGGCCTGCACGACCACCGGCGTCACGTTGGTCTTCTTGTCGAGGTCGACCGTGGGCCCGGTCTGCTTGGTCTTCTGGTTGGTGAACAGGAGCTTGTCGCTCGAGAGCACCAGGGTCCCGGCCAGGGCGTAGTCGGCCGACGACACGAAGATCACCGGGACCGTGCCCGTCCGGGCCGTGAGGGTGATGCTCTGGTCACTGGCCATGGCGAACTGGCTGAGCTGGGCGTCGACCGACCTCCCTGCGGCCTGGACCACGGCCGCCTGCTGGGACGGCCGCAGGTCCGCCGACTCGCCGGCGAGGAGGACGTCCCCGAGCTGTTGGGGGAGCCCGGCCGGGCCGTGGTAGGCGCTGGCGAACCCGTCGATCCGGGCCCGCTGGACGCGGATGGCCGTGGTCGGCAGCCCGGAGGGGGCCGGGGAGGCGGCCAGTCGGCAGCCCGAGGTGCCGCAGGACGCCGGCGAGGTGAAGGTGGCGAAGAGCTGGGTCATCGTGACCGGTGCCACGATGGGGTTGCCGTCGAGCCCGGCCAGGAGGGTCGACACGAACACCGGGTCGGCCGTCCAGCCGGACGGCGGTACCGCCACCACGGCCCGGGGAGTGGTCAGGTTCGGGCCTTCGAAGTAGATCTGGGCCAGGTTGGCCAGCAGTTCCTGGGCGGCCAGGACGGGATCGCCGGGTGCCGCGGCGAACCGTGAGGAGACGTCGGCGTTCGAGGTGATGGCCGTGACCGAGGTCTGGCGGGTGGTGGCGAGGGTGAAGGGCTGGGCCGACGACCCCCCGCGGGGTGATGGTGCCGGGCCGTCGGCCACGGCACCGGCCGGAAGTACCAGCTGGTTGTAGCCCAGGGCGGCCAGGGACGCCAGGGTTCCCGTGTCGACGCCCCCGGCGGTCACCCAGGGCCCGAGGTCCCCGGCGGACGGGGACACGTGGAGACCGTTGCCGGCCAGGACGGCCCCACCCCGTTGGACCTGCCGGGTCAGCTCCGTGGAGAGGCCCGCGTCGACCAGGGCCGGGGCGCTGACTTGGGTGTACGGAGCGGCCAGAAGCTGGTGGACCGCCGGCGTGGTGGCCAGTTGGGCCAGGGTGGTCACCGTGGCCCGGTGCCCCGACGTGGCCAGGAGCTGGACCGTCTGGGGCGAGACGTCGAGCGTCACCGGGACCGACGGATCGGCCGCCACCGCGGCCACCGTGGCGTCGAGGGCGGCCACCTGCGCGGCGGCCGGCCGGGACAGCCCGGCCGCGGGGTCGGCCAGCAGGGCCCGGGTGGTCGGCCGGTGCCCGGTGGCGGCGACCGTGGTGGCCAACGGGACCTCCTCGGCGAAGCGGAGCCGCTCGGTGTCGGCGGCGTCGGTGTAGACGAGGAAGGTGGTGATCCCGCCGATCACCGCTCCACCCGGCGATGCCACCAGCTCGACCCGCACCGGGTAGACGCCGCAGCCGGCGTCGGCGTCGTGGAGGTCGATCACGTAGCCGCCCGGCCCGGTGGAGGTGGCCGGGTCGGACGCGGTGGACACCGGGATGTCGAGGGCGACCCCGCGGACCGCCGCCGGCAGTGCCGTCCAGGGCAGCACCGGTGACGAGGAGATGGGCCGTCCGGAGGGTGCGGCGTCCGACGCCGCCGCCTCGTCGAACCCCGAGACCGAGGTGAGGCACGAGTAGACGGACAGGGTGAGTCCCAGCGACGACGCCGGCGCCGAACCGGCGCCCCGGCCCAGGGCGACCCGGAGGTCGAAGGGCTGGCCCGGGGTGAGCCACGGGCTCTGACCGGTCAGGACCAGCGCCGTGGGTGCGGTCGTGGCGACCGACACGGTGGCCGCGGCCTGGGGTGCGGCCTGGGCGACCCCAGGGACCGCCACCGGCCCCACCGCCAGGGCCACCAGGGCGGCCAGGGTGGCCACCCCGGACCACCGCCGTCGGACCACGGCCCGAGGACGTGCTGTGGACCGGGCACCACTCGACCCCGCCCCGGCGACCGGGGTGGGGACGTCCCCGTGCCGTACGTGTGCTCGGGGGTGGCTGCCTCGCGGGCAGACGAATCTGTGTTCCCGCTGCACCTCGGACGGGAGCCTAGGCCACGGGGGCTACCCTCGGCGGCGTGCTACCGGAACGACTGCAGCCCCTGGTGGAGGCGACCGCCGAGCTTTCCGACCGCTTCCGCGCCGTCGGCCGTCCGCTGTACCTGGTGGGTGGATCGGTTCGCGACGCCATCGTGGCCGCGGGTCCCGACGAGGGCGTCGCCGGGGAACACGACCTGGACTTCACCACACCGGCCCGGCCCGACGAGATCGAGTCGGTCGTCTCGGGGTGGGCCGACGCCGTGTGGACCCAGGGGAAGCGCTTCGGCACCATCGGGTGCCTCCACCGCGGCCGGCGTTACGAGATCACCACGCACCGGGCCGAGGCCTACCACCCCGACTCCCGGAAGCCCGAGGTGGTCTTCGGTGACCGGATCGAGGACGACCTGTCCCGGCGGGACTTCACCGTCAACGCCATGGCCCTCCGCCTGCCCGAGCTCGAGCTGATCGACCCCTTCGACGGGCTGGCCGACCTGGCCGCCCGGCGGTTGCGGACGCCCCTCGACCCCGAGACGTCCTTCGCCGACGACCCGTTGCGGATGCTGCGGGCGGCCCGGTTCATCGCCCGGCTGGGGCTGGAGCCCGAGCCGGACCTGGTGGAGGCGGTGAGGACGGGCCACCACCGGCTGCAGATCGTCTCGGTCGAGCGCATCCGGGACGAGCTGGACAAGATCATGGTGGTCCCGGTCCCGTCGGTGGCCCTGTGGTTCGTGGTGCGGACCGGGTTGGCCGACGAGTTCCTGCCCGAGCTGCCGGGCCTGGCCCTGGAGCAGGACCCCATCCACCGGCACAAGGACGTGCTCGGCCACACCCTGGCCGTGGTGGACAAGACGAGCCCCGACCGGCTGTTGCGCCTGGCCGCGCTGTTCCACGACGTGGGCAAGCCGAGGACCCGGGCCTTCGTCGACGGAGGGGTGACCTTCCACCACCACGAGGTGGTGGGGGCCCGGATGACCCGGACCCGGATGGTGGCCCTCCACTACGCCAACGACGACGTGGACACCGTGACCGAGCTGGTCAATCTGCACCTTCGGTTCCACACCTACCGGCTCGGATGGACGGACCGGGCCGTGCGGCGCTACGTGCGGGACGCCGGACCGCACCTCGACCGGCTGAACGAGCTCACCCGCTGCGACTGCACCACGCGCAACGCCGCCAAGGCCCGGGCCCTCGGGCGCCGCATGGACGAGCTCGAGGTCCGCATCGACGAACTGCGCCAGCAGGAGGAGCTCGACGCCATCCGCCCGGACCTCGACGGCACCCAGATCATGGAGCAGCTGGGCATCGGCCCGGGACGCGACGTGGGCCGGGCCCTGGGCTTCCTCCTCGACCTCCGCATGGACGAGGGGCCCCTCGGTGAGGACGAGGCCCGCCGCCGCCTGGCGGCGTGGTGGGAGGCCGGCAGCACCTGAGCGCCCCGGCCGCCCGCCCCGGGTTCAGTCGTCGGGCCAGGTGGGGCCGTTGTCGCCGGCGGCGAAGGCCTCGACCATCTCGTGGCACACGTCGTCGTGGTACTGCACCGGCGGCGACTTCATGAAGTAGGACGACGGGCCGAGGAGCGGGCCGCCGATGCCCCGGTCGAGGGCCAACCGGGCGCACCGGACGGCGTCGATGATCACACCGGCCGAGTTGGGTGAGTCCCACACCTCCAGCTTGAGCTCGAGGTTCAACGGGACGTCGCCGAAGTTCCGGCCCTCCATGCGGATGTAGGCCCACTTGCGGTCCTGCAGCCACGGGACGTGGTCGGACGGGCCGATGTGGACGTCGTCGTCGGACAGCGGCGCGTGCTCGATCTGGCTGGTCACGGCCTGGGTCTTCGAGATCTTCTTGGATTCGAGCCGGTCGCGTTCGAGCATGTTCTTGAAGTCCATGTTCCCACCCACGTTCAGCTGGTAGGTGTGGTCGAGGGCCAGGCCCCGGTCCTCGAACAGCCGGGTGAGGATCCGGTGGACGATGGTCGAGCCGACCTGGCTCTTGATGTCGTCACCGATGATGGGCACGCCGGCGTCCCGGAACTTCCGGGCCCAGGTCGGGTCGGAGGCGATGAACACCGGGATGGCGTTGACGAAGGCCACGCCGGCCTCGAGGCAGGCTTCGGCGTAGAAGCGCTGGGCCTGCTCGGAGCCGACGGGCAGGTAGCTGACCAGCACCTCGGCCCGCGACTCGCGAAGGGCGGCGACCACGTCGATGGGCTCGGCCGGTGACTCCTCGACCGTCTCGCGGTAGTACTTGCCGAAGCCGTCGAGGGTCGGGCCCCGCTGGACGGTGACGCCGATGTCGCCCACCGAGGCGAACCGGATGGTGTTGTTCTGGCCGGCGAAGATGGCCTTGCCCAGATCGGTGCCCACCTTGGCGGCGTCAGCGTCGAAGGCGGCCACGAACTCGAGGTCGCGGACGTGGTAGCCGCCCAGCTCCACGTGCATGAGGCCCGGGACCGTGTCCGCCGGATCGGCATCGCGGTAGTACTCGACCCCCTGGATGAGGGAGCTGGCACAGTTGCCGACCCCGGCGATGGCCACTCGGATGGTGCTCATGGTTCGGATCCCTTCGTTGTCGTCGTGCTCCCGACGGGGCGGGAGTCGGTGTCGGTGCTGCGTGGGTTGTTGGTCTGCTTCTGCTTCTCGGACTCGATGAGCCGGTCGAGCCAGGAGATGTCCCGTTCGGTCGACTCGGTCGAGTGCTCCACCAGGGAGCGGGTGTAGTCGTCGAGCTGCCCGGCACCGGCGGAGCGGGCCCGCTCCTCGGTGAGCCGCCGGGCCAGGTGGTTGCGGCGGCGCTCGAGCAGGCCGAGACGGGCCTGGGGGGCCAGGTGCCGGGCGAAGGCCAGGCGGAGCCCGAAGCTCCGGGCGTCGTCGGTGCCCGCCGGCTCGTCGGCGGCGAGGAGCTCCCGGAAGAGCTCCCGGCCGCTGTCGGTGATGCGGTAGACCTTGCGTGACCGCTTGGTGCCCCGGGCCGCACCCGCCCGCCGGGCCCGTAGCGAGGCCCGTTCGCCGCTGAGCGAGCCCGAGGCCGGTACCGGCGCCACGGCGACGGCCCCCGTCGACTCGGTGCCGACCACGGCGCCGCCGGTCTCCAGCCGGGACAGGGCGGGGTAGAGCGAACCGAACGAGATGTTGGCGAACAGGCCCAGTTCGTCGCGGAGGCGTCGGCGGATCTCGTAGCCGTGGAGCTCCTGCTCCTGGAGGAGCCCGAGGATGGCGAGCTCGAGCATCAGCGGGTCGCCCCGGGCCGGGTGGTGCCCACTGGGCCGTTGTTCACCATCTGCATACCTTCAACGATATATCACTTCGATATATCGATGCAACACAGGGGCCCCCCGGCCGGCACAGGCACGCCGGTGACATCCCGGGGCGTTGGCGTTACCCTGAGGGCTGTGACCTTGCGACCGGGACCGCTCGGGGGGGTGCGGACCTCGCCCACTGGTGGGCAGATGGAGTACCGGCTGGCCCGCAACGCCGTGGTGCGCGAGTTCCGCAAGGGCCGCCTGTCCCGCCTCGACGTCTGCGACGCCCATCCCGAGCTCCAGCGGGCGGCCCGGCACGTGGGCTCGGCGTCGGGCGAGGTCTGCCCGATCTGCGAGGAGATAAACCTGGTCGAGGTGACCTTCGTCTTCGGCGCCCGCCTCCCCGCCGGGGGGCGGTGCGCGGCCACCCCGGCCGAGCTGGCCAAGCTCTGCCGGCGCAAGGATCCCGTGGTCTGCTACGTGATCGAGGTCTGTCCGGGCTGTGCCTGGAACCACCTGGTCCGCATGTATCCCGGCGGTGCCGGGGTGACGCCGGCCCGGCCCGCCCTCCGCAGCGGCTCGGGCGGCCGCACGGTCTGACCGGGCGGACCCGCCCGCCCGTCGGCGTGGCGGACCGGCGGACCGGCGGACCGGCGGACCGGCGGACCGGGAAGTAGCGTGGGGACGGGCGGCACGGCCGCCCCGACGACCGAGAGGCGCCGACAACGCCGCCGGCAGCCCTGCGCGCTGGACGGCTGACCCGGAGGACCACCCATGCCCGACACCCGGCCCACGCCGCTGACGGCTCCGACCCTGCGGGCGCGCAAGCGCCGGACGGGCGGGGAGCCCCTCGTCATGGTCACCGCCTACGACACGCCGTCGGCCCGGATCGCCGACGCCGCCGGCGTGGACCTGATCCTCGTGGGCGACTCGGTGGCCAACAACGTCCTCGGGTTCGAGGACACGCTCCAGGTGACCATGGCCGACATGGTCCACCACACCGCGGCGGTGGCCCGGGCCCGGCCCCGGGCCCTGGTGGTGGCCGACCTCCCGTGGATGAGCTACCACGTCGACACGGCCGACACGGTCCGCAACGCCGCCGCCCTCATCCGGGCCGGAGGCGCTGCGGTCAAGCTCGAGGGCGGCCGGGTCCGGGTGCCCATGATCGAGGCGGTGGTGCACGCCGAGATCCCCGTCGTGGGCCACGTGGGGCTGACCCCCCAGTCGGTGCACGCCATGGGGGGCTACCGGGTCCAGGGCAAGGGGGAGGCCGCGGCCGACCTGCTCCTGGCCGACCTGGAGGCCATCGTGGCGGCCGGGTGCTCCGCCGTGGTGGTGGAAGGCGTGCCGGAGTCCCTGGGGGCCCGGCTGACCGAGGCGTCGGACGTGCCGGTGATCGGCATCGGGGCCGGGGCGGCCTGTGACGGGCAGGTACTGGTCTTCCACGATCTGCTGGGTCTGAACGCCACCACCCCCCGGTTCGTCCGGCGCTATGCCGAGCTGGCCACGGCGGCCACGGACGCCGTGGCGGCCTACGCCGCCGACGTGCGCTCGGGGGCCTTCCCGGGCGACGGGGAGTCGTACCACTGACTCTCGGCTAGAGTGTCCCGGTTGTTCGGGTTGTTCCGGCCACCGCCCCGGCGGGGGCCGTCCCCGTTCCGACCTGCTCCACGGATGTGGGGCTCGGGCGCCCCGCGCCCGATCCAGAGGGAGGTGAGCCGCAGATGCGGCCCTACGAGACCATGGTCATCTTCGATACCGCCGCGGACGAGGCGGCGGTCAGCGACGTGCTGAAGCGCGGCCTCGACGCCGCCAAGGCCAAGGGCTCCGGCCCGGGCCGGGTGGAGCGGTGGGGCAAGCGCCTCTTCGCCTACGAGATCCAGAAGAAGCGCGAGGGCTACTACGTCCTGATCGAGCTGTCGGCCGACCCGCCGGCCATCGCCGACATGGAGCGGGTGTTCGTGCTGGCCGACGAGGTCCTCCGTCACAAGGTCATCCGGCTGCCCGACAAGGTGGCCGGGCGGCGTGCCGCTGCGGCCTCCACTGCGCCGGCCAAGGCCCCGGCACCTGCTGCGGCACCCGCCGCCGCGCCGGCGACGACCGGGGGGGAGGACTGAGATGGCCAACGACAACAACGTGACGCTGGTGGGGAACGTGACCCGTGACCCCGAACTGCGGTTCACCAACACCGGCCAGGCCACGGCGTCGTTCGGCCTGGCCGTCAACCGCCGCTGGCAGAACCGCCAGACCCAGGAGTGGGAGGAGGCGGTGTCGTTCTTCGACGTCGTGTGCTGGCGGGAGATGGCGGAGAACGCCGCCGAGAGCCTGTCGCGCGGCACGCGGGTCGTGGTGACCGGCCGCCTGGACCAGCGGAGCTGGGAGACGCCCGAGGGCGACAAGCGCTCCAAGGTCGAGGTGGTGGCCGATGAGATCGGCCCCAGCATCCGCTGGGCCACCGCCCAGGTGACCAAGAACGAGCGCCGTGGCCCCGGTGACGGCGGCGGCCAGGGCGGTGGCGCCCCCCGGGGCGGCCCGCCGTCCGGTGGCGGCGGCAGTGGCAGCAGTGGCGGTGGCGGTGGCGACACCGGCAACCAGGGATACGGATACAGCGAGGAGCCCTTCTGATGGCCCGTAACAACGATCGTGGAGGCACGCCGCGGCGCGCCCCCAAGGACACCGGGCGCCGGGTGAAGAAGAAGCCCTGCGCCATCTGCAAGGACCGCGTGGAGTGGGTCGACTACAAAGAGGTCAACATGCTCCGCAAGTACATGAGCGACCGGGGCAAGATCCGGGCCCGCCGGGTGTCGGGCAATTGCGCCCAGCACCAGCGCGATGTGGCCCTGGCCATCAAGACGGCCCGTGAGCTGGCCCTGCTGCCCTACACCCAGCGCACCACGACCGAGCGGCCGGGCGGCCGCGGTGGCCGCGGCGGCTCGGGCGGCGGGTTCGGCGGCGGGCGACGACGCTCGGAGAACGACGAGGACTCCACCCTGCGGCCCCGGCCCGGGTTCGCCCCCGAGGCGTCGTCCGAGGTCCTGGCGTCCGACGCCGCCCCGGCCGGTGACGGCGAGGTCACCCTGGCCGACGTGGTGGCCGAGGTCGTCGCCGAAGTGCCCGCCGCGGCGACCGAGGGCGGTGGGGAGTGATGAAGGTCCTCCTGCGCAGCGATATCGACGGGGTCGGCAAGCGGGGCGACATCATCGACGTGTCGGGCGGGTTCGCCCGCAACCACCTCCTGCCCGCCGGCAAGGCCATCGTGGCCTCGCCCGGGGTGGAGGCCCAGGCGGCCACCATGCGACGGTCACGGGACCTGCGCGACGCCCGCGACCGTGAGTCGTCGGAGGTCGTGGCCCGCACCCTGGTGGGGAACACCATCACGGTGTCGGCCCGGGCCGGGGGTGGGGGCAAGCTGTTCGGATCGGTGTCGGCGGCCGACATCGTCCGCGAGGTCGAGGCCCAGACCGGGGCGGTGGTCGACCGGAAGTTCCTGATCATCAACGAGCCGATCCGCGAGCTCGGTGGCCACAGCGTGCGGGTCGAGCTCCTCGGTGACGTGGTGTTCGAACTGACGATCGAGGTCGTGGCGGCGGAGTAGTCCCGGCCCTCCGGGCCCGTCGAGCTCCTCCAGCCACTGCCGGCGGTCCACCGCCGGCAGTGGCGCGTCCGGACCCCTCCGGAGACATCCCGGGTGTGGGTCGTCACATCCACCCGTCATGCTGACGGCGTAAGCAGACTTGTCCCCATGTGGTCGGGGGTTATCCCAGGAGGATGCACAGTGGTACCCAAGTATTTCCCCACCTTGTCCTATGGCGATCCCCAAGCCCGATGGGGGAGGGTGTAAGGACCATGGTCCAGGCCTTCGACGATCCGCGTCCCCGCCGGTTGATCCCCGCCACCGGCGGCGGCTCACCGGGGCGGATCCCCCCCCACAACCTCGACGCCGAGGAGTCCCTCCTCGGGGCCATGCTGCTGTCGCGTGACGCCATCGCCACGGCCATGGAGAAGTGCTCGGCCGACGACTTCTACAAGCAGTCCCACGGGCTCATCTTCGGCGCCATCACCTCGCTGTTCAGCCAGGGGGAGCCGGCCGACTGGGTGACGGTCACCGAGGAGCTCCGGCGCCGGGGCGCCCTCGAGTCCATCGGCGACCCGTCGGTGTTCGTCTCCCTGCAGGCCAACACGCCCTCCCCGGGGAACGCCGAGTACTACGCCTCGATCATCGAGGAGCTGGCCCTCCTGCGCCGGCTGCTCACGGTGGCCGGGGAGATCACCGAGCTCGGCTATTCGGTCCCCGACGACGTGGCCAACGTGCTCGACCGGGCCGAACAGCTGGTCTTCGACGTGGCCCAACGCCGGGTGGTCGACTCCATGACCCCGATCCGCGAGCTGCTGGGCCAGAGCCTCGACCACCTGCAGCAGCTCTTCGACCGCGATGAGACCATCACCGGCCTGGCCACGGGGTACGCCGACCTCGACGAGCAGCTGGCCGGCCTGCAGCCGTCCAACCTGGTGGTGGTGGGGGCCCGTCCCGCCATGGGCAAGACGAGCTTCGCCCTGGGCATGGTGGCCCACGCCGGCATCGAGCTGAACCAGCCCGTCCTGCTGTTCTCCCTGGAGATGAGCCATCTCGAGCTGACCCAGCGGCTGCTGTGCTCCGAGGCCCGGGTGGACGCCAACCGGATGCGGACGGGCAAGCTCCATGAGGCCGACTGGCCGAAGATCGGCAACGCCATCAGCCGGATGAGCGAGGCCCCGATCTTCATCGACGACAACCCCAACCTGACGGTGATGGACATCCGGGCCCGGGCCCGTCGGCTGAAGAGCCGTGAGGGGCTCGGGCTCGTGGTCGTCGACTACCTCCAGCTGATGACCGGTCGCCACGGGGCCGAGAGCCGCCAGGTCGAGGTGTCGGAGATCAGCCGTGGTCTGAAGATCCTGGCCCGCGAGCTCGAGGTGCCGGTGGTGGCCCTGTCCCAGCTGTCCCGGACGCTCGAGTCCCGTCAGGACAAGCGGCCCATCCTGGCGGACCTGCGCGAGTCGGGCTCGATCGAGCAGGACGCCGACGTGGTGCTGTTCATCTACCGCGACGAGATCTACAACCCCGAGTCCGCCGACCGCGGCTCGGCCGAGATCATCGTGGCCAAGCACCGCAACGGTCCGACCGGGGTGACGAGGCTTGCCTTCCTCGACCACCACACCCGGTTCGCCAACATGGCCCGCGTCTGACCGGTCACGGAGGTTCGGGCCACCGGTACCCGACCGGAGCGCGGGTCACCGGCCGCCGTCCGTGATCCAGGGGTGGGGAACCTGCGATCCGTCGGGCATCCGGGGTACATTGAGGCCGATTCTCGAGTGAAGGAGGCGGCATGGCCGACCATCCGATTAGGCGGCACCCGATCATGGGGGTCCTGCTGTTCGTCGGCGGATGTGCCGCGGCGTGCCTGCTGGCGCTGCTTGTCAGGGGGGCGCTGGCGTCCGCCGGACCGGCCTGCACCGTCAACTACACGGGAGCGGTCAACGGCTCGTGGACCGTGCCGGCCAACTGGAGTACCGACGCGCTCCCGGGATCGGGTGACGTGGCCTGCATCCCGGCCGGCGACGGTACCGTGACGATCCCCTCGGGTACCCAGTCGGTCACCGAGGTCCAGTCCCAGTCGGCCCTGGACATCGACGGGGGCACGCTCGACGTCTCCGGAACCGCCCCCGTCTCCGACGTCTCGGGGCTCACCCTGTCCGCGGGCGCCCTCGGGGGTCCCGGGGCGGTCTCGCTCTCCTCCGGCACCACCTTCGACTGGACCGGCGGCCAGCTGGGCACCGGGGGCGGGACGCTCACCGTGCCGGCCGGGGCCACGGTGACCACCGGCACCGGGGGACTCACCCTCAACGCCTACACCCTCGACCTGGTGCCGTCGTTCACCATGAACTCCAGCCGCCTGGTCAGCTACGGCGGGACCATCGAGACCGCCGGCACCGTCACGCTGGCCAGCGGCACCGACGTGGACGACAACGGCGTGGGGGGGACCACGTGGACCTCCACCGGCGAGCTCCTGGTGGCCGCCGGGCCCTCGGGTTCGGCCACCGTGTCGTTGCCGTTCTCGGCCAGCGGCAGCGTCGACGTGTCCTCGGGCACCTTCGACCTCTACGACAACGGGGGCACGGTCAGCGGACCGGTCACCGCGGCCACCGGGGCGACCCTCTACACCGCCAACACGCTGTCGTTGACCTCGGCCACGGCCCTGTCGGGCGGGGGCACCTGGTCGTCGAACGGCAACGTCACCCTCTCCTCGCCGGTCACCGTGGCCGCGGTCGACGTCGCCAACGGCACCATCACCGACACGGGCCTCTTCACCCCCGGTGGGCTCACCGACATCTCGGGTGGCACTCTCACGCTGAACAACGCCGGGGCCAACTCGTTCAACGGGCTCACCCTCTCCGCGGGCGACCTCGGGGGTCCCGGGGCGGTCTCGCTCTCCTCCGGCACCACCTTCGACTGGACCGGCGGACGGCTGGGCACCGGGGGCGGGACGCTCACCGTGCCGGCCGGGGCCACGGTGACCACCGGCACCGGGGGACTCACCCTCAACGCCTACACCCTCGACCTGGTGCCGTCGTTCACCATGAACTCCAGCCGCCTGGTCAGCTACGGCGGGACCATCGAGACCGCCGGCACCGTCACGCTGGCCAGCGGCACCGACGTGGACGACAACGGCGTGGGGGGGACCACGTGGCACGCCACCGGGCCCGTGGGGCTGACCAACGGCAGTGCCGAGGTGTCGTTGCCGTTCACGGCGTCGGGCGGGATCCAGGTGCCGGCCGGGACCCTGACACTGGGGGAGGGCGCCTCCACGGCCGGGGGGCGTGTCGGTGGCGGCGCCACGCTCCAGTCCGACGGGACGCTCACCAACACGGCGGGTGAACTCGACCTCCCGGCCGGTGGGAGCGAGCTCGCCCTGGGAGGCTCCACGCTGGTCGTGACCGGGGGCTCGCTCACCGGCGACGGTGCGGTGATGGGGAACGTCGACAACACCGGGGGTTCGGTGGGCCCGGGTGAACCCGGCACGATCACGCCGGGGGAGCTGTCCGTGACCGGGTCGTACACGCAGGGCGCGGGCGGCACCCTGGCACCGTCCATTGCCGGCGTGGCCGTCGGGACGGGATACTCCCAGCTCTCGATAGGCGGAACGGCATCTCTGGCCGGCGACGTGGCACCGGCCACGGCCGCCGCCTTCACCCCGGCCGCCGGGCAGTCCTTCGACGTGGTGGACTCGACGGGCACGACCAGTGGGTCGATCGCCGCGGTCGTCCAGCCGATCCTCGCCGGGGGCATCGCCTATGCCGCCCTGGTCTCCTCCAACGGTGCCGTGCTCACGGCCGGCGGGGCCATCGGGCCGGCGTCGCTTCCGGCCATGACGGCGAACCAGGTCTATTCGGCCCACCTCACCGTCACCGGCGGCACGGCGCCGTACACCTGGTCGGTGGTCTCGGGTGCCCTGCCGGCCGGCCTCGTCCTCGATCCGTCGACCGGGGCCATCTCCGGCACGCCGACCTCGCCGGGTGACGCCAGCTTCATCGTCGGGGTCACCGACTCGGCGCACCCCACGGGATCGGCCACGCAGGCCTACACGGTCTCGGTGGGTAACGGCGGGCCGCCGACGGTGACAGCGGTGATCCCCTCGGCCGGACCGACGGCGGGGGGCACGTCGATCGAGATCGACGGTACCGATCTCGGTGGTGCCACGGCGGTGGAGATCGGAACCACTCCGGCGACCACCTTCCACGTGGTGTCGTCCGGTCTGATCGACGCCACCACCCCGTCCGGCTCGGTCGGTGTCGTGGATGTGAGGGTCACGACTCCGGTGGGGACCTCGGCCGTCACGGCGGCCGACGAGTTCACCTATGTCTCCTCGTCGTCGGCCGACCCCTACCACTCGCTCCCGCCGGCCCGGATCTGCGACACCCGGTCCGGCGGGACCAAGGTGGGCTGCACCGGGGCCACCGCGCTCGGCCCGGGGGGGACCCTGACCGTCACGGCCGAGGGGAACGGCGGCGTCCCGGCGTCAGGAGTGACCGCCGTGGTGGTGAACGTCACGGTGGCCGGGACCACGGCCCAGTCCCACCTGACCGTCTACCCGGCCAACCAGCCCGAGCCGACGGCGTCGAACCTGAACTGGGTGGCCGGCCAGACCGTGCCCAACCTGGTCCAGGTGGGTCTCTCGCCGGCCGGGACCTTCGACGTCACCAACCTGAACGGCCACGCCGACGTGATCGTCGACGTCGAGGGGTACTTCGCCCCGCCGGCGGCCACCGGTGAGGGCCTCTACGACGCCCTGGCCACCCCGGCCCGGATCTGCGACACCCGGCCGGGCAACCCGTCGGGTCTCTCGGGCACCGCCCTGACCCAGTGCGAGGGCCTGGCCCCCACGCCGGGCACGTCGCTTCCCGTCCAGGTGACGGGCCTGGGCGGGGTGCCGTCGACGGGGGTGGGGGCCGTGGTGCTCAACGTCACGGCCATCGGGGCCACGGCCAGCGGCCACCTCACCGTCTACCCGGCCGGGGAGGCCGCGCCCACCGCCTCCAACGTCAACTTCACCGCCGGCATCAACGTGGCCAACCGGGTGATCGTCCCGGTCTCGGCCACCGGGGCCATCGACGTCTACAGCTTCGCCGGGACGCCCCAGGTGGCTGTGGACGTGGCCGGCTGGTACACCGACGCGTCGGACGCCTCGGCCACGGGGACGATCTACACGCCGGCCTCGTCGCCCACCCGGATCTGCGACACCCGTACGGGGCTCGCCTACACCACCCAGTGCACGGGACAGACCCTCGCGGCCCAGGGCATCCTGCCGGTCACGGCGACGGGTCTGCTGGGGATCCCCGCCGACGCCACGGCCGTGGTCCTGAACGTCACGGCCACCGGCACCACGGCGCGGAGCCATCTCACCATCTACCCGTCGGGCCAGTCGTTGCCCACGGTCTCCGATATCAACTGGGCGCCCGGGCAGACCGTGCCCAACCTGGTGGTGGCCACGGTCGGGACCGGGGGGGAGATCGACCTGGAGAACTTCGCCGGGTCCACCGACGTGATCGTCGACGTGGTGGGCTGGTACAGCTGATGGCGACCGTCCGTGCCTGAGGGCCTGTCGTCGGGGGACATCGCCGGGGAGATCAGCCGTCACCAGCAGCACGCCGGCACGACCGCCGGCGCCGACGGCCACGACGCCGACCACGGGGGCGGTCCGGACGCCGGACCGGACGGGGGCCGCCGGCACGATCGCACCCTCTCGGTCATCGAGGCCATCATGCTGGCCGTGGTGGCCCTGCTGGCCGCCTACACGGGCTACGCCTCGGCCAAGTGGAGCACCGAGTCGGCCGTCCGCCTGGCATCGGCCTCGGCGGCCCGGACCGAGGCCAACCGGTACTACCTCGACGCCCAGGACACCAGGAACTTCGACTCGGCCACGTTCAACGCCTGGTTCACGGCCTACGTGGCCGGGAATACGACGGCCCAATCGGTGGCCGAGCGCCGGTTCCGCCCGGCTTTCGACGTGGCGTTCCGGGCCTGGCTGGCCACCGACCCCTTCACCAACCCGTCGTCCCCGCCCGGTCCCACGTACATGCCCCAGTACCAGCAGCCCGAGCTGGCCCAGGCGGCGGCCCTCGACGCCAAGGCGTCCGCGCAGTACGCCCTCGGGGTCCAGGCCGGGGCCAATTCGGACAACTACGTCCGGGACACCATCTACCTGGCCACCATCCTGTTCCTCATCGGGATCAGCGGGCACTTCCGTTTCGTCCGGATCCGTGTGGCTCTGGTCTCCCTCGGCGGGGTGATGCTGCTGGTGGCCGTGGTGGCCATCGCCACCTCACCGGCCATCCCCTGAGGCCGTCGGCCGGCACGGGTGACGGGGTGGTGCGGGCCCCGCGCCTCCGCCCCGGTGTGGAATGCTCGCCGGGAACAACCCACGGTCGACCGGCCGCGGCGGTCGTCGACCCACGGAGGGGAACCGATGTCCCACAGGCGCACCACATCCGCCGCCGCCGTGCTGCTGGCGGCCGCCGGCCTCCTGCTCGCCGCCTGCGGCTCGTCGGGGTCGTCGGCACCGTCGTCCGTCCCCCAGTTGGCGCCCCCCGAGGTACTGGCGGGCCACGGCGCCGACTGGCCGCTTCCGGGGTACGACTACACCAACTCGCGACGGGCCGGACCGTCCCCGATCGACGCCGCCACCGTGTCGGGCCTGACCACGGCCTGGACGGTCGGCACCACCGGGGCGCTCACCACGGCGCCGGTGGTGCTGGGTTCCACGGCCTACGCCGAGGACGACTTCGGCGTGGTGGTGGCCGTCGACGTGCCGACGGGGAAGGTGCTGTGGCGGAGCGCCGCCACCGGGTTCACCGTGGGGCCCGAGGGTGCCGTGGTCGGG
>Ga0302157_10001748_pt1 | contig 25956 bp, 17 predicted proteins | sample I_Bog_N3_3_FD_193502 | JGI IMG/M metagenome (GOLD analysis project Ga0302157, IMG submission 193502) | Peat permafrost microbial communities from Stordalen Mire near Abisko, Sweden - I_Bog_N3_3 | ecosystem: Environmental > Terrestrial > Soil > Wetlands > Peat | place: Sweden: Abisko, Stordalen... | reverse complement strand
CCAACTCCGGCAGATGAGCCATCAGATCGTAGCCGCGTCGCTTGAGGAATTCGGCGGGAAGGTTGGGCGTCCAGTCGGCGCCGTAGGCTTCCAGCGAGTCAGAGAAGATGGCATACGGCGGTGTTGCGCCGAAGGCCTTCACCAGCGGCTCGCCGACGTTCTTCAGGTGCTTGGCGACAGCCTCATGCGAGAAGGGATCGAGCACCCAGCCTTCGGCGTCGACGGCGGCGCGTTTGACCTCCTGTTTGGTGTGGCTCATCACAAAGAAGAGGGCGATGCGCGGAGCAGCGGCGGGAGTGACCGAGACGGGACCGTTCTCTCCGGCGGGCGTGGGCAGCGGCTGCGCCGAGGCCGGGTCCCAGTCCACCGGCTGCTGCACCGCGCCACGGCCGCGAGCCGGCCCTTCGGGAAGCGCGGGCACGGGGCGCGGCATCGCCAGCGCAGCGGAGAGCAGGTGTTCGCCCTCCGCGAGGGTTGGACCGCTGACGGTCGCGACGTTCGCGGGGACTGGCACCTCGACGGTGCGGAGCCGCGTGACGGCTTCATCCAGCGTGATGCTTGGTCCGCCATACGGCCAGCCGCTGCACAGGGTTACGTCGATGCGCAGGCCGAGCTTGCGGGCCTCTGCCTGCGCGTAGCTTACGTCGTCGAGCATCTCCGGCGAGAGGAACGGCAGGTTCTTCAGGCCCTTTGCGGGATCGTCGAGCACTTCGGGGTAGACAAAGGCCAACTCCGCGCCGCCGATGCCGTTAGCCTTCATCTGCTGCAGCTCGCGGAGGATCTCCGGCTTGACGACGGCTGGTCCGAACCACCACCAGCGCACCACCGGGCGGGCCTGCGGTGGCGGCGCGAGGAAGCCCTGGCGAACGGCAGCTATGCCCGGCGCAGCAGGATGCGCTGCGGGTTGCTGCGCCGGTGCGGAGGAGAGCGCGAAGACGAAGGCGAGAAGCAAGGTCTGGAGATTGCGGCAGGCGGGTCGAGTCATAGGAGTGGTCACCGGCGAGACTTTGGGTACGTGCGAACTGTATGCAGCGGCCACTATGCGTGTCAATAGGCAAACATTTTCCAAACCTGCTGCGGCAGGCTATGATGGCTGGCGGAACGTATCCCGGAGGGTCACGAGATGAGAACACCGACGAAGTGGTTACGGCGAAACGAGCTGGGCGCGGGCAGCCTCTTGCTGCTGGCAGCGGTGGTGCTGCTCAGTGACGCAGCAGCGTGGGGCCAGGACTCAGGGCAGGACGCAACCCCGAGCCGTTTCACCTGCTCGACCGGCCATCGCAAGGGAGTGCAGGCGCTGGGCATGGACTCGCTCTACAAGGACGGCGGCGCGGGCTTTGACCTGGCGACTGCGCCGGAGCGCGTCTCTGACGGGGCCTGCTCCAGCGACAAGCCGTTCTTCTTCTCCATTGCGGCGACTGACGGCAACTACCAGGTCACACTGGAGTTGGGCGGACCGCAGGCCTCACGGACCACGGTGAAGGCGGAGTCGCGCCGGCTGATGGTAGACAAGCTGGTGCTGAAGGCCGGGCGCTCGCAACAGGTGGTCTTCAACGTGAACGTGCGCACGGCCAAGATCGCCGGCGCGCCCGCGGGCGCGGATACCGTGCGGCTGAAGTCGCGCGAGATCGGCATCCTGGAGTGGGACGACAAGCTCACGCTGGAGTTCAACGGCGAGAACCCCAGCGTGCGGTCGATTGCCATCCAGAAGATCGACGTGCCGACGGTCTACATTGCGGGCGACTCCACGGTAGTGGACCAGGACAAGGAGCCGTGGGCCGCGTGGGGCCAGATGCTGCCGGTGTTCTTTGGCCCGGGCGTCAGCATTGCCAACAATGCGGAGTCCGGCGAGACCATCAAGAGCTTTGTCGGCGAGCGGCGGCTGGCCAAGGTGGAGTCGACATGGAAGAAGGGCGACTACCTGATGATTCAGTTCGCGCATAACGACCAGAAGATGCCAGGCGGTGTGCCACTGCCGGAGTACAAGCAGATCATGCAGCGGTACATCTCCGACGCGCGGGCGGCGGGCGTGACGCCCATCCTGGTGACGGCGATGAACCGCCGCGAATTCAACCCGGACGGCACGCTCCGTATGACGCTGGGCGAGTATCCGCAGGCCACGCGCGATGTGGCCACTGAGGAGAAGGTCGCGCTCATCGATTTGAATGCGATGAGCAAGACGATCTTTGAGGCGATGGGGGAGCAGGGCACGCTGCATGCCTTTGTGCAGTATGCGGCCAACACCTTTCCCGGCCAGACCACGGCGCTGAGGGACAATACCCACTTTAACGCCTACGGCGCCTACGAGTTGGCGCGGGCGATAGTGCAGAGCATCCGCGACCAGCACCTGCCGCTGGAGACCTATCTGCGCCCGGGAATTCCGCCGTTCGACCCGGCCAAGCCGCTGCCGTTTGCGGAGTGGAGCCTGCCGATGAGCCCGGCTGTCTCCACCGCGACGCCGTACGGGCGGTGACCCTTCCGAGACCCCAGCGAGCAGGCGCAGCTCGCGGGGACCCCTCCCCCACCCCCTTTTCGCGTAAGAACCGCATGAATAAGGACTTAGGGGTGGTTCCCCTTGTACATTGTCTGTGGACAATGTACAGAATCGGCTTTTCCTCCACACAAATGCACTGGCCAGCTGACGGCTTGAGGACGGTTCCTTCTTTATGAATCGCGCAAAGGCACTCTCGGATTTACGGGATCATTGACGATGCCGCTAGAACGAATCCCCTGCCGAAATTCTGCCAAGACGTCGCCAAGGTAGCTCACAGTGCCAGCGAGCATCCGGTCCGTTGCTCCTGCGATGTGTGGAGTCACAAAGCTCCGTGGTTCCGTCAGCAGCGGATTCCCTTCGCTCACGGGCTCATCTTTGGCCACATCTAACCCCGCCCCATAGAGATGACCGCTCTTCACCGCCGCCAGCAAAGCCGATTCATCGACCAGGGTTCCCCTGCCTACATTGACCAACACCGCATTCTTTTTCATGGCGGCGAGGACGGTTCCGTCGATCATGTTTTCGTTGTCCTTGGTTCCCGGAATCGCCAGAATCAAATAGTCCGCATCCGCTGCTGCGAGCTTCAACTCATCGTGCCCATAGCCTTTGACTCCGCTCGGCGCGTGTTCCGGATGGTTATCCACACCGGTCAGGATCATTCCGAAGCCCCGCAGTCTTTCGATGAGCAAATTTCCGATTCCACCCAGACCCACGATGCAAGCGGTCTTACCGAAGAGGGCCCGGTTCAATTCCAGCTTCACAGGAACATGCGCATGGCCGCGGGTCACGGCCAGTTCCTCATTGAGTCGACGAGACACCGCCAGCATCAGCAGGACCGCAAGCTCCGCCACCGACTCGCCGTTGCCCGTCTTCGTGGTCGGCGCCAAGGCAACCCAGATACCAGCCTTGGTCGCCGCAGCAACATCCACTCCGTCATATCCGGCGGAGGCCATCTGAATCAAACCAAGCCTGGGCTGGGCTTCTATCTCTTTGGCATCGACTTTGCCGGTAGCGAAGATCACTTCCAGTTCCGTCGACGAGGCCGTATCGCCGTGCTGCCATGACGAAAACTCGTCGTCGGGATGTTCAGACTGAAGTCGCCTCAACATCTCCAGCGCAAACGCATTCTTCTTTGCTAAAAAGCCTATCTTCATCACGGTCTGACTCCGTCCCATGGGTCGAATGCGGGGAATGTTGTGCTGCTTCGAGCAGCAAACAATGGCAATGGCATTGGATGCCATGAGGCGCGGAAGCGTCATCTCGACAGAAGGCGCGCGATCCCCATGTCGTCTTCGTTGTTGCAGAGATTTTGTGTTGCTCCTTCAGGGCTCTGGATCCTTTAGGCCACCGTAACCCAGGGCTTCGCCCTGGGCTGGTATATCGTCGGGCCTTCGGCCCTTATACCGTTCACCAGACGATCCTTTTTCGTTCCATCAGCAGAGGCAGGCCTTCGGTCCTTGCATCGTGCGTAAGCGAAGATCGTGCGCGCTGGGCAGCCTGCGAACCCATGTCCCAGAATCGGGACATGGGGCACCCGCGAGGGCAACCGTAGGCGGCTACTTTGTGGGGTTGATGGGAATCTCCTCGGCGGTGGCTTTGCGGGGATCGAGGTTGTACGGAGACCGGGGGGGGACGTCGAGGATGGGCTGGGTGAGGCCCGAGAGTCGGGGTGCGGCGGACGTGCTTTGCAGCTCAAAGATAACCACATCGTTGCGGCCCTTTTTCAGCCAGCAGCCGGGAAGGTAGAGCGTGCCTTGAGGGCCGATGTTCCAGAAGCGGCCGAGGCAGATGCCGTTGATCCAGAGGACGCCTTTGCCGAGAGCGCGGACATCGAGGAAGGTGTCGCCGGTGTTGGTGAGGGTGAAGGTGCCGGCGGCGAAGTGCGGAACCGGTGTGAGGGAGGCCGGCATCGGCTTCGCGCTGACGGTGGGCATCGCGCTCATGGGCAACGGGTAGATCTGCCAGCCTGTCAGCGGGATTCCATCGAGGAGGGCGCTCCGGATGCCTTTGCGCTCATTCCGCATGGCGCGGGTGGAGTTGAGGCGGCCGGTGTTTTCGACCAGGATGTCGAGCTGGTTGGGGCCGTCGCTGGGGAGTTGGATCGAGTCTTGGCGGAAGTGCCGGTCGATGGTGCCGATGAGTTTGCCGTTGAGGTAGATTGCCGCGAAGTCCTGAGGCTCTTCCAGCTTCAGGGTTGAGCCGCCGGCTTTCAGGTCGATCTGCTTGCGGTAGAGGATGTAGCCGTAGCTCTGGTCGACCTGCTCCATGGTGAGCGGCTGCTGGGAGGCGATGGGCGCGGGGAGGTGGTCCCACAGGGGAGTCGCGTAAGGGAGCGTGAACTCCGGAACAGCAATGACCGGCGGGGGTTGGGGCACAGGCAGCGGAGATCCGCCGGTGTGCCGGAGGATGAGGTCGCGGTAGGCGAAGAACTTGGGTGTGGTGTGGCCGGCCTCGTCGATGGGTGCGTCGTAGTCGTAGCTGGTGACGTTGCCGCGATAGCTGCCGGTGGACTGGCTGGCTCCGGCCATCATGCCGAAGCTGGTGCCGCCGTGGACCATGTAGAGGTTGAGTGAAGCTTTGCGCGAGAGGATGGTCTCAATGTCACGCAGTTGCGGCTCAATGCGGCGGGTCTCGTGCGGGTGGCCCCAGAGGTCAAACCAGCCCGGCCAGTATTCGGTGGCGAAGAGCGGCTGGCCGGGGCGCTGGGCGGCGAGCTTGTCCAGCGCGGGGCCGGCGTTGCCGGTGCCGAAGTTCACGCCGGAGTAGATGCCGTCGATCTCGCCGTTGGCGAGGGACTTGGATGGGTCGACGGTGTAGAGCAGCGACTGGGTGAAGCCGGCGTCGAGGAAGATCTGGTACATCGCCTTCATGTAGGCGTGGTCGTTGGAGAAGTTGCCGTATTCATTTTCGATCTGCGTGGCCAGGATCGGACCGCCTTGCTCCATGTGCAGGCCGTCGACCTCCTGGGCGAGGCGCTTCATCCAGCTGGCGACGGGCGTGAGGAAGGCGGGGTCGTTGGCGCGCAGGGCCGTGGACATTCTGGGGTCTTTGAGCAGCCACGCGGGGAAGCCGCCGAACTCCCACTCCGCGCAGGAGTAGGGGCCGGCGCGGAGGATGACGTGGAGGCCTTCGGCCTGCGCGGTCTTGATAAATGCCGCCAGGTCGTTGTTGCCGCTGAAGTCATAGACGCCGGGGCGGCGCTCATGGACGTTCCAGAAGACGTAGGTGGCGACGGTGTTGAGGCCGATGGCGTGGGCCATCTTCATGCGCGCGGCCCAGTAGTCGCGTGGGATGCGGGCGTAGTGCATCTCGCCGGAGAGGATCTGGAGGGGCTTGCCGTCGAGGGCGAAGTGGTCGCCGTCGATACGGAAGCGGCGCGAAGTTTGCGCACGAGCGCGGCGGGTGGCTGCGGCGGCGGCGGTGAGAGCGAGCGTGGCGAGGGCCTGGCGGCGAGTGAGTTTGGATTTCATGGCGTGGTGATGGGTTCGGCGAGGCGTGCGGCCCAGATGCTGGTGGGGCGGGGGCCGGGGGTGGGCTCAAGCGTGGCCAGTTGGACGGCGAAGTTGCCCACGGTGGAGCACTCCGTGCCGGCGCGCAGGACTTCGAGGCCGGTGGCGTGTGCGGTGAGGCGGTTGAGCAGCTCGTTCTGGCTGCCGCCGCCCATGATGTAGAGCTTGCGCAGTTTTTTACCGGTGATGGTGGCGACGCTGGCGAGGACCTCCGCATAGCGCGCGGCGAGGGAGTGGAAGAGGAAGGCGGCCATCGCGGGGGCGTTCGCGGGCGAGGGGTCGAGCTCCGGAAGGCTGCGGCGGTGGAGCTGCGCGTTGATGCGCTGCGGCATGCGGCCGCTGAGCAGCAGGTCGGGGTCGTCGACATCCAGCGTGTAGGCGGGGACGGGAGCGGCGGCGGCGGCGGCGACGAGCGTGGCGATGTTTAGTTCGGTCCCTTCGGCGGCCCAGGTCTCCATGCACTGGCGGAGCAGCCACATGCCGTTGACGTTTTTATGAAAACAGATGGCGCCGTCCGCGCCGATGAGGCTGGTAAAGTTTTCGTCGCGCGCGTGCTCGGAGTTGTTGGGCTGGGGCAGCAGTGTGCCTACCAGTGACCAGGTGCCGGAGCTGATGTAGGCCCAGTCGTGGCCGGAGTCCGGGATGGCCGCGATGGCGGAGGCGGTGTCATGGCAGGCGGGTGCGATGAGGCGCGTGGAGTGGAAGGCAGGAAGCGCGACGAGTGGGCCGGTGAGCGGGCCGATGTCCGTGCCCGGGTTGACAAGCGCAGGCATCGCGGAGAGCGGTATGCCGAGTTCGCGGACGATCTCTTCGCACCACTCGCCGGGAGAATCCGCAGTGGGCATGGAGAGCATCTGCGTATGACTGGCGAGGGTGCGCTCGGAGACCGGGCGCGCGCCGAGGGTGTAGAGGATGTACTCCGGCAGGTTGAGCCAGGGGAGGGCGCGAATCGCGGCGTCGTCCGCGAAGAGCTGGTAGGCGGTGTTGATGCGCAGAATGCCGATGCCGGTGAGCTGCCTCATGCGGTCGGCGGAGATGCGGGCGTTGAGGGACTCTTCGGCGACGACGGTGCGCTCGTCACGGTAGCAGAAGGGTGGGGCGACGGGGTTGCCGTTGGGCGCGAGGCGGACGTAGTCCACGCCCCAGCCGTCGACGGCGATGGAGCGGATGCCTTCGGTGGCGACGGACGCGCAGCGGCGCAGGCCGTCGTGCAGGCCGGCGAGGATGGCGTCTAGGTTCCAGTGCAGGCCGTCGGCGGATTCGACCGCGGCGTTGGGGAAGCGGTGGACGAGTTCGATGTGTGCGGTGTTGCTGTGCCAGCGGAGGAGCGAGACGCGGCAGCTCTCCGCGCCGAGATCGATGGCGACGAGGGCGCGGGGGTCGGCGGGGATAGCAGGGGCGTTCATGCCAGGTTGGGTGAGAAAGGTATCAAAAGTATGTTTGAATTCGGCAGCATCGGGGTCCTTCGACTCCGCATCTCGCAAGTGCGCGAGATGCTTCGCTCAGGATGACAACATCTTCGCAACAGTCAGAGAAGCCTAGCGGAGGTAGGCCTCTGTGAGGCCGCCGTCCACGGGGATCAGGTGGCCGGTGGTGACCGGAGCGCGCGGGCCGCCGACGAAGAGAATCGCTTCGGCGCAGTCCTTGGGGTCAATGGGCACATGGGTGAGTGTGCGTTTGGCGTAGAAGGTGGCAAGCAGAAAGCGCAGGTCATCGTCGGAGGCGTTCTCTTCAAAGGCGATGGCGTACTTGGTGAGCGAGGCCTTCACGCGGTCGCGCGGGAACATCGTGGAACCCTTGACGACCGTGGCGGGCGAGATGCCGTTGACGCGCAGCAGCGGCGAGTAGGTGATGGCCAGTTCGCGGACGAGGTGCGAGAGCGCGGCCTTGGAGACGTCATAGGCCTCCGATCCGCGCTTGGCGACGACAGCGTTGGCCGAGCTGGTGAGCACGATGCTGCCGGGGATGCCCTGCGCGGTGAAGACCTTGGAGGCTTCATCGGTGAGCAGATAGTTGGCGGTGACGTTGATCTCCAGCGTGAGCGCCCACTGCGCGTCGCTGATACTGCCATCGGGCGATGTGGGGAAGATGGCCGCGGTGTTGATGAGCAGGTCGAGACCACCGAAGGCTGCGATGGTGGCGTCGAGCGCGGATCGGATAGCGTCGCGCTTGCGGATGTCGATGACGGTGGCGACGGCGCACTCCTTGCCGCCGATGGCCTTGCACTCGTCGGCGACCTTCTGCGCGGCTTCGAGTGAGAGGTCGGCGACGACGAGGTGCGCACCGCGGCTGGCGGCGAGCAACGCGGTCTCGCGGCCGATGCCGCTAGCCCCGCCGACGATGAGCGCGATGCGGCGCGAGAGCTCCTTTTCAGGCGGCTGGCGGCGGATCTTCGCCTCTTCGAGCGCCCAGTACTCGATGCGGAAGGCCTCGCTGGGCGGCAGCGCGACGTAGTTTTCATGCACGCTGAAGGCTGAGGTGGGAGCAGCAGGACCGGCCTGCGGCAGCACCGGCGGGCAGTTGCCGTCGTCCATGGCACCGGCGCCCTCCATCACGTGGATGGCGTTGGTGTAGAACTCGCCGGTGATGCGGGACTCAGATTTGTTCTTGCCGAAGCTGAACATGCCGATGCCGGGGACGAGCACGACGGTGGGGCTGGCGTCGCGCATGGCAGGCGAGTCCGGCAGCGCGTGCGCCTTGTAGTAGGCGGCATACTCGGCGCGGTAGGTTTCGAGCGCTTCCGCGAATTTGGGCTCGAGATCGGCGACATCGGTGGCGGGGTCCCAGTCGACGAAGAGCGGACGGATCTTGGTGCGGATGAAGTGGTCCGGGCAGCTGGTGCCGAGGTGCGCGAGCTGCTTGGCGGACTTCGAGTTGACGAAGGCGAGCACATCCGGCGCGTCCGTAAAGCTGCCCAGGACCCGCTGCCTGGCGGAGATGCGGCCGCGGATGACGGGCATGAGCTTGAGCGCGAGCGCCTGGCGGTCGGCGTGCGACGGGTGCTTCACGCCGCCGAAGCTGATTCCCTTCTTCTTTGCATGCTCCTGCGTGAACTGGCCGAGCTGGTCGACGATGGTGATGGTGTTGAGGTAGCTCTCGCGCTGGGTCTGGCCCCAGGTGAAGAGGCCGTGGCCGCCGAGCACTACGCCGTCGCAGCCGGGCACCTTGGCGACGGCATCGCGCAGCATCAGCGCGAGCTCAAAGCCGGGACGCTGCCACGGCACCCAGACCATGTTGTGGCCAAACTGCTGGTTGAACGCGGCCATCTTTTCCAGGCCGTTGGCCGAGGCTGCCAGCGCGATGGCCCAGTCAGGATGCAGGTGGTCCACGTGCGGGAAGGGCAGAAAGCCGTGCAGCGGTGTGTCAATGGAGGCCGCGACCGGGTTGTTGCCGAAGGTACAGAGCGGATACATGCCGACGATCTCATCCTCGCGGGCGACACCCTGGTAGCTGTTGGCGAGCGCCAGCACCTTGTCCAGATAGAGTGTGGCGAAGCCCGCGCGCTGGATGCTGCCGAGGTCGCCGCCAGAGCCCTTGACCCAGAGGATTTTTTTTGTCTGGCCGTCGAGCGGGTCTACCTCATCGAGCTTGGAGCTGGTGTTGCCGCCGCCAAAGTTGGTGAGGCGAAGGTCAGAGCCGAGCAGGTTGGAGCGGTAGCGAAGAAGATCGGGGGCGTCGAGTTTGGAGGCCATAGCCTCATCCCAGCGGTCTTCAAGAAAGTGGAGCTTTGCGGAGGTCATGTTGATGCGGTTCCTGTGCGAATCAGATGGTTGCCGGGGTTGGCGGCCTCCCCATTATCCGCCTGAGCCTCCAATAGGGCAAAGATTTCGATGAGGAATCCACGGAGGCAGGCTCAGGCGGCCTTTGTGGCCATGCGGCGTTTGACGGGCCGCCGCGAGGAGCCGGAAGAGGAGCCGGAGGTTGCCACCGGAACCGCGCCCGGAGTCTTGGCGATATCAATGGCGGTCTGGGCTTCGACCTCGGAGAGATGGCCGGCCATCTCCGCGGTGATGGCGCGGTGGCCGACATAGTTGTAGGGCGGCACGGTCTCCCCGCGCAGCAGTGCCAGGCCCAGGTCAATGAGCTTGGGGCCGTAAAGGGCGACCTCGTTGGAGATGGATGCGATGGCGGGGCTGCCGGGCCGCTGCATCTCGGTAATCATCTCCTCCAGGCAGTCCTGCCCGACGATGGCGACGTGGCGCTCGCGGCGCAGCTCACGGACGGCGGCGATGGCGCCCATGGCGCTGGTGTCATTGGCCGCGGCGATGAGGATGTGCTTGTCTTTGGGGTGGCGGTTGAGAAACTCCAGCACGACCTTGTGGCTGGGCTCGCGCATGCCGCGGCCGTCAATGCGCACGAAGCACTCCACGGGCAGGTTGGGCAGGCGCTGCTTCACGCCCTCAAACGCTCCGGTGATGCGGCTCTGGACGAGCTGGCCGGCCTCGGCGATGTCCAGGCCGACCATCCAGTCCATCTTCTTCTCCCAGTGCTTGATGGCGAAGTCCGCGAGCAGGCCACCGGCTTCCAGGCCGGCGCGGTAGTTGTCCACGCCAAAGTAGGTGGCGCGGGGGTGGGGGATATCGACGGCGATGAGCGGGATGCCGGCCTCGCCGAGCTTGTCCGCGATGATAGGCGCGGCCTGCTCCTCCACCTGGAACTCGATGATGATGTCCACATGCTCGCGGATAAATGTCTCCGCATTCTGGATGGCGGTCTCTGCGTCGTAGCGGTTGTCCAGCACCAGCAGGTCCACGCCGACGGCGGCGGCGGCGGCGCGCAGGCTCTCCGTTACAGCCTCCGAGAAGGGCATCTCCGCGCTCTGGCCGCCGAAGCCGAAGAGCAGCTTGCGGGGGCGGGCGATGTGGCGGTAGTGGCGGTCAGCGCCCTGGCCCACGTAGCCGCGGTGCACCAGCGTCTTGAGGATGCGGTAGACGGTGGTCTTGGAGATCCGGGTGCGCTTGTGGATGGCCTCCAGCACCATGGGCTGGTTCTCAGTCTGGAGCAGCTCGAGGATATCGAGCGCCTTGGTCAGCACCGGAATCAGATACAAACGCCTTGCCTTGGCTCGCTGCGGCATAGTCATCCTCAAAAAGGCGGCCTGGAGGGCAGGTCCGCTGAAATTTTTCCGCGTACAGTTTCTCTAATGGATTACGGCTAAGATAGCATCTTTCGTCTTGTCTGGCTCCCACAGACTGGGACTCTGTTCTGACGAAAGGGTTTAGGGCAGGCACCTCCGGGGCTAAAGAAGCTCTGATTCACTCACCAGCATTCCCTCGGCGGCTAAAGCCGAATTGCAATCGCTGGGCTTACGGCGGGACTGAAGTCCCGCCTTTTCAAAACGTAGACTTGTGCAGAGGTTCCCTAGAGCCCCGTTCGAATGCGGGCATGTGCGGCACGGCTGAAGGCGTGCCCTTACTGAAACTGACTCCTTCTGCGAACAAACTGTCGGCTTCCGCGGCTATGCGTAGGAGCTTTGGCCCATGGCATTTTTCGCCTGCCGCTCAGCGGTGATGCGCTCCACGTAGCCGTCCTGGCGCAGCGCCTGGAGTGGGTCGGCGGGCAGGCCGCGCTGCTCGCGCCACTCACGCAGAAGCGGCCGAACATCCGTCCAGAAGGCGCCGCGGAAGAGCTCCTCGGCCTCAACCAGCCGGCAGGAGTCCTGCAACTGCGCCAGTTCGTCGTGGTCAATGAGCGAGGCCTTGGCATAGAGCTCCTGCGCGGTGGAGACAGTCTGGACCATCGCCTCGATCTTGCCCTTGAGGTTGTGGCTCTGGTCGATCATGAAGGCCGGAGAGCTGTCCGTCTTGCGGGCGTACTGGTCGAACAGAAGTTCGTGGAAGATGCGGAAGACCTGGTAGGGGTCAATGGAGCCGAGTGTGAGGTCGTCGTCAGCGTACTTGCGGTCGTTGAAGTGGAAGCCGCCGAGCGCCCCGAGATCCAGCAGCCAGGCGACGATCTGCTCAATGTTGGTGGACTGGTAGTGGTGGCCGGTGTCCACCAGAACGCGGGCCTGCGGGCCGGCGGCGCGGGAGAGTTCCAGAGCCATGCCCCAGTCGGCGATATCGGTGTGGTAGAAGGCGGGCTCGAAGGGTTTGTATTCGACCAGCATGGTCTGGCCGGGTGCGAGCGCGGCGTGGGTGCGGGCCAGCGCCTCCTTCATCCAGCCGATGCGACGTCGCATGCTCTGGGTGCCGGGGTAGTTGGAGCCGTCGGCGATCCACAGCGAGACCTCCGCGGAGCCGACCGCCTTGCCGATCTCCACGGAATCGATGAGGTGGGCGATGGCCTTCTCGCGGATCTCCGCGCTGGGATTGCAGATGGAGCCGAACTTGTACTCCTGCTCCTGGAAGAGGTTGGGGTTGATGGAGCCGGCGCGGACGCCGGTCTTGTTCTCCAGTGCGCGGATGTTGTCGACGTCGGCGAGGCCATTGGGCAGGTCCCAGAGCACATGCAGAGCGAGGGTGGGCGTGACGCCGGTGAGGCGGTTGACCTCGGCGGCGTCCGCAAATTTTTCCTCAATGGAGGAGGCAGCGGCGGCCTGTTGGAACTTGCCGAAGCGCGTTCCAGTGTTGGCAAAGCCCCACGAAGGTATCTCGATGGCAAAGGCATCGAGGGCACGAAAGACGCGCATCCTTACCGGATCGGTCGACATAAGCAGTTCACCTCAAAGACAGGACGCAGGCCGCTGAAAAACAGTCTCGTTTCAGAGCGGGATGATTATATGTATTGAAATTTGGGAAACGCAAGCAGCGGAAAACAGAGGATAGAGCGTAGAGGGCAGAGGGTAGTGAAAATCAGGAGCAGGTCCTTCGCCTGCGGCCCAGGAGGACAACGCAAGCGCTGCGATCCAGGACGATGACTTTGGCGTTGTCTTTCACCACACTCGAACCACGACGCTCTTTCTCCCCAATAGGAACATTGTTTCAGGTTATGGCCCGCATCGGTTAGGATGGCTTCGCCACCCGGAGGGCGATTTCTGCCTGAACGGAGTGCGCCATCGCGAGGACCCCTTGGGACCAAATCCGTTTCTCGGCGTTATCTTTCACTGGATTGGCGGCTTCTGTTCCGCCACCAACTTTATCCCCTTCCGCGGCATCAAGCGCTGGTCGTGGGAGGTGTACTGGATTATCCAGGGCATCGCCGCATGGCTGATTGCGCCGACGGTGCTGGCGTTTATCTTTGTGCCGCATCCGTTTGCGATCCTGCAGGCGGCGCGCCTGGCAGCCGGGGGAAATATCTTCTGGCCGATGTTCTGGGGGCTGCTGTGGGGTGTGGGCGGGCTGACCTTTGGGCTGGCCATCCGCTACCTCGGGCTGGGGCTGGGCTACGCCATTGCGCTGGGCTTCTGCACGGGCTTTGGCACGATTATTCCGCCGATCTACTACGGCCAGTGGCACGCCATTACGCATGAGTGGTCCGGCCAGGTAACGCTGCTGGGCGTGCTGCTGTCGCTGATCGCCATCGGCGTGAGCGGCGCGGCGGGCGCCAGCAAGGAGCACGAGGTGACCGCCGAGGAGAAGGCCGCGGCGGGCGAGCGCGACTTCAGCTTTGTGAAGGGGCTGGTCATCGCTGTGTTTGCGGGCATCATGAGCTCGTTTTTCGCGTTTGGGCTGGCTGCGGGCAAGCCGATTGGCGACCTGACCCACACGGTGCTGGTGGCCGACCACCGGATGGAGCTGTGGGCCAACCTGCCGGTGCTGATCGTGGTGCTATGGGGCGGGTTTGTGACCAACCTGGTGTGGTCGCTGATTCTGCTGGCCAAAAATAAGTCCTTTGCGCAGTTCGGCGGCGCTCCCGGCGACAACCCGATGGGCACGGCGGCGATCACCGGCGAGACGCTGGTGGACTTCAACCCAGTGGACTACGTTGGGCGGATCAACCCCGGCGTGCTGGCGATGAACTATGTCTTCGCGGCGGTGGCCGGCGTGATCTGGTACTTCCAGTTCTTCTTCTACTCCATGGGGCAGACGAAGATGGGCAAGTACGACTTTGCGAGCTGGACGCTGCATATGGCCAGCATCATCATCTTCGCCAACCTGTGGGGCATTGTGCTGAAGGAGTGGAAGGGCACCAGCACCCGCACCAAGGCGCTGGTGGCCTGCGGCCTGCTGCTGCTGGTGGGCTCCACGGTGGTGGTGGGCTATGGCAGCTACCTGAAGGCGCGGTAGGCTAGGAGAATCGACCTGTCGTTTGGAGAACCTGCCCTGCGTATCTCGCTCTTTGTCGCCTGCTATAACGACACGCTGTTCCCGGCGACGGGAATCGCGGTGACCGAGGTGCTGGAGCGGCTCGGCCATACGGTGGAGTTTCCGCTGGCGCAGACCTGCTGCGGCCAGATGCACTACAACACCGGCTACCAGGCTGAGGCGATACCGCTGGTGCGGCGCTTTGTGAAGATGTTCGCGGACGCCGAGGCGGTGTGCGTGCCTTCCGCAAGCTGCGTGGCGATGATGCGCGAGCACTACGAGCTGATCGCGAAGAATGAGAACGACGCAACGCTGCTGGCGGAGGTGCGCAGCCTGCTGCCGCGGGTCTTTGAGTTCAGTGAGCTGCTGGCGAACCGGCTGGGCGTGGAGGATGTGGGGGCGGCGTTTCCGCACCGAGTGACGTACCATCCGTCGTGCCACTCGCTGCGGATGCTGCATGTGGGCGATGCGCCGCGCAAGCTGCTGCGCGCGGTGCGCGGGCTGGAGCTGGTGGAGCTGCCGAACCAGGAGCAGTGCTGCGGCTTCGGCGGCACCTTCGCGGTGAAAAACGCGGATGTGAGTGCGGCGATGCTGGCGGAGAAAGACGCCTGCGTGCTACAGACGAGCGCGGAGGTGGTGACCGCGCTGGACAACAGCTGCCTGATGCAGATCTATGGCGGGCTGCACCGCGCGGGGTCGAAGGTGCGGACGCTGCACCTGGCGGAGATCCTGGCCGCGCAGGAGGCTGTGCGATGAGCGTCCGGGTGGGCAAGACCGAGGCAGCGGCAGACTTTCCCATCCTGGCGAAGACCGCGCTGGGCAACGGTCAGTTGCGCCGCAATGTGCACCATGCGACCGATGTCATCCGCAACAAGCGCGCGCTGCGCGTGGAGGAGATGCCGGACTGGCAGAGGCTTCGCGATGCGGCCAGTGCCATCAAGGCGCATACGCTGCGGCATCTGGATTCCTATCTCGTCGAGTTTGAGAAGAACTGCACGGCGGCGGGCGGCACCGTGCACTGGGCGCGCGATGCGGATGAGGCGAATGCTATCGCCATCAGCCTAATCTGGGAGTTAAGCGCGCTGGAAGAGGGTGCGGAGGTGATCAAGGTCAAGACCATGACCTCCGACGAGATCCAGCTTAACGTGGCGCTGGAAGCGGCCGGCATTACACCGATTGAGACTGACCTGGCCGACATGATCGTGCAGATGGGCAACGATGAGCCTTCGCACATTGTGGTGCCGGCGCTGCACAAGAACCGCTTTGAGGTGCGCGACCTGTTCCGCGCCAAGATGGGCGATGCCGAGCTGACCGAAGATCCGCAGGCGCTGACCGCTGCGGCGCGCGCGTATCTGCGCGAGCGCTTTCTGAAGGTGAACGTCGGCGTGAGTGGAGCGAACTTCGCGGTCGCGGAGAGTGGCGCGGTGTGCGTGGTGGAGTCCGAGGGCAACGGCCGCATGTGCGTTACGCTGCCGGACGCGCTGATTACGCTGATCGGCATTGAGAAGGTGATTCCGCGGTTCAGCGACCTGGAGGTGTTTCTGCAACTGCTGCCGCGTTCGGCGACCGGCGAGCGGATGAACCCCTACAACTCGCTGTGGACAGGCGTGACGCAGGGCGATGGGCCGCGTGCGTTCCACGTGATCCTGCTGGACAATGGACGAACAAAGTTGTTGGCTGATGAAATAGAGCGCGAGACGCTGGCATGCATCCGCTGCGGCGCGTGCCTGAACGCCTGCCCGGTGTATCGAGAGACCGGGGGCCACGCCTATGGGTCGATCTATTCGGGGCCGATCGGCGCAATTCTGTCGCCGCAGTTGCAGTCGCTGGAGCACTCGCGCTCGCTGCCGTATGCCTCTACGCTGTGCGGCGCGTGCTATGAGGTGTGCCCGGTGAAGATCGACATCCCGGAGATACTGATTCACCTGCGCGGACGCGTGGTGGAGGAGGACCAGAAGACGCTGGGCGGCAAGCTCTCCGCCGAGAGTGCAGCGATGCACGGTGCAGCTGCGGCGTTCCAGAGCCAGGCACGCTATGAGGCTGCGCAGCGACTGGCGCGCGTGGGGCAGGTGATCTTCAAGCGTGGCGACCAACTGAAACATCTGCCCGGCATGGCCGGCGAGTGGACGCGCTTCCGCGACCTGCGGGCGATTCCCAGGCAGAGCTTTCGCGACTGGTGGAAGACGCGCGAGAGGAAGGCGAAGCCATGATGACCGCCCGCGAAGAGATTCTGGCGCGCATCCGCGCGGCGATTCCGCCGGACGCCGAGGAGGCTCCGCCGCCCGTGCCCGCGTACGACCGCAAGGGCAGTCTGAGCCGGGAGGCCTGCTTGGAGCTGCTGCGCGACCGTCTGCTGGACTATGACGCCGATGTGGTGGACGTTGCCGCGGAGAGTGAACTGCCCGCAGCCATTGGTGCCGCGCTGCGCAAGGCCGACGAGCACCGCGTGGTGGTTGCAGCGGAGTTTCCGGCGGCATGGCTGCCAGAGGGCTTTGCGTTCACGTTCGATCACGCGTTGTCGATCAACGAGCTGAACGCGATGCAGGCTGTGGTCACCCCCTGCGAGGCGGCGATTGCTTCCACCGGCACACTGATCCTGATGCATGGAGGCGCGCAGGGCCGCCGCGCGATCACGCTGCTGCCGGACCACCACATCTGCCTGGTGCGCCGCGCGCAGGTGTTGGAGCTGGTGCCGGAGGCGTGGGAGGCCATCGCCGCGAAGAGCGCGGAGCCGATCACCACCATCTCCGGCCCGTCGGCGACCTCTGACATCGAGATGACGCGCATCCGCGGCGTGCATGGACCGCGGCGGCTGACGGTCATCCTCTACTGAGCCGCAGCCCGGGGTTTCGGTCCGCGTAAATTTCACCCAAGAAGTGTCATCTCGACCGAAGTCCGCGCCTTTGGCGGACGGAGTGGAGAGACCTGCAGCCTTCGCGCTGAAGTTGCCGCGGGCCAACTGCGGGTCTCTCCACTGCGCATCACGATAAGGCCGTGATGCTTCGGTCGAGATGACACTTCTCCTGGGGGACCTTGTGCGTTACTCTTCTAGGCCTATGCGAACTCCCCTCCAGAAATGTCTGCTGCTGTCTCTCTGCGCGGGATTTTCCGCGGCAAGGCTCTGCGCGCAAACCCTGCTGGTGGTGAATCAAGGCGACAGCGATGTGAGTCTGATCCAGCCGGCAACGGGCAGGACGCTGGCTACGGTAGCGGAGAATACGCCCGGCGTGCATGGCCATGAGATTGCGGCCTCCGCGGACGGACGCACCGCGTTTGTGCCCATCTATGGCAGCAGCGGCGTGGGCAAGCCGGGCATCGACGGCCACGAGATGCTGGTGATCGACGTGGCCTCGCGCAAGGTCGTAGACCACATTGACTTCGGCCACGGCGTGCGCCCGCACCTTCCCGTACTGGACCCGGCGAGCGGGCTGCTCTATGTGACCACCGAGCTGGACAAGAGCGTGACCATCGTCGATCCCAAGACGCACACGATTGTGGGCGCGGTGCCCACCGGGCAGGAGCAGTCGCACATGCTGGCGGTCTCGCACGACGGGCGGCGCGGCTATACGGCCAATGTGGGGCCGGGCACGGTGTCCGTGCTGGATCTGGTGGGGCGCAAGACGCTCGCCGTGATTCCTGTGTCGGGCGACGTGCAGCGGATCTCGATCTCCGCGGACGACAAGTGGGTCTTCACCGCGGACCAGACCAGGCCGCAGTTGGCCGTGATTGACACCGCAACCAACAAGGTAGCGAAATGGATTGCGCTGCCGGGGCTGGCCTACGGCACGGCCGCCACGCCGGACGGCCGCTGGCTGCTGGTGACGGTTCCGGACAAGAACGAGGTGGCTGTGGTCGACCTGAAGACCATGCAGGTGGCGCGCAGTATTGCCGTCCCTGCGCTTCCGCAGGAGGTTCTTATCCGGCCGGACGCGAAGGTCGCTTATGTGTCCTGCATCGCGGGGGCGAGGACTGACCAGGGCAAGATCGCCGTGCTCGACCTAACCAGGTGGGACGCGGCGAAGGTGATTGTCGCGGGCAAGTATGCTGATGGTCTGGCGTGGGCGAAGTAGGGTGGTGCGGCTTCAGGACTGCGGGTCTCTCCACTCCGCCTGCGCTGCGCGCCAGCTTCGGTCGAGATGACACATCTGTGGTGGGGGGATTGTGCGCGGCTAGGTGACTGGTGGGCCGTCGAAGTGGAAGACCTCGCGGAGCGGTGCCCAGTGCTCGCCGGGCGCCGCGCCTTCGACCGGCACCTGCATGGGGTCCATGATCTTCCACCATCGCTGGGTCTCGGGATCGGCGGCCATCTTGCGCATGTCGGCGTCGTAGTCCGTACCGTGGTACTCAAAGTAGGCATAGAGGACGTGGTCGCGCAGGAAGATGCTGTAGTTGCGGATGCCGCAGTCGGCAATCATCTGCAGGACGGTCGGCCAGACCTCCGCGTGATAGCGCACGTACTCGGCTTCCACCTCCGGCCGCAGACGAATGATTTGCGCGTAACGCTGCAAGAACGCTCCCTCACCTTCAAACAACCACGATACCTCAACTGGAATAAGTTGCATATTGAAAATCGGGCCCCGGCCTTCTAGAGTGATGATGCAGGCGGTCGGGCCACGGTCCGGGCGACAGAGAGGCATCCCGTTGAACCGCACTCCCGAGGACTGGACGCGCCGGCGCTTTCTTGAGCTTTCGAGCGCAGTGGCCGCGGCGACGGCGTTGCGGGTGTCTGCCCAGACGCAGGCCCCGGCAGCGGCTGCCGCGCACGCGGAGTCCGCCGGAATGCCGCCGCCCGGCGTGATCACCGGCGGCGTACAGCCCCTGCTGGAGTCCAACACAGCGCGCCCGCTACGCTATACACCCGTGAATGGGGAGTTCGTCATCCGCAACGGGAGGGAGTTCTTCAACCGGCCCATCTACGGCCCCATCAGCAGCTTCCGCGTGGATGCAGGCGATCTGCCCGAGTTCTCGCTGTACCTGCCCGGCCACGGCGGCAACCTGAAGCTGGGGATCGTGGCGGGAACAGCATCGAAGTGGTGCGCGTCTGCCGATGAGGTGGTGGCGCGCTACCGGCCCGGCCGCATGTTCTATGAGATTAGCGACACACTGCTGGGGTCTGGGACGCTGCGGCTGGAGCTGCTCACCGTGGCGGAGGGCTGCGGCCTACTGCTGAAGGCGTGGGGCGAGGGCGTTGCGGAGGGTGTCGAGCTGGCCTGGGCCTTCGCCGGGGCCAGCGGCCGCAAGGGACGCCGCAACGGGGACATCGGCTGCGAAGTCCAGCCCGTCGCACAGTTCTTCCAGGTGCGACCCGAGGAGTGCGAGAGCAACCACTACACGCTGGACGCGACACGAGCCGCGGCGGCTGTGGACAGTCCGGCGGGCAAGCTGCTGCTGGGCTTCCCGCAGGGTTCGACGCTGGATGTGGCGAGCTTCGACGCGTGGGACCGCGCGCCGCAGCTCAGCGGACGGCAGCCCGGCGATGCGCCGTCACGGCCGATGCTCCGCGGCTCCTGCGCGCTGACAGCAACTCCTGTCTATCTCACGGTGCAATGGGGCGATGCGGCCGAACCAGTCGCCATCGCCGATCCGGCAGCGGCGTTCGCTGCGCGCGGCATCCAAGTGGACGCCATCGCCGCGACGCTGCACTTCGACACTCCTGACGCCTGCCTGAACGCCACGGCACCCGCGCTGGCCATCGCCGCAGAGGCCATCTGGGACCCGAAGCAGGGTTGCGTGATGCACGGCGCGGTCGCGTGGCGCGTGGGTCTGGTGGGCTGGCGTGGGCCGTATGTCTTTGACGTCATCGGCCAGCACGACCGCACCCGCGAAAACCTGCGCCACTGGCTGCGCAGGCAGAACGTCTCGCCGGTGACCACGGGCAGCCCCGCGACGGGGCGGTTCGATCCCGGCGAGCGGCTGGCGCGCAAGGAGGGCATGCTGCACTCCAACGGCGACCTCTCCGGCAACCACTACGACATGAACCTGGTCTTCATGGACGTGCTGCTGCGCCACCTGCGCTGGACCGGTGACCTGGAGTTCGCGCGCGAGATATGGCCGGCGCTCCAGCGGCACCTGGCGTGGGAGCAGCGCCTGTTCCGCCGCGAGTTTACCGCCGCCAACGGCGAGAAGCTGCCGCTGTATGAGGCCTATGCGGCCATCTGGGCCAGCGACAACCTGCAGTACAGCGGCGGGGGAACAGCGCACGGCTCGGCGTATAACCTCTTCGCGCACCGCGCCGCGGCGCAGATCGCGCGCCTGCTGCACGAAGACCCCGCGCCCTATGAGGCGGAGGCTGCGCTGATCGACCGGGCTATGCAGCAACTGCTGTGGTTGCCGCGGCAGGGCGCGCTCGCGGAGGCCAAAGATCTGCTGGGCCCGCAGACGGTCTACAACAACCCTGCGCTGTGGACCGTCTATCACAGCATCGACAGCGAAGCCGTGGACCCGCGGCAGGCGTGGCAGATGGCCGCGGAACGGCTGCATACGCTGCGCCACGTTCCGGTACATGGCGAAGGCGTGCCACCGGGGGAGTGGTTCATGCTGTCCTGCTCCGACTGGCTACCCTATCAGTGGTCGCTGAACCTGCTGCTATTGGCGGAGAACGCGCACATGGCGCTGGCGATGTGGCAGGCGGGCATGGCTGAGGAGGCCGGGACGCTGCTGAAGAGCAACCTGATGGATTCGCTCTGTCGCGGGCTGTGCCCCGGCGACTTCCACATGACCAGCATGCTGGATGTGCACCGCCAGGAGGCGCAACGCGACTTTGGGGACCCCATCGGCATTACTTCACGCGCGCTGCTCGAAGGCCTGTTCGGCGTGCAGCCGGATCTGCTCACCGGGCGCATCACGCTGCGTCCCGGCTTCCCCGCCGAGTGGGAGAATGCCTCCCTCACCCACAAGGACTTTGACTTCGCATGGAAGCGCGACGGCATGGCGGAGACCTACACCTTTACCAGCCGCCTGCCGCAAACGGTTCCCATCCTGTTGCGGGTGCGCGCGCGGACCACGCAGCTACCAACGCTGGCCGGCGCTGAGGACGCTCACGTCGCGTTCGATGCAAGCGCCGTCGGATCGCCGATGATCGTCGTCACTCTACCCGCCGTCGCGTCCTTCCATCTCACTTTGCAATGGCGCGGCGAGGCTCCGGCCGCGGTGCCCGCCGTACGCAGCTATCGTCCGCAGGTGGCACTGGAACTGCCGCGCAGCGTTACGCTTGCGCACATCGACGACCCGCAGGTGTGCCTCGCCGAAGGCCGCGCCGCGGAGGATGGCGTCCACACAGTGTTTGCCAGGATGCAGCAGGGCGAGTGCCGGTGGTCGCTGCCCATCACCTTCCGCGTGGAGCCGGATGCGCCGAAGTTCCTTCCTGTACCGCAAGCGCAGGGTGGGAGCCAGTTGGAGCCAGTTGCGCTGCAACTTGGCGGGCAGCTCACGGAGATCTTTACGCGCGGCTACACTGAACCGCGTTCGCCGTTCTGCTCGCTCGCTATCCCAGATACGCTGCTGGGCGGCTGGGCCAACATCGGCGCGCCCATCCTGATCGACGATGCGGGCCTGCGCGCAGCCCATGGCCTGCTGCACACAGCTATCGGAGTTCCCTTCCGCACACCAGCGGGTTCGGAGCCGAACTGCGCGTTCCTTTCGTACTTCAAGCCAGACAGCACCACGCTGAAAGCGCCGCTGGCCGGGCGCGCTGCGGGACTTTACCTGCTGATCACCGGCACCACGCTGCCCCAGTGCAGCCACATGGATCACGCGACGGTCATCGTCCGCTACAGCGACGACGGCACTGCGGAGCTCGCGCTGCGCAACCCGGAGACCTGGTGGCCCATCGAGCAGGACTACCTGCTGGACGACTATCTCTTCATCAACAAAGCGCCGTTGCCTCCGCGTGTGGACCTCAGCAGCGGCCAGACGCGCATCCTTGACGCGGTGGCGTTCCAAGGGCGCGAGCGCAGCGTGAAGGGAGGAGCGGCGACGATCATGCATCTCCCGCTGGATCCTGCCCGCGCGCTCCGCTCCCTCGAAATCAGAGTCGAACTCTACGGCATCGTCGTCGCCGTGCTGGCTGCGACGCTGCAGCGATAGTCTAGAGGGTGTGCCCGATGGTTGCGGTGAGTGGGCCAGCGTCCGGGCTGGTGTGGCCGGGGGGTGGCAGCAGCAGCGGAGCGGCAAAGCCGTAGAGCGAGACCACGGCGAAGCCAAGCAGCGGAACCACATAGCCCCAGGCAATCTGTCCTGTGGACCGCGCAATCCATCCCAGCACCGGCGGAAACAGAGCACCGCCGACGATGGCCATCACCAGCAGCGAGCCGGCGAGCTTGGTGTTGGGGCCCAGACCCTTCAGGCCCAGCGCAAAGATCGTCGGGAACATGATGGAGAGAAAGAAGCCGCTGGCGACGATTCCGTAGGCCCCCAGCATTCCCGGCCGCACAATCGCCAGCCCAATCATCAGCACATTCGCAGCGCCATAGATGCCCAGCAGCTTACTCGCTGAGATGTACTTCATCAGGGGTGTGGTCACGAAGCGGCCCAGCGCCAGCGCGACCAGCGTAGCGGTAAGGTAGCCGGCAGCGGTGCGCTCACTGACCGGGGTGTACTGCTTCATGTACGGGATGAGGTTGCTCCAGGTGGCGATCTGCGCGCCGACGTTGCAGAAGTTGGCCAGCACGGCAAACCATAAGTGCGGATAGTGCAGCAGTGCGGCGAAGGTGCCGTGATCTCCTGCCTCGCCTTCGTGCTCACTGTGCATCGCGGGAAACTTCATCCGTGAGAGCGCCACGGCAAAGAGCAGGACGACAGAGCCGAGCACAAGATAGGTCGGCACTACACGCATCAGCTCCGAGTGCAGATAGCCGGCGTAGGTTCCGGCCAGCTTCATGGCGGTGACCTGCCCTGGAGTCTTTTCGATGCCGGAGAAGATAAACCGCGCGCCGATGATTACACCCACGATGGTGCCGGGCGGGTTGAAGGCCTGCGCGAAGTTCAGGCGCCGCTCACTGGTCTCGGCGGGGCCGAACTGCGCCATGAAGGGGTTGGCCGCGGTCTCCAGCACGGAGGCACCGCAGCCCACGGCGAACAGGGCGATAAGAAACGGTGTGTAGAGTCCGCTGACCGCCGCCGGCCAGAAGAGCACCATGCCGGTCCCAAACAGCGTGAGGCCCATGATCATACCGGCTTTGTAACCCCAGCGCCGCATCACCAGCGCTGCCGGGATCGCCATGCAGAAGTAGCCGAGGAAGTTCGCCGTCTGGACCAGTTGCGCGCTAAACAGAGACAGCTCGAACGACTTCTTGAACTGCTGCACCAGGATGTCGGTGAGGTTGTTGGACATGCCCCAAAGGAAGAACAGCACCGTCACCAGAATGAAGAGGGCCATCTGCGCGGGAAATACGGGAGCGGTTGTGTCGCTCTTGCGATTGGGTGCGGTGGATGTTGCAAGTTGCATCGTCGCCTCTTAAGAAGACTGCGGGTCTCTCTACGGAGCATCGCGAAAGAACCGCGATGCTTGGGTCGAGATGACACATGGTGTGGGTCGTTGGAGTTACATCTGAATCATGATCTTGGTGAAGGCTGCGGGGTTCGCAGACCACTGTGCCAGAATGGACGGTGCTTCGTCCAGCGCAACGATGGCAGTGACCGCATCCGCGACGGGAAACCTCCCTGCTTCGAGCATCGCCATCACATCAAGGAAGTCCTTCGGCAGCGCGTTGCGCGAGCCGAGGATATCGAGCTCCTTCTGCACGAAGAGTTTTGTCTCATAGGCGACCGGCTCCCTGGCGTAGCCGATGTAGACCACGCGCCCGGTGAAGGCGACCTCCTCGACGGCCATGCGAAAGGTCTCGGGCAGGCCGATGGCTTCGATGATCACGTCGGGGCCGTCGCCGGCGGTGATGTCGCGCAGCCGTTCGCGCACGTTCTCCCTGCCGGAGTGGATAAGGTCCGTCGCGCCGGCCTTGCGCGCCGTTTCCAGCTTGGCGTCGTCCAGGTCAATAGCGATGGTGCGTGCGCGCCGGAAGGCAGCGCCGGCGATAGCGCCGAGGCCGATGCCGCCGCAGCCGAAGACTGCCACGACGTCCTCCTTGGTGACGCGGCCACGCGCGCAGGCGTGAAAGCCGACCGTCAGCGGCTCGACCAGGCAGAGGTCTTTGAGCGGCAGCGTGGAGGGATACGTCTTCCCGGCAGGGACGACGAGAAATTCTGTGATCGCGCCGTCGCGCTGCACGCCGAAGGTCTCGTTGTAGCGGCAGGCGTTCTCGCGGCCGCGCCGGCAGGAGGGGCACTTGCCGCAACTGGTGTATGGCGAGACGGTGACGTGCGTTCCCGCGCCGAGCGTCGCATTGCCCTCCAGCACCGTCGCGGCAATCTCATGACCGAGCACGCGTGGATAGGTGATGAGCGGGTTGCGTCCGCGAAAGGAGTTCAAGTCCGTGCCGCACAGGCCGACCATCTCCACCTTCAGCAGCAGATCGCCGGGGCGTGGCTGCGGTTCAGTGATGTCAGTGATGCGCGCGTCGCCTTCGCCGAGCAGCGATAGAGCCTTCATGTTGCTTCCTCTTCCTGTACATCGAGCCGATAGGTGCGGATGGCCGTGCCGCCTTCAATCTCCTGGCGCTCAGCGGCGGAGAGCGGCGCAATCCACTCGGCTATGGTCTGCCACCAGCGGCTGTAAGCGCAAGCGACGGTCAGCACAGGCCAGTCGCTGCCGGCCATCAGGCGCGCGGGGCCGAAGACCTGCAGCACCGTATCAAAGTATGACTGCAGCGACTGCGGTGACCACTGATGCCAGTCGGCCTCCGTAACCATGCCGGAGAGCTTGCAGACGACGTTGTCGCGGCGAGCCAGCTCGCGGATGTCGGCACTCCACTGCGCGATCTCGCCGGCAGCGATGGAGGGCTTGGCGATGTGGTCGAGGACGAAGATCTGCTGCGGATGGCGGTCGATGAAGCGCGTGGCCTCGGTAAGCTGGCGGGCGAAGATGAGGATGTCATAGACCAGGCCGGTGGCGCCGAGCGCGGCGATGCCACGGTTGAACTCCGCGCCGTCGAGAAAGCCCGCTGGCTCGGCCTGCACGACGTGGCGCAGCCCCTTGAGCAACGGGCCCGCGTCGAAGCGCTCCAGCGCGGCGGGGAATTCGTCCGAGGCGATCGGCAGCCAGCCGACCACGCCGCGAATCAACTCGCTCTGCGCGGCCTGTTGCAGCAGCCAGGCAGTCTCTGCGACGGTCTGGCGCGCCTGCACCACAACGGTCGCCTGCACGCCGGCAGCACGCGCCTCGCGCTCCAGATCTTCAGGCAGAAAGTCGCGGCGCAGCGTGTGCATCGCGTCGTCAATCCAGCCATACTCTTCGGGCGAGTAGTGCCAGAGGTGGTGGTGCGCGTCAACCCGCATGTGGCTGGCCTCGCTGGAACGCACACTGGAAAGTAGTGAAGATATTGGTGGAGCTGAGCGGGATCGAACCGCTGACCTCCTCGTTGCGAACGAGGCGCTCTCCCAGCTGAGCTACAGCCCCACAACCCTGGAATGAATATAAGTTTAGCAGGGACGAGAAACTGCTTCAAATCATGCACCCGAAGTATGAGTCCGCTTCAATACACCGGCTGATTTGGCTTAGAACGTCATTTCAGGCTAGCCATCAGGAATTTCGCCGCGAGCACACTTGCTAATGAAAATGGGCCGAGAACCATGAAGCATATCCCCAACTGCTTCGTATGCGCCAGTTGCTCTGGGGAATCGAATTTGTTGTCTGAGAAACGCGCATTCAAAGCAG
>Ga0302157_10001739_pt1 | contig 26080 bp, 27 predicted proteins | sample I_Bog_N3_3_FD_193502 | JGI IMG/M metagenome (GOLD analysis project Ga0302157, IMG submission 193502) | Peat permafrost microbial communities from Stordalen Mire near Abisko, Sweden - I_Bog_N3_3 | ecosystem: Environmental > Terrestrial > Soil > Wetlands > Peat | place: Sweden: Abisko, Stordalen... | reverse complement strand
CACGGAGGGCGTGCCCGCGATCACCGAAGCAGCGTGAACGAGCCGGACGACGCGCGGATGGCGTCGGCCTCTCTTACACCACTTGACAGGACACGGCCGTTTGACGAGGCAGATGGTGCATCTGAATTCACGAGATACTAAGCAACCGCCTAATCCTAACGCTTGAGGCGGACCGTGATTTGCAGGCCCTTTGACGAGGCAGATGGTGCACCTGAATTCGCGAGGTACTAAGCGACAGCCTAATGTCCCCGGTCGTGGCATCAAGCACCACCACCGCCGAGCCAGCGGCGATCTCCCGGGTCACTGATCCCCGTCCGAGGACTACTCGCCCTGAGGACGGCAATCGCCCTTCGGGAGATCGACGACTGGCGTACGCTGGGGCCATGGCCGTCCGCCGCTCGGCGCACTGGTGGAATCTCCCGCTCCGCCTCGTCATCTGGTGGTTCGCGGGTCCCCAGGGCGGTGTCAGCGGCCAGGCAATAGGACCACCCACGGCCAAGTGATAGGTCCACCCGCGTCCGCCGGGAGGGCCAGGGAGCGCTGGAGCCGGTGTCCCCTCTCCGCTGCCGCGCCCGCCAGGGGACCTCCTGGCAGGCGCAGAAGCACACTCTCCGACTGACCCAGAAGCAAGAGATCTGTACCTCCCCCACCAAGGTCCGCGCCGCCCGTGACGGCGCTACTCACGAGCTACCTTTTGCTTGTAGCCTGCCCACGGCCGACCCTTCACGCCGCGGCGATGCCATCGGCCACGACGATCTGGAGACCATGAGCTGGGGGCAGTCGACCACCAGGTGATGAGCGGATCCAGAGGTGCTGATCGTGCGGCAGGTTGAGCGGGGAAACCTCAGTATTCTGGCGGTGCTGTCGCTACTCGCCCTCCTCACAACGGCATGCGGGGGTTCGTCTTCGGGCCGGACACACCCCCCCCCAAGGAACCCCTGGGTGCATCTCGATCACCACCCCGGCAGACTGCACCCCAGGTGCGATGACGCAATACGGGCTGGGTGTGAGGTCGGCTCAGCAGAGTCAGTGGCTGGATACCACAAGGGGAGAACTGCTTTGAAGAAGACAAACGATAGCTACTGCGTCGTCTTCCAAGGTAAGCGAATCAGTGAGCGGTACTACCGTGACAAGGCTGGTTGGGTGAAAGTTAGCGCCAGGGATCGTCTGTTTCGGATGACCGCAGAGCAAGTTCTCAACCACCTACTCCCCGCCCTGGCTTTTGGCGAGAAGTTGGGACTGACCGTCAAGGTTGAACATCACGAGGCAATCTACTGGGAGACGTTGACACAGGAGAACGTTGATCCGGTGGGCGGATGAATGAGATCATCGCCTCAGAGCGATCGCAATGAGGTGTCCAACTCACTCATAAGCTCGGTCACACGGTTTCCTCTCGACGGGGCGGCGGGGTAGCGCTTGAGCACCGCAACAAGAGCAGGCGTCGCTCGTTGGCGAGCCTGCTCTATCCGCTGTGCCCCAACACTTCGATCCCCGCCAGCGGCCAGCTCCGCCGCGCGGGCTGCGTGTGCTGCGGAGCCCAGGATGTGTCTGACCTGAGTTGAGTTTGCAAGAGGATGTAGGTAGGCCGCCGCCGCGGCATGGCCAGCGGCGCGTGCCGCGTCCCGCGCGGCCTCGGTCGTCGCTTCCTGCGCAGCCTTGTGCGCGGCGAATGCGCTCGTTCGCTGCATCTTCGTGCGCTCAGCACCTTCAGCGAAAGTCCACGCCGCTTCGACGGCGACACGAGGCCTCCAGTCGCCAGGGTGACTTTCCTCGAAGATCGAAAGTGCCTCCTGGGCGCTCTCTGCGGCGTAGCGCGCGACCACTCGAAGGTCCTGCGCACTCAGTTGGACCTCGCTGGCCTCACTCGTCATTGTTCACATTGTCGCAGTCTGAGGCGCGACGCGGCCATGCTCCTCATCATCGACAACTGCTAGCACCTGCTCCCTGCCGCGTCGCAGCTGATCTCCGACATGCTGCGCGCAGCTCGCTACTACCGCCTCACAGAGAGCGGACGTGAATCGTTGGAGCGTTTTGCCGGGAAGTGGGAGCGCTTCCGGGACTCGGTGCATGCGTATTGAAGGAACGCACGCCGAGAAGCTCCCGACAATCTGAGCTTGGGTAACCGCGTGGGCCAGGAGCGGCCGGCCTCGACCGCTTATCTGCACCCTCCGGATCACGTGCATTCCATGAAGAGCGGAAGCATCCTCATCGGCACGATCGTACGCATCGCGGCTAGATCCGGTCGTTGCTGATCGGAGCCCGGATGGGCTGCGCCCCTTCAACTTTCGGCGAGAAATGCGGCCATCGCCGCAGCCAGTTCAGGTGCGGCAAACGCATTATCGTGACCCCCGGGCACGCGTAGGAATTGGGCATCGCACAGGAGCGCGGCCAGCTCGTCTGCATCCGATCGCTCATCCCGATCGCCGATCGCGACAAGCGTCGGGATGGTGATCTGACGCAGGGCGTCCTCGCGAGTCGGGACGAGCGAGTCCAGCACGCGCAGCAAGGCCCGCGGGTCAGCGCCAACCTTGGAGATCCATTGCGCCATCAGCGCATCGCGCGAGCCGGGCTCGACGGCGACCCCATCGACGAGTGCGGCTAGCACGCGACGGGTCGCGTCGCCCTGGGGGCCGCTCACCTTCGCTAGCCCCTGCCCGGCAACGATCGCGCGGCCCGGCTTAGCGCCCCGCACGAGCATGCGCAGCACAATCCGTGCGCCGAGCGAATAACCGCCAAGGTCGTAGTCTCCGTCGCCGAATCCGAGATACTCGACCAGGGCGAACCCGTCATCGGCCAAGATGTCCGGCGGATAGGCCGCGGGATCATGCGGTTTCGCACTGTCCCCGTGGCCACGGAAGTCCGGCAGAACGACGCGACGCCCCTGCTCGACGAATGCGTCGGCCCAGGCGTCGAGCGAGCCCGCGCCCCCGAAGCCGCGCAGCAGCAGGATCAGCGGTCGGCCGGAGCCGGTCTCCCGATACGCCAATTCCACGCCGTCGCGACCAGCGAATCGATAACCATCCACATTCATGGTCCAAATGTTAGGGATCTGGCTTCAAGTGTCGCCGCCCCGCAGTATCGGCCCCGGCCCACTAATGCTTTTCGGTCTGCAAGTCACCTCTGCTGGACCGGCACGCACATCGGCAGGTCTACCCCTGGGGTGACGGACAGGATCCCGCCGGACCGACTGAGGGAGCCGGCGCGCCGATGAGGACGAAGTTGCCGCGAACGATAACCTCGATGCTGCCGGCCTCACTCTGCGTCAGAAGCACCTTATCGCTGACGGCGGAGACCACCGTGACGTCCCAAGGCTGTGGTGGCGCACCTGATGTGTCGATCGTCACCCACGGCCCGCACGGGACGTCGACAGGTTGCGCACCGGTCCACGGGGTGACGCGTACTTCCGGCCCATCAACGTTGGCGACTTCGAAGATCGGACCCGCCCCCGACCGTGACGGCGTCGGCACGCCGCACGACGCCGCAAAGCTCAGCATCAGACCCGCTACGACACAGCGAGCCCAACCGTGAAGCCTAAGTGGCCCGTGGCGCAAGTTCGTGAGGGGTGTCGTAGAGGCCCCGCTGGCGGCCTTCGCGAGCTCCCGAGGGAGGCAGGTCAGCCGTTGACGTGAGGCGCGTCGGGCGGTCACGGCCGCAATCGTTGAGCACTGTGTCGGCCCTTCGCTTGCATTGGGGCCATCAAGCACCCGCGACCCCATGCCTCGCTTCGATCATCCGGGCACGGCGGAAGGAGGCTGCCACTTGGGCAGCGGTGGGCTCGTCGCCCAGGGGCATGACATGAAGCGCGTCCACGACCGGAAGACCGGCCAGGCGCTGTGCCATCTCAAAGGCCAACTCGCATCCACCTCCGGCGCACACCTGGGTATAGGCTGAGTCAGGCAGGTCGCAGCCAGGCAGGGAGCGGGCACGATCAGCCATGGCGCGAGTCCGCAGGACTCCTACGGACACGTAAACACGCAGTCGCTTCAGCAGCCCCGCCTCGTCGGCGCGATCCAGGAACCGGGTCAGTGCCGGGATGCTGAAACACATCTGGGTATGGGCGAAGGTTGCGCCGCACTCGAGCTTGCGCCGCAGCAGCCGCAGCTCTCTATCTGGATCGGTGGCAAACGGGTTCACTACGCAGCCTCGCGCGATGGGCAGCGGGGCCAGCCATTCCCCGGCAGCAGCGAGCAGCTGCGTCCCGGTCATGTCGCCGACCCGGGGGATCCCGGGAACGTCGTCTCCGTGGAGGCAGACGATTCCGTCGCAGCCGAGGGCGGCAGCGCCAATCACCTGGCTCTGGAGCGCTAGCCGGTTGCGATCCCGCGCCGAGATATGGACCACGGTGCGGACCCCCTGCTCCCGCGCCAGGGCCACCGCCGCAAGTGGCGACATCCGCGCCTGCCCAGCGTGATTGTCGGTGAGCACGACCAGTTCGACGTCCTGCGCCAGCTGTGCGATCCGCTCTGTGACGCGTACAGTCGCGGGGTGCGCGGGTAAGGAGATCTCGGCTGAGGTCAGCGCCCGGAGTGGCATCGACGGATCATCGCGCAGGCAGCGGCGATAGTGCATCGTCGATGCGGCCGGTGCCCTGGGACGAACCAGGGCTGCGACGACGAGCCGCGTATTCACCCCACCGACGCCAACTCGTGGGGCAAGCTCATCTTGGTTCGAAGGCGTCTGCCATGAGGCGCGAACATGGGTGCGCCTCCGGTGGAGAATAGCGGGATGTCCACGTTCCCGATCCTGAGGCAGAGGCCGCAAAGGGCGCCGATGTCTTCCTCCTCCTCACCGTGGGTAACATCCCCCGAGGCATGGAGGCCAGCGACCTGACACCCACCGGTCTCCGGCTACCCGACCTTGAGTAGAGACGCTGGCTCCCGAGAACCTTTCTATCCCAACCACTTCCTAACGCCAGAGGCGGACCGTGCTTTGCAGGCCATCCGTCGAGGCAGACGCTGTGTCCCAATTCAGAAGGTACTATGCGCTCGCCTAATCAATAGATTAGCCGCCTTCTAAGCGCGCAGGTCGCAGGTTCGAGTCCTGCAGGGGGTAGTGCAGCGTGTATGGATCCGGCCTTGGAGTCAGGGGGTCCGGCTGATCCTTGGCCCGACCTTCGGCTGCGAGGAAGATACAGAGCAACATCCGGCGTTCAGCCCCGACGTGCCGAGGGGACGCTGCCCGTGGTCGGAGGCGCCCGGTGGGCGAATGAACTGCGCGATCAGCCGGACGCGGGGGCCGCGAAAGCCTCGATGACGTTGGTCTCCTCGAACTGAGGCGACACCAGCACTAAGCCCCCGGCCACCAGCAGGACCGCTGGCGGGCCCAAGAGGCATACCCCGATGCCGTCGGGGCCGGGGTTGAACGCCGGGAGCGGCAGCGAGGCCACGGTGGCGCCGGTCGCCATATTGAGCGCGGTGAGAACGAAGATCCCGGACTCTGGTGGCCCCGGCGGATTCGCATCGGCGGGAGCGGCGTCAGTGGCCAGGGCGAGATACAGGAGTCCGTCGGCGCTCACCATGCACCGCTGCGCCACCGCGGCCACGTCGACGCAGTTGAGTGCTGGATACTGGGAACTCGCGTGGGCTCCGGGCCAGTAGACCGACCAGAGGGAGGCGCCGGTGAGGGCGTCGCGGCAGTCGCCTCCGGCGTCTGTCAGCACGCAGAGGCTGCCGGTGCCCCCCACCACGCTCAGCCACTGGCCGGCCACGTTCTCGAGGTCCCAGAGGGGCTGGCCCGACGCCGCGTCCAGGACGACGACGTCCGCACTCTCGCTGTAGCCGTAGATATTGGTGATCTTGGTGGCAAGCAGCGGCCCGGGCGCTGGGGCGATGACCGCCGGAGCGACGGCCGAGGGCAGATGGCTGATGGGCACGGCCACCACGTCGCCCCCGGTGGCGCCGCTACCGGCGGTCGCGGCGCTCTGCCAGTCGCCGTCCCAGCCGCCGGGCATGGCCCAGCTCCACACCCGACCGCCGCTCGCGGCGTCCACGGCGGCGACTCCCCCGCCACCGGTTCCGGCGCACTCGTAGCCGACCGCGACGTCGGGCCCCGCGCCGAGAATGCCGAGCACCTGGGCGAGCGTCCCACCCGGGGTGCTATCGACCGTTCCACCCTTTCCGGCGCAGGAGAAGGGGAACGGGTCACTCCAGAGCTGATGGCCGTCGGCTTCGCTGAGACCGAGCAGCGCTCCATCGGCCTCGGAGACCACCACGACCCCTCCGAGCATCAGGGCCGGAATCCCCTGACCGTCGTCACGAAGGTCGACGGTCCACCTCACCACGCCGGTCAGCGGGTCGTAGGCGGCCAGCTGGGTGACGAGAGGAAGAACGAGCTCAGGCGCGTTTCCGACATCGACCCCGGTCGCAGCCAGAACGGTGGAGGCATCGGCGATTACCCCAAAGAGGTCGGGGTGGCCCGCCGGGGGTGACGAATCCCATTCGAGACCGCCCGAGGCGAGGTCAACGGCGACGATGCAGTCCGTTTTGGTGGCCGTGTCGTACTCGGTCCCGTATGCCGTCCCGCCCACGGCGACCGAGAGTCGTCCGACCTGCCCGGACCATGCCGGAGCGGTCGCACCCGTGCCGTCGAGGCCGAGTCCGGCGGGCGCCCCGGCCTGGCCGGGAATCTTCGAAAGTGCGCAGGCCCCGACCGACGGCGCGGATGACCCGACCTGACGGAGGGATGCCTGAGTCCCGCAGCCGACGATGCCGCCACCCGCCAAGAGGGCGACCGCGGCAACCATAACGGTGGGGTGAATTCTCACCTCATCAATCTACGCGCCCACTGCAACCAGGTTCCAGTTAGCTGATGGGTCGGTTAGGTTAGATCGAGTGAAAGCCGCCACACCCTCCGCTGGCCCAGGCTGACCACGCCAAAGTGTCACCTGGGTGTCCAGTCGTCGGGCCAGATGGTGCTAGCAGAGCTACACGGGGACTTCCAGAAACGTTTCTATCCCAACCACTTCCTAACGCTAGAGGCGGACCGTTCTTTGCAGGCCATTTGTCGAGGCAGACGCTGCATCCCAATTCACAAGGTACTAGGCGCTCGCCTAATATATGGAGCAGCCGCCTTCTAAGCGCGCAGGTCGCAGGTTCGAGTCCTGCAGGGGGTACTGGCCGGTCTCAGTTCCGTCGCAGCGGGCCCGCCCAGCAGGCTTTGCCTCAAGTGACTGAAGTCGACGATGTTGGGGGCAAAGACCCTGCTCCAAGAATGCCTCTACCCCGAGGTTTCGCCAACCCTCAGTATGACGTCGGGATCAGCCCGGCGAGGCGCACGTGGATCACGGAGGGCGAGCTGATCCGTTCGACACACTCGTAGTCCTCTGGCCCAAAGTCAACATCATCCCTCGTTCGCAATTTCGCGAATATGCTAAATTATCATGGTGGATAGTACCGGTGGCGCCGGCGATGCGGGGGTGTTCCGCGCGCTGGCCGACCCCACACGTCGCCAGATCCTGGAGGAGTTGCGTTCCGGCGAGTTGAACGCGGGCGAGATCGTAGGGCGCTTCGCTCTTAGCGGACCCTCGATTTCGCGTCACCTCGCGGTCCTGAAATCGGCAGGGCTCATAGCGGAGCGTCGCAGCGCCAACCGCATCTACTTCTCACTCGTCGATGATCGACTCGCTCTGTGCCTTGGCAAGTTTTTATCCAAGGTTTGCCCGGACCAGGTCGTTCTACGGCTTCGACGCCACGGTCGCGCAGTGCGGTGAGGGAGCCGGCCCCTGCCAACCCAGGCGTATGAGGGAGCTGCCATGAAACTTCTCGTTTACGGTGCCGGGAATTGCGGAAGCCTTTTCGCCGTCCGCCTGCATGAGGCCGGGCACGACGTCTCGCTCCTCGCCCGAGGCGAGCGCCTAACCGCCCTTCGACAGCACGGCGTACTGCTCGCCGAGGGCGACAGTCCGACCATCAGGCGCGTCCCGGTCCCCGTGGTCGAGCGCCCGGACGGCCGGTACGACCTGACCGCCGTGGTGGTCCGCACCCATCAGGTGGACGCCGTGCTCGACTCGATCGCCGGGCTCGACGGCGACGTACTGTTCCTGTTGAACTGGGCGGCCGGACCGGAGCCGCTGGGCGCGGCAATCGGCCGCGAGCGAGTGCTGCTCGGCTTCCCCACCGCGGCCGGCACCATGGACGGGGATGTGGTCCGCTACCGGCCGACCACGCTGATGACCCGCCTGGTCCGGATGCCGATTGGGGAACCCGATGGCCGTATCACTCCGCGACTGCAACGAATCGTGCAGACGTTCCGCTCCGCCGGAATCAACGCCAAGGCCGAACCCCACATGGACGCGTGGCTCAAGACGCACGCCGCGTTCGCGGTGCCGCTCGGGCAGGCGGTGTACGCTGCGGGCGGCCCCGAGTCTCTGGCCGGCGACCCGACCGTGATCCGCGAAATGATCCGGCTCATGAGGCAGAGCCTCGAGGCCATGCCGACGCGGCCGGTCCCGCGTGGCTTCAACGCGTTGCGCATCCTGCCCGAAGGGGTACTCGTGGGCCTGTTCCGCCGGTTCCTGCGCAGCCCCACGGCTGCACACAGCGGCCTCGGCAACGCCTCGCCCGTCGAGTCCGCCGAACTCGAGCGGCTGGCCGAGCAGATGCGCGCCTGTGCGCGAGCTCGTTAGGCGACATTTCCGTCGGCGCGTGAAGTCAGGCGAGCCGCCTTCTAAGCGCGCAGGTCGCAGGTGCGAGTCCTGCAGGGGGTACTGGCCTCTGTCTGGATTCGGCTAACCCTTGACGAAAGGGCTCCGGCTGATCCTCGACAGGCCTTCGAGTGATGGCTGATGGCTAGTGGCGCGGTTCCTCGAGCTCGCCGCGACGTAAGCGTCAAGCGGTTGGCGCATCAGCCCCGAGACGATCGCGGCCTCCTCGCCACCGCGCGCGCAGTCGACATCACGCCATGTCTCAGCTATAAGGAACGCGGTAGGTGAGGCGCACGACCCCTCCGCTGTAAGACTCGCACGCCTCGAGCTCAAGTTTCGCGGCTGAGGTCTCATCGCCAAACAACCGCGCCCCCGAACCGGAGACGATTGGGTACATGAAGAGGTGCAGCTCGTCAACCAGCCTGTCCCTCAGCATGGCGCGCACGAGCGTGCCACTGCCGCTGACGTAGATCCCACCGCCGACATCCTCCTTCAACCGGCGGAGGCGCGCGGCGTCGTACCCCCCGAGCAACGTCGCGTTGCTCCACTCCACACTGAGCGGCGTGGCTGCGATGACGTACTTGGGAGAGTCGTTCATGAACGGCGCGCCCGGATCCTCTGCAGCCGTGCGCTGCGACCAGGCTGGCGCGAACATCTCGAAGGTGTGGCGGCCAAGCAGGATGGCCTTGCAGCCACCCATGACGCTGGCGATCGCCTCTCCCATCCGGGGATCGAACGGGTAGTCGGCGGCCCAGGTCGGCGCGTCGATGACGCCGTCCAGGGTGGTGAACTCGTGGACGCGGATGGTTCCCATGGCGTTGGCCTCCTCTGGTGTGATGTGCGCAGGAGTGACAAACGGAAGGCCGACCGTCACCGCTTGGGCGCCGGCAGTCTGGTCTTGTTTCGCTCCCAGCGGTCCCGCGGACTCCACTGTAAGCCACTGTGGGTAGGGTTCGGCTGCGTGATCGAGGTACTCGACACTCGCCTCGACGAGGTGATCGACGCAGGGGAAAATGCCGCGCCGAAGCCTCCGTTTGGTGAGATCAGCGAAGACGCTCTCGACGAGATTCAGCCACGCCGAGCTGGTGGGCACGAAATGCAGCTTGAGGCGTGGATGGGCATCGTACCAAGCCCGCACGCTGACCTCGGAGTACCTGGACGAGTTGTCGAGCAGCTGGTGCAGGTCCAGGGACTTGGGGCACTCGCGATCGAGTTTGCGCGGAATGCGCAGGAACTCCTGATGACGGTGCCGCGCCGTGCACTGCCCGACCACCTCGCCGTCATGACCGACCACTGGGGTGGCCAACACCGACTACCGCTACCACGGGCAGATACATGTTGTGCTTGCCGTTCGCCGTCCGGAGCCGCACTGATGAGCCTCTGGCCGAGCAGGCGTTTGGCTGCCGGCTAACCCGCCCCAACCGGCCCGATCCGGACACCTTCGCTCGATGTCGTGAATGTCGCTGGGGACTCAGCTGGCGGGCGTGACCGCATCCAATCGGCGCCGAACCTCCGACGTGTTCACGCCGAGAGCGCCCAGCAGCACCGCCGCAGGATCTGGTGGTTGGAGAGTGAGGATCTGGGTCAGCACCTGCTGGGCCGTGACCTGGAGCCTCCGACGGTTGCGCTTGGACGCTTCCTCAAGCACTTTCTTTGCCGCGGGCGCCATGCGGAGGCGATCTCTTTGCGCGATGTCTCTGATCCTTGGCTTCTTCGGCACGGCGCGCATCGGCAGTGGGGGAGCGTCGGCGCAGGACCCCAGACCCAGGGCGACCAGGGCTTCGTGATCGAGCGACTCAAGGCCCTGGCGAGCTTGCTCTAGGCTCACGCCCAATGCGACTTCGATCGAGGGATGCTCCAACAAGGCGAGCAAGATGTGATCGGTGCCAGTTCGGCGGTCACCTCGGCGACGAGCCTCCTCACTGGCCCGCAGATAGATGGCCCAGCCGTGAAGCATCTCTGGCACAACGGATTCGGTGGTCATGATGATTCCTTGTTGTGCTTGGCGTGCACGGATTGGCGGGTGACGCCCAAAGCGTCTCCGATCTGCTGCCACGACCAGCCCTTTTCCCGGGCCGACGCGACCTGGTTCGCTTCGACCCTCTCAGCCAGGCGATGTAGCGCCAACGAGGCGCGAAGGCCAATTGCCGGGTCGTCCGACGAAAGATTCACGCTGAGTTCTTCGATGTCCATGCTTGTCAGTATAGACTGACATTCTTCATTTGTCAACATAAACTGACACGGCAGATCGCCACACCGGTGGGTCGCGGTGCCAGAGCCTTGAAAGGGACCATCATCCCCTCGACAGGAGCCGATCCACCAGTTCAAGGATGGCGTCGGTGACGGTCTCCGGGTCGGTGAGCAGACCGAGGTGGTGGCTGGCCAGCTCGATCACCGGCCAGCCGAGGCGCCGTGCCTCGTCGCACGGCTCGCGATACTCCTCGCTGAGCCGGAGATAGGCGCACGGCGCATCCGGCCATCCGGGCACCTCGGGCAGGACCTCTTCGAAGAGCGCAAGAGGCAGGCGTGGGCAACCCGCGACGAAACCAGCTCTGACCACTGGATCGGGCAGGAGGCGCGCCAGCTCGTCTGGGCCCCACCAGTCCGACCACGGGGGGAGCCAGCCGTCACGGCCCATCCTCCTCAGCTGCTCGGCCAACTGAGAGGGCGCCCTGGCAAACCAGCTCGTGCCGGGCTGGGGGAGCCTGGCATCGACGAACACGCAGCCCTGCACTCGGCGGGTCGCCCGTGCCGCCACCGGAAGAAGGGGGCCGGCACGGCTGTGGCCGACGAGGATGGCTGGGCCCGTGGTCACGGCGGCGATCGCCTCGACCTCGCGGGGCCAATAGGGAGGGCCACTGACCAGGGCGTTAGCTAGGTCTGCCAGAGCCACCCTCTCGCCGTGTCGGCTCAGGATCGCGGCCACGGCCTCCCAGCTATCCCGTCCCACCAGAGGGCTGTGCACGAGGACGAGGGAAGAAGTCACGACGAGGGCAGCTTCGCACCCGCTGGGAGCCGGGCGATACGCGGCCGGCACACGCCCTCCGCGCCCAAGGCCGGATGGACAGGCTGTCGCTCGGATCCACGCCCTCCGGCGCCCAGGTAGGGCTGGCACAGTCGAATCACCGTCAGCGACGGGGCACAGCACAGTGACCTGGCCCAGGGTTGGGGAACCTGGTCAACTCTTAGTACGTCCTCTTGCGGGAGGGTCAGAGCAGGCGGCGCGGGCCTGCACCGCCGACGGCTGGACTCGTCCCTGGGGCGGCGCAATGTCGCGTGCTCCGATGGAGGATGCTCGTCGGACCGGTCTGTGCGATGCTCGCCGGGTGGTGCGGTATGCCTTTCCCGCCTTGGCCCTCTTCTTGGGCGCCGCCTTCGGGTTCCTCAGCCTGGAGACCGCGGGCGTGGCGCTTCTCTTGGCGGTCGCGGTGGGCGGACTTCTATGGCGGAGCGAAGGCGGGCGGATCTGGGCCGCGATCACCAGCTTCGGGACGGGATACCTCGCGGCCGTTTGCTACTTCCTGGGGACCTCGGGGCTTCTGAGCGGGAGCTTCGGCGGCGGGCTATTGGCCTACTGGGCCGTCCAGGTCTTCATCGGCGTGGCGATCGTCGCCCTCGGTGTGTGGACGAGGGGTCGCCGCGGGAGGACGGTGCCCACCTAACCGACCTGACACTCGTGGGGCTGGGCAGGCCGAGATTCTCTCTAGGGCCGCTACCGCCGGAGGGATCCACTCAACCGACGGCTCTCACCAATCTCACCTGAACCTAGCCCGGTGCGTGGTTGGCGCCAGGCAAGATTGGCCGACGGAGGTTCTATGGAGGCTTCCCCTCCTTGGAGAGAATGTAGCGATGCAAGAAACCAAGCGTCCCGCCCCACGCGGGCATCTGTCTGAGCTCCGGAACCAGGGGGTCGGGATCGGCCTCGAAGCCCTCCATCACTCTGGCGAATGCTCCGGCGTGGTGACCCACGTCGCACCCCAGCTGAGCACTGACGCTGGCGAGTGACTGGAGGCTGCTGATGAGCCCAGGGTATGACGACCGAGCCGATCAATGGCTCGCGTGGGCACGCAAGCCAGACTTCGATGCCTACTGGCGGTACCGCGACCACTTCTTCGGGCGCATCGTCCCGGCCCCGGGTCGGGCGACCCTCGAGATCGGGTGCGGGGAAGGCCGGGTTGCCCGGGATCTCGGGCGGCGCGGCCACACCGTGACCGCGGTCGACGCCTCCGCAGTTCTGGTGGCGAGTGCCGCCGAGGCCGACCCTGCCGGTCGCTACCTGGTAGCGTCTGCGGAGGATCTGCCCTTCGATACTGACGACTTCGATTTGGTCGTGGCGTACAACTCGCTGATGGACGTCGATGACATGCCGGCCGTGGTCGCCGAGGCGGTGGCGTCCTGGGGCCAGGCGGCCGGCTTGCGGTCTGCGTCACCCACCCACTTTTTTCAATGCCGGGCGGTTTGCCGGACCTCCTGAAGACGCGCCCTTCGTCATCACGGGCTCCTACCTCGGCACGCGGCGGTTCGACGACGTATTAGAGCGAGACGGTCTGCCGATGCACTTCTCGGGGTGGGATTACGACGACCTCGAGACCTACTTCGCCGCGTTCGACTCGGTGGGATTGCTTGTGGAGAGACTGATCGAACCCATCCCGTCGCCACCCCTGCCTACGAAGTGGAACCGGGTGCCCATGTTCTTGATGCTCCGCTGCCGGCTCCCGGGCTGAAGCCTCGGCCCAGGCGAGGATGTTGGGGAAGCGCTTCGGCCGCTCCTCAGCCGGCTCAAGGTAAGAACCAATCGTCGAGGATGCCGCCCTCAGGACTGTTTGGGCGGTTCGATCGAGTGAGAGTGTCAGCACCGTGGGGTGGCCCACACTAGCCACGCCAGAGTGTCCCCGGGGGTCCAGTCGTCGGGTCAAACGCTGCCAGCGGAACTGCACCGGGACGGCCCGGAAACCCTTCTATCCCAAGTAGGCTGGCGAGCAGCCTTCGCCAGCCCCTGCCGGCCCCGGCTCGCGTCCAGTGCGCTGCGCTCACACCCGGGTGCGCGTGATGTGCACCCTGGGATCGATGACCGCATAGAGCAAGTCGACGACGAGGTTCGCGATCACCACGAAGGCCGAGGTGAGCAGGGCGATCCCCTGAATCGTCGGCAGATCCTCGGTGCGCACGGCAGTGATGAGCTGGTGGCCCAAACCGGGGATCCCGAACACCACCTCGACCACGACCACCCCGCCGAGGACCGCCGCTAGGTCGATGCCAAATTGGCTCATCAGGGGCGTAAGGGCGGCTCTCAGGGCGTGGCGGTAGAACACCCGACGCTCCGACAGTCCCTTGGCTCTCGCCGTCCTGATGTAATCCTCGTGAAGCGCGGCGTTGAGTGAGCTCCGCGAAAGCCGCGCATACACGGCCGCGCTAACCAGTGCCAGGGTGATCCAGGGTAGGGCTAAGTTATCGGCCCAGGCCAGCGGGTTGACGTGGAGCGGCGTCCAGGTCCCCGGAAATGGGAAGACGTGGATACCGTGGCGGGAGAGGATGTCGTCGCTGATGAACAGCAGCGCCCCTCCGAGGATGAAGGCAGGGGTCGAGAGCACGGAGAAGATGAAGATTGTGGCGCCGCGAGCGCGGATGCTTCCGGGGCGGCGCACTGATAGCATCCCGATACCGAGGCCTACGGTGAGCCACAGGGCCGCGGCCGGCAGCCCTAACTCCAGATCGACGGGGATGTCGCGCGCGATTACGCTGGTCACCGGAGCCCCGACGACGAAGGATTGGCCCAGGTCGCCGCGGAAGATGCGGACGAAGTAGTCGAAGTACTGTTGCCAGATCGGTCGCTCCAGGCCGAGGCTTACCCGGAGCTTCTCCACCAGCCATTCCGGCGCCCGGAAACCGAGGATGAGGCGGGCCGGATCGTGGGGAACCACGAAGTAAATGACGAAGATCAAGGTCCAGATCAGCCAGAGGACGAGGGCCGCCTGGACCACGCGGCGGAGGAGGTAGGTGGTCACACCGCCTGCGATTCTCCAGGATTCGGATACCGGTTCCGCGAACGGGGGGATCTCCGATCGCTACTCCCTCTTGAGCGTGATCCAGAGATCTGGCTTGATGAGTGCCGCGACGACATTCAACGGGCCGTACCGGGGACCGTGGCAGCGGTAGCTCACGACCTCGTCCTCAGCGACCTCGACGGCACGGAGCGGGCTTCGGTTCCGACCCCGGCCCCGCAGAAGCAACGAGTGCCGACCCGGGGTGACCGACACCTCGACGGTCTCTCCCGCGGCGATGGCGCCCACCACCCTGCCATCGATGGAGATGTTCCAGGTCTCCATCCCCAGCAGGGGGCTGAGGCTTCCTGCCCGTGAGAGACGGATTGTCGCTTCGCCCATTCTCGAGCCTCCTTACGCTTGTATGCGCCGAACCTCACTCTCGCTTGAGCGTGATCCAGAGATCGTTCTTGACCTGCGCGGCCACGAGCTGCGGCCAGAACCGAGGACTGTGGCAGCGGAAGCCCACCACCTCGTCCTGGGTGACGTCGAAGGACCGCTCCGGACTCACGTGCCGCCCCTGACCCAGCCGCAACCTGTGACGGCCGGGACGGACACCCACCTCCACGGTCTCCTGGTTGGCGATCTCACCTACCACAGCGCCGTCGAGGATGATCGGCCAGGCCTCCTTCCACAGGCCGATGCCGAGCCCGCTCCCGATGCGGGAAAGCCTAAGCGCCGCCTCCGCCATCGTCAGCTCCTCCGAACGCCTGAATCCGCCGCACCGTGCCCGCCGGGGGGCCGCCGGGGCCCACGCGCGTCGTCTTCACGGCACGGGAGCCGGTGATCAGCCGCTCCCGGTCGAACGTGGCCATGACCCCCCGCCACATGACGATATCGAGGACCAGCAACCCGAGCCCGAACCCCACCGCCGTCCACACGCCGAGGGGCACGACCTGGAACGACACCAGGGCAGTCACCGCCAGGGGCGGCAGGCTGGCCAGCGTCCCCAGCTGCTGTGCGACGCGCACGTCGCTGGATCGCGCCGAGATCGCGGTGCCGACCCCGATCGACCAGAGGGCGAGCAGCGGCGCGAACAGCGCCTGGGCGAGGATGTGCGGGCCTTCGGTAAGCGTCGCGGCAACCGTGGGGTTGGCGGCGAAGAAGTGGGCCAGGATCACCGCGAGGGCGAACAGGATGTAGGCGATCCCGACCGCGGGCACGACGGCAACGAGCGCCTTGCCGATCAGGATCTCCCCTCGTCGCACCGGCGTGGTCAGGAGCGGCTCCAGGGTGCCCTGGTCCCGCTCCCCCACCACCGAGTAGGCGGCGATGCTGGCGGGGATGACCGCCGGCACCACCAGGAGGACGAGGAAGGTGGCACCCACCGCCCTGCTGACCGTCGCGGCCTTGACGGTGGCACCGATCGCGAAGATCGTGATCACCGGGTTGATCATGAAGATGAGCGGAAGCACCGCCATCGCGCCGATGATGAACGGCGTGCGTCGGTACTCACGCGCTTCCTTGCGCGCCACGGCGGCCAGCCGTCCTACGTCGAGCCCCATCATGTCTCCGCCTCCGGGTCCGCCTCGACCAGCTGGAGATAGACGTCCTCCAGCGAGTGGTGCGCGACGGCGATCGACACCACATCGGCCCCGGCGGCCACGAGCGCGCGGGTCACCCTCGGCGCGGCCATCCTCGGATCAGCAACCGTGAGCACGTAGGCGGCGTCACCCTCGGGGGTCCACTTCTCCACTCCCACATCCGGGGTGAAGACGGCCTCCGGGGCGGCCAGACGCGCGGCCGTCTCCACCACCAGTGAGCTGCGAAACAACTGCCCCCTGAGCTGCTCCGGCCGCCCGACGGCCAGAAGCCGCGTGTTGAGAATGGCAACGCGATCGCAGAGCCGCTCCGCCTCCTCCAAACGGTGCGTGGTGAGGAAGACGGTGACTCCGCGCTCGCGCAGGCCGGCGATCAGGTCATGCACTTCCCGTGACGCGACGGGGTCCAACCCCGACGTTGGCTCGTCCAGGAACATGACCACCGGATCGCTCAACAGGGCACGAGCCAGACCCACCCGCTGCCGAAGGCCCTTCGAGAGCCGGCCGCACAGGTCACGTGCTCGCGGCGCCAGATTGACGGTTTCGAGGGCGGCGGCGATCCGCGCGCGGGGCGAAGGCAGGCCATAGAGGCCGGCAAAGAGCTCCAGGTTCTCCTGGACGGTGAGCCGGAGGTACAGGCCGGGGTTCTCCGGCATGATGGAGATGAGCTGCCGGATCTCGGCACCGGTGGCCGCCGAGAGGGGTATCCCCGCAACCACCGCAGACCCGGAGGTCGGAGCGATGAGGGTCCCCAAGGTCCTCACCGTCGTCGTCTTCCCGGCCCCATTGGGCCCCAGGAACCCGAACACCTCGCCGTGGGCGACCTCGAACGAGACATCCTCGAACGCGCTGCGGTCGCCGAAACGCTTCGTCAGGTGGCTGACCACCAAAGCTGGGGACGTGCCAGCGGACAGCCGCTGCTCCCCGATGGAGGGCGCAGGGTCGTTAGGCAAATCTAAGCCCCAGCGCCGGTCTGTACCCAGTGCTCATCTTCACCACCAATGACCCTACCACCCCAAACAAACGCTCTGAGGGCCAGCCTGGCCTCACGGCCAGATAGCGGGTGACCCCATCCAAGGATCCACCGATGGGAGTACCGCCGCCTCCGCGTCTTTGGTGTCAGGCACATTGGCGCGGGCAGTGTCGCGGCCACCGCAGCCTTCATTTGCCTCGCGTACGGTGGCTACGGATGGACATCCTTCTTTCTGGTTGTCGCGGCGCGGAATATCGCGTGGGGCTGCTCGGATCTGGCCATCGCCCGCTCCGCATTCGCCAGCCTCAAGGTATGAACGACACCCGTTGTTTGTAGGGCCGAACAACGCGTGGCTGGTCGCCGGGATCGCCCTGTTCGCCGGGGTGGTCGGCTACGCTGCAGGCACCGTCTGGCGGGACCACGCCCCTGTCCGCGTATGACCACGGAAGCGCTGGACCCGCTGATCCACGCGCCGGCCCGCCTGCGGATCGTCGCGACCCTTGCCGCACTGCCCGAGGGCGTTGCGCTCTCTTTCACCCGCCTGCAGGACATACTCGATCTGACCCCCGGCAACCTGATCACCCACCTGCGAAAGCTCGAGGACGCCGGCTACCTGACCAGCAAAGAGACGGACAACGGGACGGCCTCACGCACCTCGATCGGCCTCACCGGGCGGGGCCGCGCGGCACTCGAGGCCTACAGGGACGCGCTGCGTGGCCTGCTCGGCGGGCTGTGGGCTGTGCGTCCTGAGCGCTTCGCTTGTCCAGCCTCCTCACCCTATCCACCGTCAACGCCGTCACGGCTGCTCGAAGATCGCGTGACCGCCGACGCGCCGCCAACGAACGCAGGCATCGCCCGAGGCGAGCGTCCTCCACTCCCAAGTAGCCCGCCCGTCCGGACCGGCGAAACTCCAGGTCATCTCGAAGACGCCCGGAGCGCCCCTCAACGCCTTGATCCGAAGCCGGGCCGGCCACCGGGCCGCTCGGTCGGCGACGTGTGCGTCACAGGCGGGGCCGAAGCTGGTCAGCACGACGTCTCGGAATCGCCGCCTCTCCTCGGCTGTCAACCTTCGCAGGTCGGCCTCGAATGCCGGGGAGGTCTCGTACTTCACGCGTCCAGCGAGTCTATGAAGTCGGCGAACGCCTCCGTGCTCCCATGCATGCGGCCCTCGCCCCGTGCGTACTGCGCTTCCGCCTCGCGCTCCATGGCCTGCCACCGCTCGGACCAGAACCAGCGCTGGGCAGCCGGAACCGGAAGCGTCGGGCGAAGCTCGAGGACGCTGTCATCCCGCTCGATCAGCTCCAACTGGGCTCCGGGCTCGTCAAGGTGGAGGCGTCGACGGACGGCAGCCGGCAGGGAGATCGTCCCCTTCGCTTGGACGGTGACGTAGTAGGTCGTGGGCATATGAGCAGAATATCAGAATAGCGGAAATGTGGCAAAACCGGCGGCTATTGGACCCTCCTGATACGCGGTCCAAAGTCGCGTCTCTGCGTGAACAGCAGAGCGATCAGACCTCCGATCCCCCGCTCACCCGGGGCTCATAGCTCGTGGCCGAAGCCAGGGCACCTGTCGGGGTGGGCGTGGGCCCGGGAGTAGGGCTGGGGGTGGCGGACGGCGACGAGGTTGGCGTCGAGCTCGGCGACGGGGTCGGGGACGCCGTGGCTGTCGACAACGGGCTGGAGGAGACCGTCGGGCTGGGGCTCGCCGTGGGCGAGGGCGTCGGGGTGGGGCAGGTCGATGATCCGCCGCTGGAGCAGTCGGGCAGGGTTCCTGCCGGCGGCTCGAAGGCCTCTGGCCGCGGCAGCGAGTCGATGAAAGGCTCGTCGATGTACCGCGCCGGCCCAGTGGTCCCGAAGATGTTGTCCATCGGGGCCTGTCGGTTCTGGGCCCCATCGGTGTTGCCGACCCAGGTGGCCACCACCCAGCTCGGGGTGTACGCCATGTACCACGCGTCCACGTAGCTGTCGGTCGTTCCCGACTTCCCGGCCGTGGTCCAGCGGAAGTCCAGCCCCCAGTAGTTCGGGTAGCCAAGCAGGATATGGGTGATTGCCCACGCCTGGGCGGCGGTCATCACCTGACGCTGATTGGGATCGGTCCCGGGGGCACTCCAGAGGACGTCGCCGCTTGCGTCGGTGACCTTCAGGATCGTCTGCGGTGCCACGGTGTGCCCACCGTTGGCGAAGGCGGAGTAGCCGAGCGCCTGGTCGAGCACCGACGTCGCCGAGGTCCCGATCGCTGAGCTCAGGTCGTTCGCGATCGGTGTCGTCACCCCCACGGAATGCGCAAAGGCGATGATCTTCGCCATCCCGGTCATCTGAGCGGCCTGCTCGGTCGGGATGTTGCGAGAGTGGAGCAGCGCGGTGGCCGCGGTGACGTCGCCCTCGTACTCCCGGTCCCAGTCCTGCACCCCGCCGAGGGCAGTGGACTCCCCGGCGGTGTCCTGGAGCATCGTGTTCGGGGTTAGGGTCCCATCCTGGAAGCCGGTCTCGTAGACGTAGGGCTTGAAGGACGAGCCTGGCTGCAACCCGTCCAGGGTGACGAAGTCGTCCTGGCCATCGATCGCCGGGTCGTTGTAGTTCGCCGATCCGACCCACGCCAGCACCTGGCCGTTGCTCGGATCCATCATCAGCAGGGCCGCATTGTTGGCCCCGCCTCCCATCCTCGGGAGCCCCTTCTCCACTGCGTTGTCGGCGTCCTCCTGGTAGGTCAGATCGAGGGTGGTCGTCACGGTCAGGCTCCCGTCGAAGGCGCCCGACTCATCCTGGAGGAGTTGGGGCAGCTCATCCTCGACGTACTGCACGAAGTGGGGGGCAGGACCGACCTGCGGCGCCGTTCCATGCGCCAGATCGGCCTGGATCGCTGCCTGGTTGGTCGGGTTGGGGCTGCCGTCGGGGTTGAGAGGTTCGACCGCGCGAGCTGCAGCCGGGCTGATCTTGCCGGACGCGACCAGCGCGTTGATCACGTAGTCCATGCGGCTGTAGGCACCGTCGGGGTTGACGTAGGGGTCATACGACGACGGTGCCTGGGGGAGGCCGGCGAGCATGGCCGCCTCAGCCAGGGTGAGCTGGGAGGCGGGTTCGCCGAAGTAGCGCTCCGCCGCCTCCTGGATGCCGTAGGCGTCCTCCCCGAAGTAGGTCAGGTTCAGGTACATGTCGAGGATCTGCGCCTTCGAGTACTTGCCGGCCAGCTCCTGAGCGAGCAGGGCCTCACGCACCTTGAGCAGCACCGACTTGTCGGCGGCCTGGCCGTAGAACCCCTCCTTGGCGACCTGCTCGGTGATGGTGCTCGCGCCCTGGGCAGGACTGCGGAGGATGACGTCCACCACCAGTGCCTTGAGGATCCGCGCGGGGTCGAATGCCCCCTCGGAGTAGAAGTTCCGGTCTTCGGCGGCGACCATCGCCTCCTGCATGATCGGGGCGATCTGCTGGAGCGGGACGTTGGCGCGCTGCTCCCCGTTGTCGCCGACCTCGCCCAGCAGCCTTCCGTTGCGATCCAGGATCCGGATCGTACCGGTCGCTGCTCCGATGGCCTCGAGATTGGGGAGGGTCAAGGCCGCGTAGAGGACCAATCCCCCGAGGATGGCAACCATGCCCACGATGGCGCCCCCCGCCAACCAGAGCCCGCGGCGCAGGGGGGATCGGTTGCGCCACCAGCGCCCCGCGCGCCCGCGCAAACCGGCCTGCAGGCCGGCTCGACGGCGATGCGGCCTGACCAGCCCGGCTCCCGAACCGACCGCTTCCGGACGCTTCGCGCCCCCATCCCTCCCCGACTCACGGGCGACGTGAGCCAGTGCCCGCTCCGCCGGGTCGATCCCCTCCAGTGGACCATGCAACCTCGGTCTCCCTTCCTCGTGGGGCGCGACTCGGCAAGGCAGCCGGCGTGGTTCATGGTGATCAGGAGTTCCCCGTCGGGGACCCTCCCACCGATCGGCGATGGCAGCCACCATGGCCACGGTGCCCAAAGGGGACAACGCGGGCCGTGCCCGCGAGGTTTCGCTCCGTCCCAGGTTGCCCCCGTGGTTGGCGACCTAGCGCGTCCGGGGCGAGGCACCAGCGCTCGCCCCCTCAGCGGCCCCGGCTGGGCACATGTCCTAGTCCGCTTACCCACACGCTGGGACCCGCCGCTCGTCTGCGCCGTCGCCGGCAACGGATCTGCGATCACCGAGTTCCGCGAGCGGGTTGAGGGGTTTGAGCCGACGCCGATATGGACGCCCTTCCTCGCCGAAGGAACTCGGTCCGGCTGAGCGCCTAGGCACCAGGGGTGCGTTCCTCGAACTCACGCAGAAGTCCGTCCGGCCGACCCCCGGTCTTCAAATGGTGGGGCCCGACTCGCCTCCAGGCGTCGCCGCGGTTGCAGAACCCGAACGCGGCCGCGCGCCCAACTCGAACACCAGTTTTGCGCCGACAAGCCACGCTAGGAGCACGAGGGTCATGGCGTTGCCGGCAATGATCGCGCCGTCGCGGCTGCCGATGCCATAAGCAAGCCAGGCACAGATGCCCACGATGAGCACCGCGAGGTAGGGCCAGCTGATGTCGCGCGCCGATCGGGTGCGCACCGTTCGTCGCAACTGTGGAAGCCAGCAGACCGTGGTCAAAACCGCGGCCACGTACCCCAGTACATCCATCCTCTGCCCCACCGTGGTGCCCGTGCCTGCCGGTGCCCTGTCGCGACGAGCCTTCGAATCCTATGTGGCGCTGTGCCGGTGCCGTCTCGCCTGCAGCCACGAGCGGATTGGCTCCTGCTCACGCTCGCCGTCGGTCACCGTGACCGCCGATGTCCTGCCGGTAGCGGCGGCTCGATACATGCTGTAAAGGATCCGCAGCACCTCCAGACCATCCTCGCCTGTCTCGCGCGGCTCCGCCTCGCCTCGGATGCAGTCCACGAAGTGCTGCATCTCGCCGACGTAGCCGTAGTTCCACGTCTCGTCGAACATGGGGTAGGCCCAGCCCTGGCTGGGTGCCTTCTCCGCCGCATATCCATATCCGGAAGCGCTGAAGGTAGGCAGTGCCGACCCACGCACCAGGTCGACGTAGCTGACACCGCCGTCGCCGATCAGCTCGGCGCGATCGTCCATTCCGCCGGGCTTGGCCCAGCTGACCTCGACCACCCCGATCTCACCCCCCTCGAACGTCAGGATCGCTACGGCGTGATCATCGCCCTCGGTGCGCCGCCCATGCATGTAGGTGCCGAGCGTGGCGCTCACCGAGACCACGGCGGGCTTACCGTACATCCACCGGCAGAACTCGATGGCATGACAGCCCATGTCCATCAGCACGCCGCCGCCGGAGCGGCGAACGTCATAGAACCAGGCCGAGTGCGGGCCATCGTGCTGCTCGCTGAGGAGGACGTGGAAGACCCTCCCCAGCGCGCCCTCATCCACGAGCTGCTTGGCGCGCACATATTTGGGAGCGAAGCAGAGTTCCTCGGCGTAGAGCAGCAGCACTCCGGCCGTCCGGCACGCACTCACCATCTCCTCAGCCTCCGCCAGCGTCCTGGCCAGCGGCTTCTCACAGATGACGTGCTTCCCAGCGCCGACTGCGGCGACGGCCACGTCACGGTGGAGATGGTTGGGGGCGCCGATGCAGACCACGTCGACATGCGGGTCGTCGAGCAGTGCCCGATAGTCCGTGTACCAGCTGGGCACCCCGTGAGCCTGAGCGAAGCTCTCCGCGTGCCCCGGCGTCGGTGAGGTGACTCCGCGCAGGACCGCACCGGGTACCCGCCGCATCGCCTCGGCGTGCAGGGTGGACACAAAACCGCTTCCCACGATGCCGACGCCCACCTCAGCCATCTCGGCTCTCTCCCTCACCCCGGGCCCTTCCGCCACACCTGCACGTTGATGTGGGCGGGCAGATACTCCTCGGAGTAGAGGACGATGCTGCCGCTCGGGCTGTAGTCGGTCTGCGACAGCAGGAGCAGGGGCTCGCCCACCTTGATCCGCAGAGCCTCAGCCAGATGCCGATCTGCGATGGCGGCCCTGATGTCGGCGAGGCCCCCATCAATGGACAAGCCCATGTCGCGGAGAACCGCATAGAGCGAGCCACGCTCGCGGAAGATCTGCTCCAGCATCTCAATGGTGAGATGGCGAGCGTCGAGGTGACGGAAGGGAAGATAGTCGGTCGTGGACGCGACCGGGACATCATCGGCGGTGCGCACCCTCTCGATGACGGCCAGTGGCTCGCCCACCCCGATCCCCAGCTTCTCGGCGAGGACCTCCCCCGCATCCACCCCCGATACCTTGAGGAAAGGGGTCCCCTGTATCTCACCGGTGCTGGTGATGAGCTCGGTGAGGCCGTAGTTGGCGTTGAGGACATTGCGCAGCCGGGCGGTGTGGGGAACGATGAAGGTCCCCAATCCCTGGCGGCGAGAGAGCAGGCCCTCGTGCTCGAGGATGGTGACCGCCTGCCGGACCGTGCCTCGGCTCACCCCCAGCTGCCTGGCCAGCTCCGGCTCGGGGGGAAGCTCGTGCTCAGGCGACAGGCTCCCGCTGAGAATCGCCTGACGAAGATTGGCGGTGACCTCGGCGGCGAGCGTCCGGTGAGCCCGAACTGGCACCAACTGGGCGGTGGGCCCCATGGTCAGATCGACTCGATCAGCGCCCTGCGGGGCCTGCATCTCCCCACCACTCGCACCGATTGTCCTGCTGGCTGTCTCAGTCATGGCGGATCCCCCCCGCTGGTCTGGTGGCACCGGAGGCCCGGGGCGCAGTGGCCAACGACGCTGCCGACGGCATCTTAACCGAGAACGCGAGGCGGGGTGGGCGATTCGCCTCAACGTCCGCGGAGGCGACATGGCACGCCACGTCGTGGCCCGGCTCCACAGGGCTCAGCTGTGGGGTCACCCGGGCGCATTCCTCGATGGCGAGGGGACACCGTTGACGGAAGCGGCAACCCTCAGCCGGGTTGATGACCCGGGGCGGTTCACCGCTGTCCGCCGGGATATCCACCGGCTCCTCCCGCGGGTCAGGCGCCGCCGACAGGAGGAGCTGCGTGTAGGGGTGCCGCGGCTGCGAAAGGACGGCGTCGGCGGGGCCGCTCTCGACCTGGTGTCCCGCATACATCACGATGATGCGATCAGCCACGTAGCGTGCGCTCGCCAGATCGTGGGTGATGTAGAGAAGGGAGACGCCCTCGTCCTCGCGAAGACGGGCCATCATGTTCAGGACCCCCGCACGGATGGAGACGTCCAGCATCGACACGGGCTCATCGGCCAGGATCAGCCGAGGCTGGACCGCCAGCGCCTGCGCGAAGCCCACCCGCTGGCGCTGCCCGCCACTCATCTCGTAGGGGAACTTGGCGAGCATGTCAGGGCTGAGCCCCACCGTGTCGAAGACACGCTGCGCCTCTCGCTGTCGCCCGGCGCGATCCAGCTCCGGACGGTGCAGCTTCAAGCTCCGCATCACCCCATGGGAAACGCGGAACACGGGATTCATGGCACTGTACGGGTCCTGAAAGACGAGAGGCACCTCGCCGCGATACCAGAGGATGTCCCGGCGAGAGTGCAGATGGTTGACGGCCCGCCCGCGGTAGTAGATCGTTCCGCGAGTGGGCGGATAGATCATGGTCAGCAGCCGCGCCACGGTGGTCTTGCCACTGCCGCTCTCCCCCACGACCGCGACGATCTCCCGCTCGCCGATGGTCATCGAGAAACCGTCGACGGCGTGCAATATGTCTCGTGAACGGAATCCGCCGAGTCGAAAGTGCCGCGTGAGATCGACGGTACGGAGGAGCGGCTCGCCGGAATCGGGAACGGTGCCTCCGGATGCGGGCGTGGTGCTCTGAACCATGGCTCAGGCGGTCTCCCCGACTGGCGGTTGATGAGACTGCCCGTCGTAGAGGAGACAGCGGACCTCGGCATCGTCCACCGTGTACATCTCCAGCGAACGGGTGGCACACTCCGGCATCGCCTCGGGGCAACGCGGCATGAACCGGCAGCCTGGCGGCAGATGCCCGAGGTCCGGTGGGCTGCCGGGAATGCCGGTCAGTTCCCGCCGGGCGCCGCGGATGGAGGGGAACGCGTCCATCAGACCCCGGGTGTACGGGTGCAGGGGTGAGGTGAACATCCGCCGGGTGCCTCCCACCTCGGCCGGCTGGCCCGCGTACATGACCATGACGCGGTCCGAGTAGTGGCTCACCACAGACATGTCGTGGGTGACGAAGATCACCGCGAAGCCGAGCTGCACCTGCAGCTCCTTGATCTGACGCATCAGGGCGCGCTGTGCGACGACGTCGAGCGCCGACGTCGGCTCGTCCATCAGCACCAGCTGGGGGGTGAAGAGGAGAGCCATGGCGATCATGGTCCGCTGACGCATGCCACCGCTCAACTGGTGAGGGTAGCTGTCCAGGTGAGCCGGGTCGATACCCACCAGCCGGAGGACCTCGGCGGAGCGGTTTCGAATCTCCTTGGCCGTCATCTTGGCGTGCGCGCGGATGGCGTCGGCAAACTGCGCCGCAACGGTCTTCATGGGATTGAGCGCGTTCATGGCACTCTGCATCACCACGGCGTAGTCGCGCCATCTCATGTGCCGCAGCTCGGTCTCGCTCAGCCGGACCATGTCCTTACCGGTGAACTTCACGCTGCCCCCAATGACGACGGCAGGAGGAGAGAGGAGCTGGGCTATGGCAAAGAGCATCGTCGACTTGCCGCAACCCGACTCCCCAACCACACCGAGAAACTCTCCCGCCGCCACACTCAAAGACACGTGATCGAGCGCTCGTACGTCCGCGTACTCAGCCTGATAGTCGACGGTGAGGTCGGTTACCTCAAGAAGCGGATCTGTCACGCCGCCTCCTGGCCGGCCGCAGGGCCGGGTTTCCGATCTCGTCGAAGGCATAGTTGAGAAGGGCGAACCCGGCACCCAGCAGGGCCACCGCGAGCCCGGGAG
>Ga0302157_10001734_pt1 | contig 26119 bp, 22 predicted proteins | sample I_Bog_N3_3_FD_193502 | JGI IMG/M metagenome (GOLD analysis project Ga0302157, IMG submission 193502) | Peat permafrost microbial communities from Stordalen Mire near Abisko, Sweden - I_Bog_N3_3 | ecosystem: Environmental > Terrestrial > Soil > Wetlands > Peat | place: Sweden: Abisko, Stordalen... | reverse complement strand
CAGGGGAGGCCCAAATGGCCCGCGAAAATAGGTTTTCTCTCGAGGCGATTGCCGACGAGCCGTGGGCGGCGCGGTTCACCCGTGAATTCGACCTCGTCGTGGCATCCAACGTCCTGCGTTCCTCGCAGACCGGCAAAATCCTTTATGACGCTGAGCTCGAAGCCCGCGTCGCTGAGTTCTGCGCGCCGCTTGATGGCGGCCTGGCCCAGCGGTTCGTGGGCACACTGGAAATCCCGGGGGACAGGGATGCCCGCTGGGCGCGGGTCATGGACGCCAAGGCGTTCCTGAAGGAGGCCGCGAGGGGGACCTGGGCGATCTTCGGCATGGACGGCGGCTTCGACATCTTCATGGCGGACGGCTGCGGCGGCACGGCGACGCCTTCCGGCCAAAAGTTCCTCTGGCGCTCGGCAACGGCATCCGCGCTTTGCTTCGGGAATGCCTATGCTGCGGTCCTCGGGACCGAGGTCTACAACCGGCGCCACGCAATCCGCGCGGAAATCGCCGACGCGTCGTTCGCGGCGCACACCGTCCCGGCAGGAACCATTGCCAGGGACGTGCGCTTCGGTGGACAAATGCACACCTACAGCAAAGTCGAGTACCTCGGACCCGCAGGCGACCGCAACCCAGGGGATCCGGCGGCGCCGCTGGTCATGGCGACGAGGCGGGGGGTGCGGCCAGTGGAAGTCCTGCTGACGCGTGATGGTTTCCTTGCCACGTTCGGCCTTCCGTCCGTCATGCCAGAGCGCTACCGCGACCCGGGCAACAGCGCGCGGCTGTCGACGCGGATGGAAGCCCGCGTGACGGCTGCCAACAGGGTGCTGGTGATGCACTTCGCGGGACACCCTGTCGCGGATCTCCACCCGTTCCCGAAACCCGGCTACTGGACAGCGGACGGCGACACGGTTTCGTGCCCGGTGTGCATCACGGGAGACTCTATCGGGGATCCGTCAGGGAGGTTCTCCGTCCGCTTCGCGCCGGGCAGCGCCGGGGTTGTCGGCTCGGATCTGGCCTGGACCCGCGAGCCCGCCGCCGAGCCTGCCGCCCCGCGCCTGTAGGCGGAGCCCGCGGCATTTGGGGGGCGAATCAGCGCGCCGGCGCGCGCCGGGCCGCATGCATGCTGCTGGCAAAGGCAAGAGTGACGGGCACGGCAGCGACGGCGGCCAGCATCCCGCCAAGCGTCAAAAGAGTTCCGATCATGGCCATCTCCTTCTGATGCCAGGCGCGCCGCAGGCCCGGTGCCAACCTGGCAGCCAAGTGTTCCGCGGCGCCTCTGTGGCGTGGTGCCCGTGGCCACGCAGCCAATATCAGCCGCCCCTCAACAAATGGTTACCGGCGATGGCGCTGGCGTCATGCCAGACATTCCAAAGCATCCTGGTATGCAAGTTTTCCCCGCATGCCGGATTCCGCGCAAACTCCATTCCAAGGAAAGCGAAGGCCGTGGAGATACTTTCCGCATGGTCCTGCCATGCCAGGCCAAAGGACCGGACCCTGGCCATTTTTCCGGCTTTTCGGCCACTGGAGCCAGCGCGCATTGCTGGACGCCGCCCGCCGCACCGTGATATCCGCAAAGGATAAATGCGGTCCGCATCATGCGCCGCGCTGGGAAACACGGAGTCCGATAATGGCTCAAGCTGACACCACCGACACCGTTCCTCCGTCCGAGGTCTACGAATCGCTTCGGCGGGGCGCCGTCGTGCTGGTCGACGTCCGGGAACAGGCGGAACACGATGGCGAGCACATCGAAGGGTCGCTTCTGTTCCCGCTGTCCGCCTTCGACCCGACCGCCCTGCCGAAGAACGCCGTGCTCCATTGTCTCTCCGGCAAGCGGTCCGGCAAGGCGCTGGCATTGTGCCGGGCCGCCCACGTCCCTGTCACGGCCCACATGCTGGGCGGCATCCAGGCGTGGAAGCAGGCCGGGCTGCCGACGGTTCCGTAACGGCCGTAGCCGTCCCCGTCCTCACCGTCCTGGTGGACTGCGCCATCGGTCGGCGTCCGCCCGCCGCTGGCGCAGTCCGGCGGCATGCCGCGAGCCGTCAGCGGCAGGTTGCCCACGGCCTGCGCCAGTGCGCACTACCAGCCTGCAGGGCGTCAGCCGGACGTGTCGGGCGCCCCCGGATCGATCTTCTCCAGCTTGATTACAACCCGGCGGTTCCTTGCCTGGTTTTCCGGAATGGCCGTGCCGGCGGCGTCCCTGTTGGCCACAACCGGGAAGGTGTCGGCGTAGCCGGCGGCCCTGAGCCTCAGCGCCGGAATGCCATGATCAAGAAAGAAATGCACGACGGCTGAGGCGCGGGCCGTTGAGAGCTCCCAATTGGAGGGGAATTGGGCGGTGGTGATGGGACTGTCGTCGGTGTGCCCTTCGACGGTGACGTGGTAATCCCTGAGCTTGTCCGTCCCGAGGGTGGCCGCCACGTCCTGCAGGATGGCCCGCCCCGGCCCGCTCAGCGTGGCCGAGCCGCTTCCGAAGAAGGCCGCGCTGCTGATCTCGATCGTCGTCAGCCTGTCGCCCTTCTGTTCGACTGCGGCCTGCCCCTGCGACTTCAGATTGGCCACCGCCTCGCCAAGCTGCATTGGCGCCACGGCTGCCGGAGCGGCGGGAGCCCCGGGCAAAGTGTCTGCCCTGCGCTCCGGAACGGCCTGCAAGGGAGCCTGGCGCGCTTCTGCCACTTCAGCAGGAGTTTCGTCAGCGTCTTCGGTCCGCTGCCCGGCGCGCGGCAGGCCGTGGAACGGCAGGTTGCCATCCATGATGTCGAAGGGGCCAACTGGCTGTCCGGCAGCCGGCGGAGCCTCCGGTTTCTGGAACTCCCCTTTCCCTGTGGATGCGAACGAAAGCAGGACAACGAAGAGGCACAGCAGAAGGGTGATCGTGTCGGCGTAGGTCATCAGCCAGTCGTCGCCATGCGCGGGCTGCTCCCGCCTGTTCCGCCGGCGCCGAATCATAGCCCGACGGCCCGAAGCTGCCGGGACGGCGAAGCGTTCCCTGTCCTGTCAGCATGCCGGGTGCGGAGTGGCGTCGGGCCGTGTTCCTTTCCGGCAGCAATCACATCGAAATAGTCCCGCATCTCCGGTCTCAGGAACCCGTTCAGCCTGTCCTGGATCCGCGATGGCGATTCGTTGCCGACCAGCATGACAAAGCCCTCGGCGAGCAGCTGGTAGCGGAAGTTCGTGGCATCGGCATCGCGCTGCAGCCTCGCTGCCGCCGGTATATAGAGCATGCGGGCCGTGACAACACCGTAGAGCGTGGACAGGAATGACACCGCAAGCGTCGAGCCGATCGTGGTGACGTTTCCGTTCAGGCTGCCCAGCATGGCCACCATCCCCACCAGCGTGCCGACCATTCCGAAGGCTGGCGCGTGGCTTGCCATGGCCCGCAGCACGTCGACCGGCACGCAATCACGCTCATAGCTGGCTTCGGCCGCCGTCTCCATCATCGTACGCATGTCGTCCGTCTGGTATCCGCTCAGCACCATGTTCAGCCCGTATTTGATGAACGGGTCGGTGATGCCCTCCCCATCGAGGCCGACTCCAAGCTCCCGCATCCCGCGTCCGTTGGCGGTGCGCGCCCAGCGGATGATATTGTCCATGTCGGCGTGAAGCGCCTCATGCGTGGACACCGGCTGCCGGAGCATTGACCCTATCGCCCGGAGCGCCTCGTGGACATCGCCGGCATCGAAGCTCATGAAGGCGACCGCCATCACGCCGCCCACGACGACGGCCAGTCCGCCAAGACTGAAAAATGCCTGGAGGCTGTGTGCGCTCAGCACGAACGAGGCCAGCACGATCAGGGCACCAAAGGCTGCGCCCAGCACGGGAGCGCGCGCGAAGGGCTGGGGAGGCGGACGCTGAGGCGTGGATGGCATTGGATGATCTCCGATAGGACCGGTGACAGCCGGAAAACTGCAGCCACCGGACAACTAGCAACCGACGTGCCACGGGAACTCCGGCTCCGGCAGGCTGCTTTGGATGAACAGGGGCACGGCGGCGGCCCGGATCCGGGGATGCGCGGCGTTTCCGCATGGGCAAAAGATGTCACCGGGCATCTGTTGCCGGGTGCCCGCGACGCTGCCGATGGCTTTGGCGTTCCCGGACGGCACCCTCGGACCGACTCTATTGTCTTGCCCGTGCCTGACGCCAGTGTTCGGCGGCCCGGCCGTCCGGGCAGCCCTCATGCTGCCACAGGAAATAAGCGCGCTCGCGGACCGCCTTGTCTACGCCGTCCCCCGTGGCGGTCATGACATGCAGGTCGTCCCCGTAGGGAGCGATCTGGCCGCCCCTTGGGACATGCATCCTGGCGGTCAGGTCTCCGGCGCCAGCCGCGCGCTGGGCCTCGGCAGCCGCTTTCAGCGCCCTCCGTTCGTATTCCCCGTCGTCCAGGGCACCGCGCCCTTCGACCGTGACCGGAAACGTGTGCAGGACGGTCCCGCCCCTGCACAAAACGTCAACCAACCGCTCGGGCATCTCCAGGCAATCCCCAATTCCAGTGGCCAGCCTGTATCATTTGGTGCCACGCATACAACTGCCATCCCACGAACGCTGGCGATTTGACGCATAAATGGCGCGGCTCCCCTGGCGCGCTGACGATCGGCCGACATTATTGCCGCCGCTGGAGATGGCTGGCGTAAGGCGTCACCCCTTCCACCATGAAGCGGGTGACGCCGCCACGCTGCGCTGCGTTGATCTGACAGCGGGCGCGGCGCTGGGCGCTGCCACGGGCCAGCGCCGACCGGCATCGCATTGGCGAGGCACGCCGCACTCCCGGTGGCAGCTATCCGGTCGCCGCTGCTGAGATCCACATGAACGTCCGCTACTGCGATCCGGAGAGCGGGACTCTCTTCCGCTTCAGCCGGGCCGTCACCGTGTGGCCTGCGAACATGGGCTCCGCTCCGGTGCAGCCGCTGCAGGTGCCTGCGCCCGGCGGGCGCCGAATGGTGCGGCAAAGAAAAAACCATGGCCAGGAAATATGCCGGGGGCGTCAGCCGCCGTCCTTGCCAGGCTGGCCGAGGCGCACCCCGACGAACATCGGCGCTCCGTTGCGGAGGACGCGCAGCGCGACCGCCGTCCGCTTGCCATCCGCGGCCCCCAGCAGCGCCCGTGCAGCGTCACCTGGGGATTGCACCGTCTGGGTGCCCACGGCCAGGATCACGTCGCCCGGACGCACGCCGGCCTGCTCCGCCAGTGAACCTGGCCGGACGCCGCTTACGACGGCACCGCCGAGGCTGTCGGGAACCTCAAGCGCACTGCGGTTTTCCGGGGTCAGCGGCGCGAGCACAAGCCCGAGCTGATCCCGGTGGTCAGCCTGCTGTGGATCGGCTGCGACAGACGCCGGATCGGCAGACATCTCACGGACCTTCACCGAGACGGTTCTGGCCTGGCCGTCGCGCAGGACCTGGAGCACCGCGTCGTTTCCAGGCTTGACGCCGGACACCTGCAGGGCAAGATCGCGCGGGGTTTTCACGGCCTGGCCTCCCGATGAAACGGCTTGCTGGCGATGGCCGCTCCATCGCCGCCCGTCGGCTGCATCCCCGGCGCCGGGCCGCCAACGCCATAACGGTCAGCATGACGCCGGCCACACCCGGCGATTACATCGGCCACCGACGGAACAGCGCGCTCGCCGTGCTGGCTGCCGCGAGCGCTGCCAGGACCCGCTTGTTGCGGGCCTCGCGCAGCGCCGCTGTCCGCGCCGCCTGGCCGGGGTCCGCCGCACGCATCACCCGGGGCTGGACAGCGTCCGTCCGTGCACGTGTGGCAGCATCCGGCGAGCGTGGCGCGCTGCGCATGGTGGCCCCTTCAGGGAGCCCGCCAGCCGTGCCGCGAGGCTTCATACAGCGCCGCCGCACGGCCGGCATGCGCGGTCGTAAGCCGCCTGGAGATTGCGCCAGAAGGGCACCGACAGACCCGAAAACACGGACAGCCTTTCCGCCAGGTCAGTGGTGACCCCAGACCTGCCAGCGATGAGGTCGTCAAGCGTCCGGATGGACACCCCCATGGCGGCGGCGGCCTGCTCTGGAGAGAGCTTCCTGCCAGGGAGGTGACACTCCGCCAGAAATGCGCCCGGCGCCATCGGTATCACGTCGTCGCCAATCATCATGGCTCTCCTGCCAGTAATTCCGCCACTCCCGCCGCCGCGAGGTCCGCGAGGCGCCCGTCAAGCCGTTTCGTGAGGCGCGCGCATTCTTCGGCCCACAGCGCCTGAAGCAATCGTCCCGCCGGCGCGCGGAAAGTGCAAGCAAAACGATGATTCCCGGGGCGGGTGACGGCTCTCGCGGCCTCATCCTTGTCCCTTGATCGTCCTTGCCCATGGGCTGCCCGCGGGCTATGGTTGGCGCCTTACGGAACCGAAGGATCGCCGCGATGGCACGTCTGGCAGCCGAAATTCTCTGTGACCCTGGTCTCCACCCGAGTCTCATCGTGCTCGGGGTGGCGACGGCGGACGGGCAGTTGGAGGAAATCAGCCTCGACCGCCGGAGTTTTTCGGAGGCAGACGGCGGCATCGACGTTGGTCACCCCGTCGGGCAGCGGGGCGACGGCGCGCTGCTGGTGGAGTTCCCACAGGAAACGTCGAGGGGCGCCTGGCGGCTGTGGGTGCCGGCAGCGACCGTAACGGGCGCCATCGGCTGAGCGGAAGCCCACGAAGGCGCATGCCCGGGCTTGCGGCGCCCCGGCGCCCTGGCATTTCTCCCGTCTGTTGGCTGCATCTCCCGGCCGGCGCGTCACGTCCGCCACCGCTTGCGGTAGCCGGGACCACCAAGGGGCCCCATGACATAGCCGGGCCGACCCACACATTCCGGTGGCTTCCGCGGCGCCAGGCACCACAACTTTCGGACGCTCCGCGAGTGGCCCCGGCAGCGGACGCCACGCAGTTGCCAGCGCGACAGCCAGGCAACCCGGACAACCGGGCGCGCGAGGCTTCCGCCAACATGTGGCTCCTGGAACGTCCGGGCACGATGTCAACACAGGTGTATGCCTTGGCATGCGATTCCCGAAGAAAAGCCTCTACAGGCTCCATGACAAACGTCAAATAACGGGTAAATTTCCGCTAGAAGCGCGCTGGCGTTGAGGTTTTTTGTATCTTGCCCCGATTTGGTTAAGAAAGTGCTAGCGCGGTTCATCCTGCGGTGGTAGCAAGCCCGCCGCGAAACAAGCGGAGTATCGCCATGCGTGTCCTGCTCGTCCAGGCTGATGTCGCCACCGCGCGTGGCATCAGCCTGTCGCTGAAGTTGTCAGGGGCTGCGGCAGAGCACGCAGGCACATGCCAGGACGCGCTCGATATGGCCAGGCATTACGACTTCGACATCGTGCTGCTCGATCTCGAACTGCCGGGCAACGGCGGGTATGACGCACTGCGCCGCATGCGCTCCGCCCGGAACAGCCCGCCTGTGCTTGCCATGTCTGGCCACGACAACCCGCCGGCCACGGTGAAGGCCCTGGAAATGGGAGCCGACGGCGTCGTGTCCATGCCGTTCGCCAATGATGAGCTGCTCGCGCGCATGCACGCAATCTTCCGGCGCAGCCGGGGGTTCAGCCAGCCATCCCTCCACGTCGGTCCGCTGCGGCTCAATCTGGCCAGCCGGGCGGTTGATGTGAACGGGCAGCCCATTTTCCTGACCGGAAAGGAATACGCCATTCTCGAACTGCTCGTCCTTCGGAACGGAGGCGTTCTGTCCAAGGATACGATCCTCAGCAATCTCTATGGCGGCGCGGACGAGCCAGAGATGAAAATCGTGGACGTGTTTGTCTGCAAACTGCGCAAGAAGCTCTCGGCGGCCGGTGCCGGCAGCATGCTCCAGACGGCATGGGGGCGCGGCTACGCGCTCCGCAATCCTCCGTCCGCCGGGACCTGGCCATCTGACCGCGACACAGCCTGGCCGGATCCGGAACTGACCGCGGCCGCCGCATAGGGGCAGGGGCCGCTCCGGCCCCGCCACCACCGAACACATGAAAGGAGCAGTGATGCGAGTCTTGCTTGCCGAAAGCGATCCAAACGCCGCCCGCGGCGTCAGCCTGATGCTGAAAGCCGATGGCGCCGCGGTCGATCAGACCGGCACCGGCGGCGGTGCATTCGAACTGGCACAACGGTACAATTACGACATTATCCTGCTGGAGCTGGCACTGCCGGACATCGGCGGGTGCGAGGTTATCCGGCGCATCCGCGCGGCCCGCAACGACACTCCTGTGCTGGTCCTGTCAGGATTGGGCCGGACCGGGGAAAAGGTGGAGGCGCTCAGCGAGGGCGCGGACGACTTCCTGGCCAAGCCGTTCGACAGGGCGGAACTGATCGCCCGCATTCGGGCGATCATCCGCCGCTGCCACGGGCACCGCCATGCCTCCCTTCAGGTGGGGCCACTGCAGATCAACCTGGACAGCCATGAGGTTCTGGCGGGGGGCAAATCAGTGCTCCTGACAGGCAAGGAATACGCCGTCCTCGAACTGCTGGTGCTGCGGAAGGGCACCGTGCTTGGCAAGGAGGCGTTCCTCACCCACCTCTACGGCGGCATGGATGAGCCAGAGGTGAAGATCATCGACGTGTTCATCTGCAAGCTGCGCCGGAAGCTGGCAGATGTGGGCGCGGGCAATCTGGTTGGCACGGTCTGGGGCCGCGGCTACACGCTCCGGGATCCCGGCACGGACACCCGCTCCAGAGCCGGGCTGGTGCTGGCTGGCGGCCAGGAACACCGCTGATCCATCCGCATTGGCTGCCGGCCCAAATGGGCCTGGCCACATGTGACGCGGACAGCTTCCGGCTGTGGCTCGCGTCCCCCTGGCCGGCAAGCCCTCCGGTCAGGGCCATGAGGAAAACATGGCAGTGCGGCACTCCTTCCTGCGCCCGGCGTCCGCCCGATCCTGAACACCACGGGGTTCGGCCGTATCACCCGATCCAGTGACAGGCTACTTCCCGTCGGCGGCTGGCCTGACGCTGGGATTGACCAGAGAATCCACGGTGAACACGCCATCATGGCCGTGGGCCGTGAGGTGCACAGTATCGCCGGGCTGGGTCAGCGCGACCTGCGGTCCGATTCCATTGGTGGCGGAGAACACCTCGCCAGAATTGCCTTCAAACGCGAACCAGTAGACCGTGTTCCCGTCCAGGACTTCTGACGCTTTCCGAAGCACCGTGGCATCGAGCGCGAAATTCGGCTCGGACGGCGCCGCAGCCCCGGCGCGGAGCCTGCGCTTGGCCAACGCCTGGGCGTACATCTTCAGGGCACCAGGCAGGTCATCGGCGGTGACCACAAGATTGCGGTCCTCGACCGGAAGTATGCCAACGCCCTTGAAGTTGCCGCCGGCGTCCTTGAGGATTGCCAAGTACGTTGCGGTCTGCTCGACGTTGTAGAGTAGCGGCTGCGTGACCGTCCAGCCCCGCATCTGGGCAATCTTTCCCTCGATTGCGACCCTGGCAGCCTCCTCGGTCGCGCCGGCCTGGGTGAAGTAGGCCGCCTTCTTGCTCCGGCTGTCGATCAACAGGAAGCCGGTGGTCCCGTTCATGTTGCCTGGCGTGCTCAGCCCCACGTACCAGGCGGTGTCCCCGGTCGCAGTTGTCCGGACGAGTTCCGCGTTTGACGATGGCACAGTGATGTCGGTGTGGGCGCCAAACCAGCTCGCGTTCAGCCATCCGCCGCCCAGCGTTGCCCAGTCAGCGGCCTGTTCCATCGCAAATTCCGCCGGCACGACACGGTTCACCCAGGCCGGGAGCGGGTCCAGCCAGCGCCACTCCGTCGTGCAGGTCTGCGGGTCGACGATGATGATCCCGGTCGCGTCGCTGCCGCCGAAGCCGACGAGGTGGTTGTAGGCGGTCACCACATAGTAAGGGCGGCCGTCCGGACCAAGCTCGAAGCTGTAGTCGGTCGTGGCTACCTGCGGCATGCGGTTCCACACCAGGCGATCGGTGTTGTCGCCGAAAAAGGCGCTGGGCAGGCACCTCATGCGCAGCGGCCGGCCTCCCACCCGCTTGACCAGATCGGCCAAGCGCTCGTCGTGGGCGTCCACCCAGACGTAGGCCGGCGAGCCGTCGCTGTGGAGCCATTGGAAGAAGCCGTTGAACTCCAGCGGGGCCGCCCACACCAGCCGCCCGTTGCGGGCCGTGAGCTGCATGGTGCCGTGGACGTAGGCGCCGCCGAACTCCGGATCCTTGCCAATCAGCTCCTGGGCTTTCCGGGTCGCCACGCCACGGTCAACCAGCCGCACCGAGTCCTGGTCTATCACCGTCCGGTCGGAAGCGGTGACATGGCCCGCCGTATCCAGCCGCTGGATGGCCTTTTCGAATGACACGGTTTCGACGCGCCCGAGCAGCGACGCATAGGCATCGGCGCGGAAGATGCTGCAGGTCGTGAAGAAACCCACGCCGATGAGCAGCAGCACGGATGATCCGGCCATCGCCACGGTCAGCAGGGCCGCCTGCGCGCGCCGGGACCCGCCCTTGGCGCGAAATAGGGCCACGAAGCCGCCAATCGCCAGCGCCGCGGCGGTGAGCAGCCACGGATCCGCAAAGTTCGCGGCCATCACGGGCTGGAAGAGCCAGCAGACAGCCGACACGAAAACGAAGGCCGCGCCCGCCGCGAGCAGGCTGCCAAGGGTGAGAAGGCCGACGGCCAGCGCAGCGAAGGCTCCAAACAGAAGCGGCGGCATGGTGTTTCCTTACTTTTCCTGCGCGTGGCACGCTCCGTGCAAGCAAAATACCGCCGTGGACAGCGCCGCGTCAATGTATCCCGATGACCCCGTGTCCGGCCAGATAACGGCGGCCCGCGCAGCAGCGGCGGGCGGCAGGACCGCGGAGTGTTCCGGAGGCCAGCGCAGGCACCGCCGGGTGCCGTTCGCCATGTCAGGTGGGCGACACGGAAACACGTCCCGGCAGCCGCGCAGTCGGCAATGCCAGGGTGTGGCGGGCGCACCAGTTCCATCGCCGGCTTCCGCGTCCGGACGACGGACGGCTCTGATCCGAAGCGCTGGTGGCGTGACGGATTACGCCCGTTTGGAGAACAGTCCGGTCAGGATGCCTATCTCACGCCGGAGGCGCGCCTCGGTCCATGCGGGGTCCGCGATGCCGTCCGCATTCCCCTGGCGCAGCACGAATTCCTCCCCGGCATCCGCGGCGAGAACCACCCGGCCAAGGTTCTCCCGTGGCGGCAGCCAGCCGCGGCCAAGCGAATGGGGAACATGCCACCGGAACCGCGCTCCGCCGATTTCCAGCGCCACCTCATACAGCGAGTCGGCATCGGGATCCTCGCTGTAACCGCATGAGCCGCAGCCGCGCAGCCGACCGCGGTTGTCCCAGATCCATTCGCGTTCCGCCCACCCCTCGGAGCGCCACGCCCCGGCAAATTCGGCGGCATGCTTCCCGCAGAGGCTGACGGCGATCCCGTGGCGGGCGGCAGGCGCATAGCGGACGGTCGTCCATGGCTGTCGGGCCAGAACCCGCAGCGCCGCCTCCCTGAGAACGAGAATCCGCTCCAGGCTGGCGGTCCTGCCCCGCTCCAGGTGCCGCCGCGCCAGCGCGGAACACATCACCGCCATCACGGCGAGCCTCAGCACCGGAACCGCCAGCGGGGATCTGGCCTCGGCCGCCGCCTGCCGCACGAACGCATCGAGACGGGAGTCCGCCAGGGCTGGGGTGCTTGTATTCTGCCGGGGCGCCAGCCGGACGGCATCCGCTGACGCTACGCCAGATGCACCGGAAGGATGCGCATCCGGTGCAAGGCGCGTCCCCTGTCGGCTTGCCAGAATGCCGCCGGAAACACCGGCTGCCACTTTCCAATCCGGGACGGCCACGCAGGCGGGACGTGCCGCGGCGATGCCAGCAGCCGCCATAACCGCCCGGGTACCATTCCAGACCCTGGCACGGACCGCGAGCGCGGGATCCAGCATGCCGACGGCCTCCCGCTCAACCGGCATGCTGGAGACCAGCATCTCGCAAACCCGCCGCATCTGGCCGTCCCCGGTGAGGGCAGTCACGCTGGCGGCGATCCTGGCCGCCGCTGCCGTCTGCTGGCGCCCCAGGGCTGCCTCGGCGGCCGTCCCCGGCTGTCCGCACTGGCCGGTTTCCCTCCGCATGCTTTCCGGATCGCCAGCCGCCATTGGCAGGCCCTCCGCGGGCGCACTCCTGCTGCCCGCCAGCCGCCCCCGGACGGCTGCAAGTTTCGCGTAATCCCCCTCGAGAAGGGGGAAAATGGCGGCCCCGTGGTAACACTCACGCCTTGCCGCGCAGTCCAGGAGCGCCCGGAACTGAGCGTTGCAGGCAGCCGCCTCCATGAACTCATCCTCGCCAGCGTCACGGTCAAGCAGCGCGGCGAGAAGCCTCCAGGCGGCCCGCGCCCTGCCCAGCGTCCCGCGCCTGGCGCCGGCCAGGTGGGCGATGCCCTCCGGCCCGCCGAACAGCGAGACCACCGCGTTGGCGACCGTCCCGCACTCCACGGCAAACGGCTCGACTGCGGCCCAGCCACGCCTGTCGAGGCGGCGGATGGCATGTATGACCTGGTGGACCGTCGGCGGATCCCGCCGCAGCCCCTGCCGAAACCCCGCCTGCCCCATCTGCTGCCTCCCCAAACAGCGGACCGCTTACGGAGCTTCAGGCACGCCAACAAGCCGGCGCGGCCCGCTTCCATGTCGGACTCAAGATCTTGTGAGGTCGCGCCGCTCCGATTGGTTGCGCCGGTATGTTGACATCGGCGCCAACGACACCGCCAGCATACCAGCGCAGGACAGCTTCGGTCCGCCGTGCGCCGCCCCGCGGGAGCAAGCCGTCAGGCCGGCAGGGAAATCAGCTCGTGGCCGCGGCTGAACATCAGGAGAACGCGTGGCGCTGGCCGCCCCGCTTTTGCACGGCTGGCGGCAGACGCAGTCCAGTTCGCCGGGTCAACGGCGGCTGACCTGGCCATGTGGAGGATTTCCGCCGTGACCGGCGCCAGCACCTCCCTGAGCGGAACACCGCCGTCACTGCCGGCGATCATCGCCGCGATGCGGGGTGGCAGCGGGCCGCGCACCTCCTTGCCCTGCAGGGCGCGGACGGACGGCGCCGCGCAGCTCCCGATTGCGCCATAGAACGCGACAGACAGCCACAGCCGCTGCGCAGCCGGGTCGCCGTCCGCAACAATGCATGCCATCGCAAGCCGCGGTTCCGGCGGACGCGTCCGGCGGATCAGCTCCAGGGGAGCGCTTCCGACCACGGCCGCGCCGACACCGGCGGACTGCCAGCCAAAACCAAGACTGCGCAGCCCCGGATCCGCCGGGCTCCCGCCTGCGCAAAGCGCCATCCGGATCTGCCAGCCGCCGTCAGACCATGGCAAGCAGTCCGCGTCACTGCCGATGAGCGCGAGCAGTGCATCCCTGTGGAGCGCGGCGGCCGCGGCTGTCCCGCCCGGATCAGGCTGGCCGATGTCCGGGGGCAGCGGCATCTCCAGCGCGACCCCGTCATGCGCGGCGGCCACCAGCACGCGTTCCCCGCGCGCCCCGAGCAGGACGAACACCGCAACCGTTTCGGTGCGGCTGGCATTGGACGCTCGTGAACTGTGCGGCACTGGACATCCCTTCCATTCGGGGCGCCAGCCTATGCCGCGACGCGGCGGCGGCGCAAATTGTTTTCCTTGTGGCCGCCGCACCCCGGGCGCCGTTCATGGCGCCCTGACGGCAAATAAAAATAATACAAATCCTTTGACAAGGGGTCGCCTGGCGGACACCCTGGGACCGGTGCAGACGGCGGACGGGCGGACATGGACAGCGGCGTGGCGCGGCGGGCTTCGGACATCAGCGGACAGCAGAAGAATGTTGTCATCGTCGAGCCGCTGGCGCGCCTGGAATCCGACAGCAACGTCCGGGCCGTGGTGCTGCAGGCGGCGGGTGCCGCGGATGCCAGGCTGGACCTCCGCCTCATCGCGCTCTGCATGCTGGACCACATCATGGAGGAGACCGCTTTCCGTCCCGGCGCCATGGCCGAGGATGTCGTCGCCGTCGGCCGCGACGCCGTCATGCGGATGGATCCGGCGCTGGGCGAGACGGTTGCCACCGCGGTGTCGCGGCGGGTGTTCGACCACCTCCGCAACGCCGCCGGGCGCTTCCGGGAGTTTCAGACGCGCTATCACGATCCGGCCGACGGCCAATGGCGGACGCACTCCTTCAGGTATGTCGAAAGCCTGCCGGACCCCGAGGACAGCTCGCTGAGCTGGATGTGCCTTGCCGAGGGTGGCAAAAAGCTGTTGCTTGGAATGCTTGATGTCGCGGACGACCTGCTTGAGCACGCCGAACGCGCGATCATGGCGAAGGCCATGGAGCGCGAACGTTACCGGGACGCGCTCGCCGCGGCCAACCGGGCGCGGGCCCGGTCCGCCGGATTCCGCCAGCGGATCGACGCCACCGTCACGCGCGCCAAGCGCTCCTGGAGCACGGTCGACCTGGCGGGCGACGTGCTGCCCACCCTTGACGCCGCCCTCACCCATCTCAGGGAACGGATGGCTGACGACGAGAGGCTCATCGCGCGCCTCGACGACAAGGTGGCGGAGCTCACGGATCAGGCGCAGCGCGCCACGGCGGCCACCCTCAGGTCAGCGCTCCAGGACTGCGCCGCAATCGACAGCGAACTGTTCCGCCGCCTGGCCAGCGCGCACGTGGATCTGGAGGCGTCGATGCTCAGGGGCCTGCGGTCAGCCGTGATTGCGGACTGCTGCGACCCGGAGGCTGACATCCTGATGCCGCTGCTCGCCGCGCCGATTGGCAGGGTTGCCGGCTGCTCCGGGTTGCTGCTGGCCGCGTTTTCCTCGGTCGCGGTGCCCGGCATGCTCGACCTCGCGGGGCTGTTCGGCGATGCCATCGCCGCGCACGCGCTCCGGGACGATGAATCCGGCAAGGGGGGAGACGGCGATTTCGTGCCGCTCGTGGAACCCGAGCCGCTGTTCACGCCGGAGCGCATCGGGGCGGCACTGTCCTGGATCACGGCGGCCACCGCCGGCCGCGGCAGCTACAGCCTTTCCGGGATCATAGGGGAAGCCGCGGACGCCGGCTTCGGCGAAGCGTCGCTGCGGCTGCTGGTGCTGCTCACGCTCAGGCCGCTCGCCGCATCTCCCGGAGCCGGCGGCGGAATGGATGCGGACCATGCCAGCTTCAATGTCGGGGGCGGATGGGCCCGCGGCGGCCTCGGCGGCGACGACATCATCTTTTCCAGGGCCGCATGAGCGTGCGGGCGCCAGGAAGCCGGGTTCCGGCTGCAAGGAAGCATGACATGACCCGAACCAACGGCATGGCAGGCCCCCGGTATGGCATGGAGGAGCCGGATGCCGCGTTCGATCGCCGGGAAGCCGCCCTGCTGGCGGATGCCATCCCGGAGCAGAAGATCTCATCACGGCAGACGTCGGTGAACACCGTGCCGGCGCTGTTCAAATCGCGCGCCTTCATGGCGGCCAGGACCGGCCGCAACCTGGACTTCGGCGGCGGGCGCTTCAGCACCGCCAGCCAGTGGCTGCGGGCAATCGGCACCGCCAACTTTGTCTACGATCCGTACAATCGGACCGGGGAGCACAACCGCCGGGTGCTGGCGGAGTTCTCCGTGCGGCCCGCGGAGACGGTGACGGTCTGCAACGTGCTCTGCGTGATTGCGGAGCCGGCCGCGCGGTCGGCGCTGATCGGCGCCGTTCACGGGCTGCTCGCGCGGGATGGGACAGCCTTCTTTTCCGCGTACGAGGGCGACCGGAGCGGCATCGGGCGCGCCACGCCACGGGGGTGGCAAAACAACCTGCCGTGCCGCGGCTACATCGCGGAAATCGCCGCTGTCTTCCCGTTTGTGAAGTCCTCCGGCGGCGTCATCTCCGCAAGGAAAACAGATTGGTGACGGGCCGCTTCCCGCCCCCGGCGGCGGCTGGCCACGCACAAAATAACGGGCAACGCGCACGGGAAAGGGTTTCCAATGGATCTCCGCAGCCTCAGTGACAGCCAGCAGGCGGTACGGCTTGTCTACAAGGGTATGAGACCGTCACAGTCGGCGGCCCGGGACCCGGACTACGCCGGTCTCATTGCCAGATACGACGCCGACCCCGCGTTCCGGACCCAGGTCAGCCTGCACGCCGCGATGCTTGACCTTGCGGTCGTCGACGCCACGCCGATGCAGATCATGCTGCGCCCGTCCTGCGCGGAAAGCCTGTTCCGCATCACGCTGGCGCAGACCCGCGGCTCGCATGCCGTCCGCAACAGCGGCCTGTTCGCCCTGGCGCTGGTCGCCGTGGGGGCAGCGTTCTACCGCTCCGGCACGGACCTGGCAGGCACGGGAGCCGGCCTGCAGATGACCGTCGAGCAGATAGAGGAGATCCTCACCGATCTGTGCGAGCGCATCGCCGCCGGAGACGGCGCCGGTGACCCGCCCGACGCGGGGGAGGATGCCGCCGAGACCTGGCGGGTCATCCGCGCGATGGCGCGCACCGGCGAGGGTGAGGGCAGGGCGGGATTTTCCAACCGCACGGCGATTGTGCGCCAGGCCGTCAACGCCCTGCTCGACCACAACATGCTGCGTGAGGACCGGGCCGGCGCGGTGGCCAGCTACCTGCCAACCGAACGGCTGCGCGTGCAGATGGGGGAAGTCCTCGCCAGCCAGCTCTACCGGAGCTGCATCGGGCTGCTCGGGATGCAAAAGGGAACCGGGGAGAACGCCCATGCTTAAGCTGCGCAGCTTCACACTGTCCAACTGCGGCTGGAAGAACGCCTTCTTTGAAGGTGACACCCTGCGGTTCACCGACGCCGGCGGAATTGCCACGGACACCGTGATGCACGCCGCCAACGGCAACGGCAAGACATCGGCGCTCGCCCTGTTCTTCTCATGTTTCGACACCGATCTCGACCGTTTCATGCGGACGATGGTGAACCGGAACTACCGCTTCAAGGACTACTTCCCGGCACGTGAGCCGGCGCTCATCGCCTCCGAGTGGACAGACGGCAAGCGGCGGGCGGTCATCGGCCAGATGGTCCTGCCCAAGCCGGAGGACGGCCTCGACCGGATCTTCTTCGCGTTCTGGGGTGACCGCAAGTTCGGCATCGGCGACCTGCCGTTCACCGGGCTGGGACGCGATTACGCTGGCCGGATGCGCACGCGCGACGAGGCGCTGGCCTGGATCCGCGGGGCCGCCGACAAATACCAGGACAGCCACGAGTTCTGGCGCACCGACAGGCAGGCGGCCTGGAAGGAGAGGCTGCCTGGCTACGGCATCGACCCGCAGCTGCTTGCCTGGATGGTCGATCTGAACAAGACCGAAGGCGGCATCGCCAAGCTCCTCGACTTCCCGTCCGAAGCCGCGTTTCTCGCGAAATTCCTCGAGATGACCCTGCCGCAGCGGGCGGCCGATGACATGCGGGATAACCTGCGGGCAAAAATGGACAGCCTTGCATCGGCCGCCCGCGAAAAGGCCGCGCTCGGCGCCACCGAGGCGCTGCATGCCGGCGCCTCGGCTTTTGCCGGAAGCGCGGATGCGCTGGTATCGGCGCGCCAGGAAACTGCGAAGGCAGGCGCACGCCATGCGGGCCTGCGCGCGGCGCTGCTGCGGGAAACCACCAGGCTGAACGGGCTGGCCACCGATGCTGCGGAGCGCCGCGACACCGCCGCCCGGGAGGCTGACGGCTTCGGTGCCGCCCGTGCCCAGGCGGGGATGGATGCCGGCGCCGCACAGGCGGCGCTGGCCCAGGCCGACGCGGATGACGCCGAAGCCGCGGCGGCGGAGGCCGAACGGTTGGACCGGGATGCCAAGGCCCTGCACGCCCTGCTCGAAGCGGCGGACGGTTACCGCCCCATCGGCTCGCTGGACGCGGGAATTGCCGCACTCCAGGAGCAGATGGCCGCTGCCAACGACGGGCTGGCGGGTCCGGAGCGGATCGCACGGCAGGCCGGCGATGAATTCGCCGCGGCACTCGCGGCAGCGGCGGCGGCAGCGGAACAGTCGGCTGCCGAAGCCGAAGCGGCTCACCGCCTGGCTGCGGAACAGGCCGCCAGCGCCGGCACGCGCGCCCGCCAGGCGGAGGATCGCCTCCAGGAAGCCGGGAGGCAAGCCGGGGCGCTGGATTCGTCGCTCCAAGCCGCGGAACGCGCTCTTCAGCGGCTCCTGGCCAGCGGGGCGGTGACGCCCGGCGAGACCGTGATGGCTGCCCGCGCCAGGCATCAGGCGGCAAGGGAGACCGCATCCGCGGAGGGCTCGCAGGCGCAGCGGCAGGCTCGGGAGGACACGGAAACCGCGGAGCGGCAGCGCGAGATCGCGGCCGGGCAGCGCGGGAAGGGCACCGAGTCCAGGGCGCAGGCAAAAGCCGCACAGAAACGGCTGGACGACGCTGCCCGCCAGAGAAACGCCGTGCTGAGGCTTGATGTCATCGCATCGGTGACGGGGGATGACAGTTTCGATCCGGAGTCTCCTGCCGTGCCGCGCGCGCTGCGCGCGGAAGAACGCCGCTGCCGGGATGCATCCCTGGACGCCAGTCTCCGGATCCGGACACTCGGGACCGACGCCGCCTCGATAGAACGCCACGGCCTGGCGGCAGTCGGCACCAGCGTGGATGCCGTCGTGGACCGCCTGCGCGCGGCGGGCATCGCCGACGCCATGCCCTATGCCGTCTGGCTCGCCCGCCAGGGCGTGCCGCCGGACGAAATCCGGGCGATGTCCGGGGCAGACCCAGCCATGGTGAGCGGCGTCTGGGTGCCCGGCCCCGACGCGCTGGAAAAGGCCCGCGCGATCGCGGAAACAGACCTCGGGCTGGCACACCCGGTCGCCTGCGGTTCCGCCGTGGCTGGCCCTGCCGTGCCGCAGGCGAACCGCGTCGTGTTCGCGGTCGCCCGTCCCGGGGCGTACGGCCTGGCGGCCGCGGCGGCCCAGATGGCAAACGTGCACGAAGCCATTGCCCGTCTCCGGAATGAGTCCGCCGCGGCGGACTCCCGGGAACAGGCATGCGGCCATGCCGCCAGGCTTGTGGAGGCTTGGACCGCGGATTGGGGCGGCGGGGTCCTGGACGCCGCCAGCGCGACACTTGTCCTGGCTGCGGCCGCGGCCGACCAGGCGGACGCCGGGGCCGCCGGGCACGCCGCCGAGGCGGCCACGGCCTCCGACCGCGCAAAGTCCGCAACGGCGCGGGCAGCCGAAGCGGCGCGGCGGAACGTCGACGCAACGGTGCTGGAAAACAGGATCGCCACCTATGTGGCGGAGCACGAAACAAAACTGCCCGCAATCCGCCAGGACCTCGCGCAGGCCAACCGCGATCTCGGGGCCAGCGCAGCCAGCCGCGATGCCGCCCGGGAGGAGAACGCCGAAGCGCTTGGCAGGATGCGGGCCGAACAGGCCAAAATAGCGGAGGCACGGCGGACGGCCGGCGCGCTGTCCGCCGAACTCCTTGGCATCGCCATGCGGGACGGCGGCACAACCCCCCGGGAGGTGCCGCTTGAGCAGGCCAGGGCCGCCTGCGGGGAGGCGCTCGCAACGCTGGAGAAGCTGCGGGATGGCGAGGCGAAGTCCGTTGCCGCCAGGCTGAAGGACATGAGGCGGCATCGGCAGGACATGGTCGGCAGGCTGGTCAGCCGGTTCGGCGCGATCACCGAGGGGATGGTGCAGGCGTCATGCCACGCCGATCTCACGGTCCGCCGGGAGCGGGCGGCACTGGATTCGGACGCGGCGGCGAAGCGGGTAGGGGAGGCCAACGGCCGCAGCGGATCGGCGGGACGGACGGCGAGGGAGAAGCAGAGCGCCCTGCCGCCCGGCGGCAGGGACCTGTACGACAGCCTGATCGGGTCGGATCGCGGCGTGCTGGAAGCCATGGCCACGGACGGTGCGGAACGCCATGACCAGGCCGCCCGCGGCCAGGAGGAGGCGGTGCAGCGCCGGAACGGAGCCGCGGAGGAATACAGGCAGCACGAAATCCGCCGCTCCCGGATCGCCGGTGTGGCGAAAAGCGTGCTGCCTGGCAGCGCCGAAGCGAAGGACGTCGAGCTCGAAGCCGTGATCGAGCGGATCGAGGACCAGGCCAGCCAGGCGAATGCCGACCTGAAGGCGGCCGAGAGTGCCGGGCACGCGACCCTGGTGAAGGCTGAGGCCGCTTACCGGTCGATGAACCGGCTCGCGCTGTCGCCTGGCATCGCGGACGCCCACCCACAGCTGTCCAGGACCATGGCGGAGCAGACATTCGAGGCGGCCGCCGCCAACCCGGCGGCAATCGTCCGGTCGCTTTGGGCGCAGATCGAAATCCGCAGGAACGCGCTGGCGCAGCAGCGCGCGCATGGGGAAATGATCATCGACCAGCTCGAAGCCCTGGCGAACTCGGCGATCGCGTCGCTGCGGCGCGCCTGCAAGGCCGCCGTGCCGCCGGGTGTGCCGAGGCTTGGCGGCCTGGCCGTGCTCAAGCCCGGGGTGGATCTGGGAAAGGTTCCGGTCGAAACCAGAAGGGAGGTCGCGCGGTCCTGGCTCGACGCCCAGGTCGCGATCCGGCGGGTCCCCGAGAAGGGTCACCAGATCGCGGCCGAGCTCCTGCGGGCCATGACGGCCAGCCAGGGAAAGGAAACGATTGGCCTGCGCATCCTGAAGCCGACGGATGCGGGCGAGGTCGAATACACAGCGGTCGCGGCGATGGCCGCCTCGGGCGGCGAAACCCTGACCGCGGCACTGCTGCTTTGGGTGTGCCTGACCAAGCTGCGGGCCGAGACGGTGGCCGACAGCAAGCTCGCCGCCGGCGGCGCGCTCATCCTGGACAACCCGATCGGCACAGCCAACCACCAGCTGTTCCTGCGCACGCAGCGCGCCATCGCAGCTGCCATGCAGGTGCAGCTGATCTTCACGACCGGGGTCGAGGACCTCAACGCCATCGCCGAGTTCCCGCACGTCCTGAAGTTCGGCAAGGCCGGGGAACGCGGCGGCCGGATGATCGTCAGGGTCGCGGCCGAGCACATCGGAGAGCCGCGCGACGACTACCCGGCACCCGACCAGTCCGACCTGTTCGGGGACGCCGCCTGATGCGCGACGGTGCCTTCCTCGCGCTGCTCTCCGCGACGGGTGCCGCCCGCGCCGCGCTGGGCAGCATGAAGGCGGCATTCCGCGCCGCCCACCCGGAATTCGCTGACCTTGGCGATTTCAACACCCGCGTCCTGGAGTCCCTGCGGCGCCTGGAGGCGGGTGGATTCGTGTCCCTGCCACAAGGCAAAGCCGCCTGGGACAGGGCGGTGACGCCGGCCCTGCCGAAGTCGGTCGGGATTGTGCGCCAGCGCGCCGCGCCGGCCACGCGCCCCGCGATCGCCTGGGTGCCGGAGCTTGCGTTCGGCGCGGATTGCCAGCCGGCAACCCGCGCCGTTCTTGAGCCGATCAACATCTGGCTCGCCGTCGTCCGGAACCGCCATCGCCCGATTGTCCCGGCGGCCGAACGCTCACTCGAAATCTTCGGAGACGAAAAGCGCTTGGCGGAACTCTGTCAGGAAACACCCGGCGGCGAGCCTACCATGTTCGGGGGCCGCCTCAAGGTATCCGCGCTGCGCGCCCGCCGGGTCGAGCCGCCATTAAGCCATGTCCTGGGACGTGACGGCTCTCCCGTCCTCGTGCTCGAGAACCTCGCGTCCTATGACACCTTCGTCCGGTGGAACGCCGCAGCAGCCATGCCATTCGGCGCGGTGGCCTGGGGTGCCGGCGGGATGATCGGCCAGTCCTGGGCGCACCTCCGGGACATGACCGCCGCGGTCGGCACCGGAACTGTCCTGTATCTTGGTGACCTGGACGCGCCAGGTCTTGCCATCCTCGGACGGACCGCCGCCATGGCGGCCGGCGACGGGTCATTCCGGCTGATTCCACACGCTGAATTCTATCGCTATCTGGCATTCCGCGGCCGCAGGGTGTTGCGGGCGGCCGCGCCAGCCACGCTAGCAACAGCCATCGGAGTGCTTGATGGCCTGTTTCCCGAAGACATCCGCATGGAGGTCACGGAACTTCTGTCATCGGGGCATGCGGTGCCACAGGAGAGCCTCGGTATCGAGGCGCTGACCGACGGATCGGCGTGGATGCCCGAGCCACGGGAAGAGCGGCTTCCCTGGCCGGGACCATCTTGCGGACGGGAAACATCCGGGGCCGCCGCCCCCTGCCATCTGCCGGGGATTCCATCGGGCCTGGCGAATTCCGCCACAAGCCATCCGCATGCCATCCGCACCTGACACGACGGAAACCGCGCACTTGCGCCTGGGGCACCACCAACGCATGCTGAATTCCTCCGCCGGACCGCACGCATGAACCGTGGGCGACCGCTGGCCGCAAGGAAAGATGCAACGGAACCTTGCGGCCAGGCTGTCCATGCAGTAGGAACCGCAGGCCGCACGCCCGGGGGGCCATGCTTCCGCTCCAGACAATGCCCGATCCATCCAGGTTCCATCTCCCCTGGAACGAAAACGGTTCCCGATGGTACGACGCCCTGGAGAAAGCCGTCGCCGGGCTGTTCACACAGCAGCGGCGCGGCAGCTTCGCCTCGCGCGCCGACGGCCCGGAATGGCCCATGCCGCCCTGGTGCAGGCACGGGAAAAAGGACATGGCAAGCCAGGCCAGATATCGTGCGCCGCTGTTTTCCCCGCAGCGCTCCTCGCCATGCTTCATGCTGCCATCACCGGACCTGCTCCGCGCCCTCGCCGCCAGGCCACTGGTCGAGGTCGGCGCCGGGTCAGGCGTCTGGGCGCTTCTGGTGGCTGCCGCTGGCGGTGACATCGTGGCGACCGATCCGCGTCCGTGGGCCATGGGCCGCGCCTACGATTTCCGCGGCACGCCTGACGACGCCCCCTTCAGCGGGCGGCACCGCCGCAAACGCGGGCGGTCGGCGCGCCTCACCGACTGCCTCCGCAAGGAATACAAGGGCGCTCTGGACAACCATCCGACACGCTTCAGCCTCGCCTCCGCCGGACCGGCCAGGATGCGGTTCGGGAAGGTATGGCGCCATGCACGCGTGCTCCGCCCTGAGCCCGGGTTTGCGCCGATCCGCCGCATGGGCGCCATCGAAGCGGCCGCCGCCTTCCCCGGACGGGACCTGCTGATGGTCATGCCGGATCCCGCCGATGACGGATGGGCCTGGCGCCTGCTGCGGGCGCTGGAGCCTGGACGGCGCGTCTGGCATCAGGAGGACTGGGGCGACAGCCGTCCGGCTGACGGCTACAGCCTGCTGTCGGAGTTCCCCGTCAGGAGCTTCGGACGGGACGACGCGCACACGCTCAGCCTGAGTGAGAGGCGGGCCGGATGACGGGCAGGGGCGGCTCCCCTCCGTGAACCACCGGCGTCAGGCAAACGGACCTGCGGCATTCGCCGGCCTTGACCCCTGTCCGGCGGTCCCGTCAAGGCCGTCTGGCGGCCCATGGCTGCAAGCCAGGACCGCTACAAGCTGGCCATCAGGCGGCTATCCTCCGGCTCAGTAGCGGACACGAGGCGGAGATGGCAACGGCTGGCGGGGATGGCCGGCGCCGGCGGCCCGGGAACCGCCGGCCAGGAGGCGGCTTTCCCGCGCGGCTGCGTCCCCCCTGCCGCTCCGGCGGCCAGGGCATCCCGCTCCCAGGCGGACAACCAGATCCTGAACGCGCCGCCGGGCAAGCCGCCCGCAAAGCGCGCGGTTTCCCTCATCCATTGCTTCCGGTGGGCAAAGAGGACGGGCGGCCTGTGACCGTTGCGCGTTGCCTATGCAGCCGCGAACAGGTCCTCGATATCGGCCTCCGAGAGTTTGAGCGCGCCGCCATGCTCCGCATCCAGCACTGAGGCCGCCAGCGCGCGCTTCCTGTCCTTCAGGGCGCCCATCTTCTCCTCTATGGTGCCAATCGCTATCAGCCTGTGCACGAACACTGGCTTGTCCTGGCCGATGCGGTGTGCCCGGTCGGTTGCCTGGTCCTCCGCCGCCGGATTCCACCATGGGTCGTAATGGATTACCGTGTCTGCCGCGGTCAGGTTCAGACCGACACCGCCTGCCTTCAGGCTGATCAGGAACACGGGCACTTCTCCCGCCTGGAAACGGCGCACAGGTATGCTGCGGTCGGTGGTGTCACCGGTCAGCATCACATACGGGATGTCGGCCCCGGCCAGCCGCGCCTCAACGAGCGCCAGCATTGAGGTGAACTGCGAGAACAGCAGCACGCGCCGCCCCTCCGACAACATCGTCTCCAGCATTTCCATCAGCCGTTCCAGCTTGGCTGACCCGGCATTCTCCCGCTGTCCGGATTTCAGCTTCAGCAGGCGCGGGTCGCAGCACGCCTGGCGCATCTTCAGCAGCGCCTCAAGGATGACAATGCCAGACCTTGCCAATCCGCGTTCGCTGATGGCGTTCCTGACCTTCTCGTGCATGGCCAGCCGCACGCTGTCATAGATCGCACGCTGGACCGCTCCCATTTCCACGGACTCCAGGATCTCCGTCTTCGGTGGCAATTCCAGGACGACCTCATCCTTGGTGCGGCGCAGGAGGAACGGCCGCACCCGCCGCGCCAGCGATGCCTGCCGGGCCCCGTCGCCGTGCTTTTCGATTGGCGTCCGGTAGCGGGTCCGGAACTGCCTGGCATTGCCGAGAAAACCAGGCGAAAGAAAATCGAACATCGACCACCACTCGCCGAGATGGTTCTGCAGCGGCGTTCCCGACAGGCACAGCCGTTGCCGCGCCTTGAGCATCAGGGCGCGGCGCGTCGTCTCCGCGTTCGGATTTTTGATCGTCTGCGCTTCGTCGAGGATCACCGCATGCCATTCCTGTGCGGTCAGCACCTCATGGTCGCGGGCCAGCAGCGGATAGGTGGTCAGCACCAGGTCGTGGTCGCCGATCTCGTGAAACCGCTGTTTGCGGGCAGGTCCGTGCAAGAGCAGCAGCCTGAGCGTGGGAGCAAACCGCTCCGCCTCCAGCGTCCAGTTCGGCACCAGGCTGGTTGGGCAGACAATCAGGGCCGGACGGTCGAGCCTTCCCTCCGCCTGCTCGATGGCCAGGTGCGCGAGCGTCTGCACTGTCTTGCCCAGGCCCATGTCGTCGGCCAGCACACCGCCGAGATCGGCCGCGCGCAGGAACTGCAGCCAAGCCACACCTTCGGCCTGATAGGGCCGCAGAGAACCACGGAAAGCCGCGGGCACGGCGACCGCCGGGATGGCGCCCCCGGCTGACCGCAACTGGCGCCCCAGCGCCCGCACCGATTCGCCGCCACGCCAGACGATGCCGGAGCGCTCCTCCAGAAAAGCGAGATCCGCAGCGTCAAGGCGACTGAACCTTATCCGGCGCGCATCCGGATCGATGCCGCCGCCGGCGAAAAGCTCCATCAGAGCCTGCAGCATGGGGCGCACGCGGCCCAGCGGCAACGACAGCAGCCGGCCCCCTGGGAGCGGCACCCAGAATGGCTCTTCGTCGTCCTGCGTGCCGATTGGCAGATCCTGCCCTAGGCCATTTGCAAGCAGCGCCACCAGGGACGGCACGAGATCCACACGGATGCCGTCGATCATCACGCCGAGGTGCAGCTCAAGCCAGTCGATGCCGGACCCTTCATGAAGCTCGGCATCGATATCCCCGTCCGCCTCCACAACGTGGAACGGGAAGTCGTCAGCGAATGACACTGTCCAGCCTGCATCGCGCAGGTCCTGGATCTTCTCCACGACGATAGTGGGCCAGTCGGAAATGTCGCCGTCCGGCAATGCGTTTGCATTTCGGCCTTCATCGAGCATGAAGTCGTCGGCGCGCCACCCGACATCCGTTCGCAGGATATCCCCGACCCGACCGAGACCAATTGCCAGAAGTTTCCCCACGGCCGCGTCCTCGCCGGCCATGTCACGCTCGACCCTGTAGAGGCGGCCTTTGTGCGCGTGCAGATCCGATGCCGCATCCCGTGGGGATGCCAGCACCAGCGGACCGTAGCGGAAGGACAGCCGCGCCAGCGGAATCAACCGGCTCAGAGATTCCATTTCCTTCCGGTTTCCCGAGGCCAGCCATTGGGGCACCGGAGTCCGGTCGGCGGTCAGCGTCAGCTCCGGCACTGCCGGCCCACGCAGCGCGGTTGGTTCGCCAAGGTCGGCCGGCGCCGGCAGCCTCCGTCCGGCCACGCCTGCCCCCAGGGACGCCGCGACCTTCGCTGCCGCAGCCGCCGGCACGGGCGGTGCCGCCAGCAACTGGTCGGCGACGCTCCTGGGCAATGCGATGTCGAGTGGCCCGACGGTGCCGCTGT
>Ga0302157_10001730_pt1 | contig 26160 bp, 22 predicted proteins | sample I_Bog_N3_3_FD_193502 | JGI IMG/M metagenome (GOLD analysis project Ga0302157, IMG submission 193502) | Peat permafrost microbial communities from Stordalen Mire near Abisko, Sweden - I_Bog_N3_3 | ecosystem: Environmental > Terrestrial > Soil > Wetlands > Peat | place: Sweden: Abisko, Stordalen... | reverse complement strand
GTAATCATCGGCAGTCTTGAGCAGAGCCAGCGTATCCTTGGGAAAGCATGACCCGCCATAGCCCGGCCCGGCATGGAGAAACTTTGAACCGATGCGGTTGTCGAGACCGATCCCGCGCGCCACTTCCTGAACGTCGGCACCAACCTTTTCGCACAAATCGGCGATCTCGTTGATAAAGGTGATCTTGGTCGCGAGAAACGCGTTCCCGGCATATTTGGTCAGTTCGGCGCCCCGACGGCTCATTTCGATCAGCGGTGAACGGCCCAGCGCCAGCGGCCGGTAGATCTCGCGCATCACCGCAAGGCCCCGTTCGTCGTGACCGCCAATGACAACGCGATCGGGACGCTTGAAATCGTCGATCGCCGCGCCTTCGCGCAGGAATTCAGGGTTGGAAATCACCGCGAATTCCGCTGCGGGGTTCACGTCGTGAATGATCCGTTCGACTTCATCGCCCGTCCCGACCGGCACGGTCGATTTGTTCACCACCACGGTAAAGCCCTTGATCACAGCAGCAATCTCGTGCGCAGCGGAATGGACATAGACCATGTCCGCATGGCCATCGCCACGCCGCGACGGGGTGCCCACCGCGATGAACACCGCGTCGGCATCGGCCACCGCGTCGGCAATGTTAGTACTGAAATTCAGCCGCCCCCCCGCCACGCCGCTCATCACCAGATGGTCGAGCCCGGGCTCATAAATGGGGATGTGGCCGGACTTGAGCGCCGTGATCTTGGCCTCATCTTTGTCGACGCAAGTCACTTCGTGACCAAAGTCAGCAAAACAGGCACCGGAAACCAGCCCGACATAGCCAGAGCCAATCATCACCAATTTCATGTGGTTGCACCCATCTGTGACGCGGCCCGGAACAATGCCCCCGCCGCGAAGATCCCGTTTAATGGAGGCAGCGGACAAGCCGCTGCGCCATGCCCGTCGCTACGCGGTCGCAACCATTTCGGCAACCATTTTAGGAGCATCCGCCTTCCATACGAGTGCATTGCAACAAAATTCGGCACGTCATGGCGCAACGCACCGCAGCGCAGTTCGGGACAGCAAGGCGTGTCACGGAGCCGGACAAGATCATGGCCGCCCTTGATCGCCGCGCCCCGAGCGCGCAAATAGATGGGGATGACCGACCCCAGCGACATGATCCCTTCTGCTCCCGCAGCTTTGAACGGCGATGAAGCCTTGCGTCGTCAACAGGTTCGCCTTCAATCGATGATCGTGCTTCTGCTTATGGCGGGATTGGTCATGGCGCTGCCGTTCATCCTCACCCAGGGCGCCGTGGTGGCGCAACCGCCCGTCACCGCGCTGGTGCTGTCGATCGTGCTCTCTCCGCTGGCCGACCGGTTGACGCGCATCGGCTTGCCCAACATGCTTGCCTCGCTGCTCGCGATCATCGTGATGCTTGGGGTGATTGTGATTGCACTGGCGGTCATCCTGCAGCCCGCCTTCGACATGGTCGATCAGGTCCCGGCCATGGCGCGCGAAATCACCCGGCGCTTTGCCCAGCTTCGCGAGAACTTTGCCTGGGTGGGCGAATTCAACCGGCAGATCGCGCATATCGGCGTGCCGCTGGTCGGTCAGCCGACGCGGGTCGTCGCGCTGGCCGAGCCATCGGTGATCGAGCAGCTCGCGCTGGCGACGCCAAGTGTTGCGCTCGAAGTCCTGCTGACGGTCCTGATGACGTTCTTCATGATTGAATCGCGCATCCGCATGCGGCGGCGGCTGCTGGTCGAACGCGCCAACTTTTCCTCGTCGGTGCGGATCGCGCGGGTCATGCGCGACGTGCAGGACCGGGTGGCGAACTACATCCTGACGGTGGCGCAGATCAATCTGGGTGTCGGACTGATCGTCTATGCCGGAGCGCGCTATTTCGGTTTTGCCGCGCCGGTGATGTGGGGCGGGCTCGCCTTCGTGCTCAATTTCGTACCCTATATGGGGCCGCTGACGATGGTCGGACTGATCGCGCTGGTCGGGCTCGGTACCGCCAATTCGGTGGCGCTGGGGCTGGTTCCGGCGCTCTGCTTCCTTGTGCTGCACGCGACCGAGGCCAATCTCGTCACGCCGTCGATCCTGGGCGTGCGCTTTACGCTCAACCCGGTTTCGATCCTGATCTCGTTCAGCTTTTTCACCTGGGTCTGGGGAGTACTCGGCGCTCTGCTGTCGGTGCCGATCCTGTTGACGTTTTCGGCGCTGATAGATCATCTTGGCCGACCCAATCTGGTCGGATTTCTATTTGGCGAATCGTTGTTCGAACCCGGGCGCCTGCATGATAGCGACGACGCCGAAGCGGGGTGATTGCGCCGTCACCCAGGGCGCTCCCCGGATGACGGCGCGAAGACTTATGCCGAAGGATAAGCCCAGAGCGTGCCGCGCGCGAAATTGTCGGCAGCGAATGCCCAGTTCAGGTGCCCGTCGACAACCTTCTTGAGGTAGTCCGGGCGAACGTTCTTGTGGTCGAGGTAATAGGCGTGTTCCCACAGGTCGATGACCAGCAGGGGATTGCCCGACAGTTCGGCATAGCTCGCCGCGTCATGGGTCTGTTCGACCGACAGCTTGCCGCCCTTGGCCACCAGCCAGACCCAGCCGCTGGCGAAGTGACCGGTGCCCTGCGCCACCAGTTCGGCCTTGAGCGCGTCGAGCGAGCCGAACGAGGCGTCGATCGCGGCGGCAAGCGCGCCTTCAGGGGTCTGCGCGGCGGCGCTCAGGCTGTACCAGTAGAAGCCGTGGTTCCAGGTCTGCGCGCTGTTGTTGAACAGGCCCTTGTTGCCGCTCGCAATCGCGGCGGCAACGATGTCTTCCAGGCTCTTGCCCGCAAGATCGGTGCCTTCGATCGCGGTGTTGGTGCGATCGACATAGGTACGGTGGTGCTTGCCATGGTGGGTCTGCAGCGTGGTCGCCGAAATGACCGGCGCCAGCGCGTCGTCAGCATAAGGCAGCGGGGAAAGGATGATGGCCATGTTCGCTCCGTGAGATTTGCCCCCGTTGGGAATCGAGGGCGGGTGATCAGTTGGCTTGTGAGCTGCCGTACCCGTTATGTGCGAGTTTTCCAGACGGAATTTTCAATGAGCGCCTGAGAGGAGCACGATCAGGAGGAATCGCGCGCAAAACGGTCGACCGCAGCGGTCACCGCAACGTCGAACGTGACATTGCCCAGCGTTCGCATGAGATCGGGCACCACTTCGACCGCGACCAGCAAGGCAAGCGGCGCGACCGGCACACCCATGGCCAGCGCGATCGGCCCGACCGAGGCGATGAAGCTGATCGTGCCGGGCAGGCTGACCGAGCTGAGCGACACGAGAATGGCCATGACAAAGCCCGAAGCCATCGCTCCCGCGCCCAGCGGAACGCCATACCAGTGCGCGACATAGACCACGACTGCCAGATTCATCGCCGGACTGGTCGCACGAAACAGCGCGACCGCCAGCGGCAGCACGAATTCGGCGGTCGAGGCGCGCAAGCCCAGCCGTTCGCAAGCGCCGAGCATTGCCGGCAGCGAGGCGAGCGAGCTTTGCGTTGACAGGGCAAAGACCTGGACCGGCACGAGATCGCGAACAAACCGCCCCAGCGGTTGCCGTGCAATCAGCGCCGCAAACGGATAGGCCACCAGCCACACGACCGTGCCCGATGCCGTGACCACCACGATGTAGTGCGCCAGCGCACCGACTGCCGCCGGTCCGCTTTTCGCTGCAACCGTCAGGCTGAGCGCGAGAACACCGATCGGCGCCAGCGCCAAGACCCAGCCGATCACCACCAGCATCGCGCCTGCCAGCCCGGCAAAGAACAGCGCGATCAGATCGCGCTGCACCGGCACCAGCCGCGTGACCGCGAGCGCGAAGACACTCATGAACAGGATCATCGGCAACATATGGTCGTTCGCTGCGGCATCGATGACATTGCTCGGCACGATCGACCGTAGATAATCGGCAACCCCCGGCAGGCTGGCCGGGACACTGGCGCCAAGGCTCGCGCGCAAGGCCGCCGCCGCGCTTTCAGGCACCGGGACCAGTGCCAGCAGGAGCGTGGGCACGGTCAACGCGACAATCGCCGCAAAGGCCAGCACGGCAAGGAACCAGCCAAGACTGCGCCGCGCCATGCCGCCCGCACTGGCCGTGCGCACCGTCTGGAACACCCCGGTAAAGATCAGCGCGGCGACCAGCGGCACGATCGTCCCTTGCAGCGCGCGCAGCCAAAGTTCGCCCACCGGCCCCGCCACCGCCAGAACCCCCGGCATCGCGCCGGGCGCGACAAAAGCCAAAGCCAATCCCCCGCCCAGCCCGATTGCGAGCGCAGCGAACGTCCACCCCGCCGGCACTTGCGCAATCGGCGGCAGGACAAGCCCGCGCGTATTGTCCGGGGCGGAAGCGAGAGGCGCGTTGCCTTGAGCGTCAGTCTGGTTCATGCGCTGGTTAACTTAATCGTGTTAGGCGCGCTGGCAATCGTCCCGGTGCGCCTTGCACCGGGCAGGACTTCAAAAAGGTTTGAGCATGGGGCGCAAGTTCTTCGGCACCGATGGCATTCGGGGCCGCACCAATGCAGGGGTAATGACCGCCGCAACGGCGATGAAAGTCGGCCAGGCCGCCGGAACCTATTTTCAGCGCGGCGAACACCGCCACCGCGTGGTGATCGGAAAAGACACGCGCCTGTCGGGCTATATGCTGGAAAACGCGATGACCGCCGGGTTTACCAGTGTCGGCATGGATGTCGTGCTGCTGGGACCGATGCCGACGCCGGCGATCGCGCTGCTCACCCGCGAAATGCGCGCCGATGTCGGCGTGATGATTTCCGCCAGCCACAATCCGTTTGAAGACAATGGCATCAAATTGTTCGGCCCCGACGGTTTCAAGCTGTCGGATGAAGACGAACTGGCGATCGAAGCCATGCTCGAGGACGACCTGCCGCTTGCCGCCGCCGAAGAAGTCGGCCGCGCGCGGCGCATCGATGACGCGCGCGGGCGCTATATCCATGCGGTCAAAGCCAGCCTGCCGCATGATGTCCGACTCGATGGCCTGCGCATCGTGCTCGATTGCGCCAACGGCGCGGCCTATCAGGTCGCGCCCTCGGTGCTGTGGGAACTGGGCGCCGAAGTGATTGCGATCGGGGTCGAACCCAATGGCAAGAACATCAACCTTGGCGTCGGCTCGACTCATCTCGACGCGATCAAGGCCAAAGTGCGCGAAGTGCGGGCCGATATCGGCATTGCGCTCGACGGCGATGCCGACCGCCTGATCGTGGTCGACGAAAAGAGCCACACGGTCGACGGCGACCAGATCATGGCACTGATCGGAAGCCGCCTGGCCGCGCAAGGGCAATTGCGCGGCGGCGGCGTTGTCGCCACGGTCATGTCCAATCTGGGCCTCGAACGGTTCCTCAAATCACGCGGAATAGAACTCGTGCGCACCGCCGTCGGCGATCGCCACGTCCTCGAAAAGATGCGCGAAGGCGGTTACAATGTCGGCGGCGAGCAATCGGGGCACATGATCCTGACCGATCACAGCACCACCGGCGACGGCACGATCGCCGCGCTGCAAGTGCTGGCGGCACTCGTCGCCAGCGGCAAACCGGCGAGCGAAACGCTCCACTTGTTCGATCCGGTGCCGCAAATCCTGCGCAATGTCCGTTTTGCGGGCGGCAAACCGCTTGAACACGAGACGGTCAAGGCCGTGATCGCCGAAGCCGAAGCCGAACTGGCCGGCAAGGGCCGCCTCGTGATCCGCCCCTCGGGCACCGAGCCGGTGATCCGCGTCATGGCCGAAGGCGACGATGCCAATCAGGTCGCCGCCGTGGTCGAACGCATCTGCGCCGCCGTGCGCAAGGCGGCCTGAGGAGAACACGGTCATGCTGGAGATGCGCCCCGATTGCGAACAATGCGGCATCGATCTTCCCGCCGAAGCGCCCGGGGCCTTCATCTGCTCGTTCGAATGCACCTTTTGCACCGAATGCGCCGACGAACTCGATGATCGCTGCCCCAATTGCGGCGGCGAACTGACCGACCGCCCCACCCGGGCCAAGGCCCTGCACGCCAAGCACCCGCCTTCGACGGTACGGCATCACAAGGCATGATAGTACGCGTTCTGTCGATCGCCGGGTCGGATTCGGGCGGGGGCGCCGGAATTCAGGCCGACATCAAGACAATCACGCTGATGGGCGGCCATGCCATGACAGCGCTGACCGCGCTGACCGCGCAAAACACCTGCGGCGTCACGATGATCGAGCCGGTCAGCCCGGCGATGGTTGCGGCGCAGATCGATGCCTGCATCGACGACATCGGCGTCGACGCAGTCAAGATCGGCATGCTGGGATCGCCCGCCATCGTCAAAGTCGTGGCCGAGCGGCTCGAAGCCCTGCACGTGCCCATCGTGTTCGATCCTGTCATGATCGCGACGAGCGGCGCGGCGCTGGCCGATACCGCCACGATTTCCGGATTTGAACGACTTATGGCGCTTGCCACGTTAACCACGCCCAATGTGCCCGAACTGGCAGCGCTCGGCGGCGATACGGCGATGCGTGCGCGCGGGATTGCCTATCTCGCCAAAGGCGGCGACGCCGACGGCGCCGAAGTGATCGATCGGCTGGCAGTACCGGGCCATGAAGACCGCGTCTGGATCGACCCCCGCATTGCCACGCGCCACACCCATGGCACCGGCTGTACGCTGTCGAGCGCGATTGCCACCCGGCTTGGTGCGGGGGCTTCGCTTGAACAGGCGATCAGCGACGCCCGCGCCTTTGTCCGCGCAGCGCTGCTGGCAGCGCCGGGATTGGGACAAGCCCACGGTCCGATGGGGCATGCCGCATTGAGCGGATATCAGTCGCCTGTTTCCAGCGCGTAGAAATCGACGATTTTCGCCCAGCCCTCCTCGGCGGTTTCCACCCGGTGAAACAAGTCGAGATCGTCGAAGCCGATCAGGCCTTCTTCGGCAATGGCCTGAAAATTGATCACCCGATCCCAATAATCGCCGCCGTACAGCAGGACCGGGATCGGTTGCAGCTTGCCGGTCTGGATCAGCGTCAGCAGCTCGAAAAATTCGTCGAACGTGCCAAACCCGCCGGGAAACACGGCGACGGCGCGCGCGCGCAGCAGGAAATGCATCTTGCGCAGCGCGAAATAGTGAAACTGAAACGACAAGTGCGGCGTGACGAAACGATTGGGTTTCTGTTCGTGGCGCAGCGTGATGTTGAGCCCGATGGTTTCCGCCCCGGCCTCGGCCGCGCCCCGATTGGCCGCTTCCATGATCGAGGGGCCCCCGCCCGAACAGACGACGAAGTGGCGATGCCCCCTGTCCCCATTGTTGGTGCCGACGATTCCGGCATTCGCGGCAAGCGAAGCGAGCCGCCGCGCTTCTTCGTAATAGCGCGATTTGGCGACCAGCCGCTCGGCAATGGCACGCGCCTGGGGCGTGGTTGCCGCATCGAGCGTGGCCTGGGCATGGTCAGGCTCCGGGATACGCGCCGAGCCATAGATCACCAGCGTCGACGCGATCTCCGCTTCATCCAGCAGCATTTCGGGTTTGAGCAGTTCGAGTTGAAACCGCACCGGGCGCAGTTCCTGCCGCAACAGGAAATCGGTGTCGCGAAATGCAAGGCGGTAGGCCGGATCTTGCTGCTGCGGCGAAACGCGGGGGTGGCTTTCGACAAAGCCTGCTTCCTGTTCGGCCTGATAGAAACGCTGATGCGCCAGCGCTGACGGCGTCTTGATGTTCTCGTTCATGCGGACCTTGTTGCCACGTGTTCCCCGCTTACCGCAACTGGCGCTTTTCCAGTTTGCGCGCGAGCGTGCGGCGATGCATCCCCAGCCTTCTCGCGGTTTCGGAAATGTTGAAATCGCATTCGACCAGCGTAGCGTGGATATATTCCCATTCGACCGTCTTGATCGAGCTCTTGCGCCCTTCGACCGGGACCGACGGATCGCCCGTATCGCGGCCAAAAGCTTCCTCGATGTCGTCGGTGTTGGCCGGTTTGGCAAGGTAATGCGCCGCGCCCAGCTTGATCGCCTCGACGGCGGTCGCGATGCTGGCAAACCCGGTCAGCACGACGATGCGGATGTCGGGATCGGCCTCGTGCAACATCTGTACGCAGGTCAGCCCGGACGACGTGCCGAGCTTCAAGTCGACCACGGCATAGTCAAACGCCTCGCTTGCGAGCAGCGCGGCGAGATCCTCGGGACTGACGACATGATGCACGCCATAGCCGCGCCGTTCGAAACTGCGGCGCAACGTCCGCGCAAAGGCCGGGTCGTCCTCGACGATCACCAGACGCGGCGTCTCGTTCATGCCTTGGCCTCGATCGCCTTCAACGGGATTGCCAGGCGCACTTGCGCCCCGCCGTCGGGATGGTTGCGCACATCGACTTCGCCGCCCAGTTTGCGCACCACGTTGAACACCAGGAACAGGCCGAGCCCGCCGCCGGGGCGCCCCTTGGTCGAGGCATAGGGGCGCCCGATGCGCACGAGCATTTCTTCGGAAAACCCCGGCCCGCGGTCGCGAAAGGTCAGTACCAACATGGCCGCGTCGGTCTCTGCAATCACTTCGACATGATCGGGCGAGACATCGAGCGCATTGTCGATGACATTGCTGATCACCTGACGCAGTGCCGGATCCGACACGATCGGCGCATCGCGATCCATCCGGTTGATCAGACGCACCGCACCGCCGCTGCGCGCGCTCCATTCGCGGGCAAAAGCGCGCACGAAGGTGTTGACCGTGGTCACTTCGGGATTTTCGCCGCGCGCTTCGCCTGCCGACAGGAGAATGCCGCTGACGATCGATTTACAGCGCAAAAGCTCGGTTTCCATCTCGTGCAGTTCTTCGACGAGATCAGGCTCGGCAGCGAAAGCGGGATGTTTGAACCAGTCGCGTACCAGCACCGAGATCGTCGCCATCGGCGTGCCCAATTCGTGCGCGGCGCCCGATGCCAAAAGACCCATGCGCACGATATGATCCTCTTCGGCGGCGCGCTGGCGCAATTGGGCCAGCGCGGCATCGCTCTGCCGCCGGTTGCGATCGATCTTGATGACAAAGAACACCAGCAGCGCCGCGATCAGGATAAAGCAGAGATAGCTGCCGGCCAGATACATGCGCAACGGATCGGCAAGCAATTCGGGCGGCAGGCCCATCGGAACATAGTGAAAAGACAGCAGCGTGACCGACAGCACCGCAATCGCCGCGACGATCCAACTCCAGTTCGGGGGCAAGAGAATCGCCCCGATCGCGATCTGCAGCAGAAACAGGAAAGTGAACGGATTGGTCGTGCCCCCGCTAAGATACAATTGCCAGGTCAGCGCGATGACATCGAGCATCAGCGCGCCGATCAGTTCGACATAGCTGTAGCCTTCGCGCTCTGTCCCCATGACCATCGTCGCGACATTGACGAGCGCGAGCAGCGCGGGGATCGCCACAAGCTGGGTCAGCGGCAACTGAATCCCGAGCACGCGGCTGACATACCAGATCGTCACCAATTGGCCGATCACCGCCATCCAGCGCAATTGGATGAGCAGCACCATGTTGCGCGCGCTGGCGGCGGGAAAGACCAGGCGGTCGCCGGAAATGGCCTGGGGGCCGGTCTGGGATGGGGGATCGGACGGCATTATCGCCGTCGCACTAACACGAATGCCCCCCCAATGGCCATGATCCCCATGGTGAACCAGGTCAGCGCATAACCAAGGTGGTTGTTGGGAAACGCGATCACGGTCAGCCCCGGCACCGGCGCATCCGCGCCCGGCGCGGAAGCCTCGGCCCAGCTGTCGATGAACAGGCGCGGATCGACAGCGACGCCTCGCCTTGCCGCGATCGCCGCGATGTCGCGCGAATACCAGCGGTCTTGCGCGGGCCGATTGGCGCGCAGCCACGCCCCCCGGGGCTCGGTCGGGCGCAACAGCCCCTCGATCCGCACGGGCCCTGCCGGAACATGGTGCCGCGCGGCCTCGATCCGGCTGCCTTCGGGCAGGAACCCGCGATTGATCATGATCGTGCGACCATCATCGCCCGCCAGCGGCACGAGTTCCCAATAGCCGGTGCCGATCGTCGACGTGCCGGTCACCAGCGTCGTGCCTGCGCTCAGGAAATGCCCGGTCATGGCCAGCCGATGATAGGTCAGCGGCGTCAGATCGCCCGCAGGCAGCGCGGCGGGATCGATCGGCGCGGCATGGACCGCCGCTTGCGTGTCGGCAATCAGCCGTGTTTTCCAGCCGAGGCGGTAAAGCTGCCACACGCCCAGGGCAGCAAAGACGGAGGCCAGCACCAGCAAGGCCAGTGCCGGCCCTACTGCCCGTGTGCCGACTGCCCGCGTGCCCGCAGTGCCGGGCGACGCAGGCGCCTGCATCAGGGCAGCTCGTTCATGTTGTGCGGCATCGGCATCATGTTGTGGTTGAGGTGGTACATCACCCACAGCGACCCCGAGAGCACGATTCCCACGAGAATCAGCGTGAAGACCAGCGCGAGGAAATTCCAGCCGCCTTGCGATTTCGTGTTCATGTGGAGGAAGTAGATCATGTGAACCACGACCTGGACCACGGCAAAGCCCGCAATGACCAGCGCGGTCAGGGTCTTGTCACCCAGCGCGCCCGACATCACCAGCCAGAACGGGATCGCGGTCAGCACGACCGACAGCGCGAATCCGGTGCCGTAATCCTTCAGCGAGAAATGCGGCGCGTCATCATGCGCATCCGTGTGCGAAGAGCTCATCGCAGAGTTCCCATCAGATAGACAAATGTGAAGACGCCGACCCAGACGACGTCAAGGAAGTGCCAGAACATCGACAGGCACAAGAGCCGACGCTTGTTCGCCTCGGTCAGCCCGCTTTGCCCCAGTTGCACGAGCAAGGTGCCCAGCCAGATCAGCCCGAACGTAACGTGCAGCCCGTGCGTCCCGACCAGCGTGAAGAACGCCGACAGGAACGCGCTGCGCTGCGGCGTCGCGCCATCGGCGATCAGGTGCGAGAATTCATAAAGCTCGATCGACAGGAAGGCCGCGCCAAACAGCGCCGTCACCAGCAACCAGCCCTGAACCCCGGCGACGCGGCCGCGCTGCATCGCGATCATGGCAAAGCCATAAGTGATCGACGAAAACAGCAGCATCGCGGTGTTGATCGCGACCAGCGGCAGCTCGAACAGATCCTTTGGCCCCGGCCCCGCCGCATAATTGCCGCCCAGCACGCCATACGCGGCGAACAGCATGGCAAAGATGAGGCAGTCGCTCATCAGGTAGATCCAGAAGCCGAGCAGCGTGCTGCCGCCTTCGGGATGATCGTGTTCGTCGAGATCGAAATACTGCGCGGTCAGGCCGCCCGCCTGCGGGGCGGCAAATTGATGCTTGCTCATGGCGTCAGGCTCCTTCGACCGTGGCCAGTTGCCGGGTACGTTCGGCCTCGGTCTTTGCCACCACGTCCGCAGAAATGTGGTATGACCGGTTGGCGTTGAAAGTATGGGCAATCGCGGTCAACAACAGCGTCGCAAAGCCCGCAATCGCCATCCACCAGATGTGCCAGATCATGGCAAAACCGAAGACCGTGCTGATCCCCGCCAGGATGATCCCGGCGCCCGTGTTGCGGGGCATGTGGATCGGGCGGAATCCTTCGAGCGGCCAGGTCACGCCGTTGCGCTTCATGTCTTCCCAGGCGTCGATGTCGTGGATCACCGGGGTAAAGGCAAAGTTGTAGGCCGGCGGCGGCGAGCTGGTCGACCATTCGAGCGTGCGGCCGCCCCAGGGATCGCCGGTTTCATCGCGCAACTGTTCACGGCGCATGATCGACACGCCATATTGCACGAGCATGGCACCGATGCCGCAGGCGATCAGGCCCGCGCCGAGCGCGGCGACGATGAAATAGGGCTGCAGACTGGCGTCGTCGAACACCCGCATGCGGCGCGTCACGCCCATCAGGCCCATGATGTAAAGCGGGGTAAACGCCAGCCAGAAGCCGGGCACCCAGCACCAGAAGCTGACTTTGCCCCAGAACGGATCGAGCTTGAAGCCGAACGCCTTGGGCCACCAGTAGTTGATCGCCGCAAACGTCCCGAACACCACGCCGCCGATAATCACGTTATGAAAGTGCGCGATCAGGAACAGCGAATTGTGCAGCACGAAGTCGGCGGGCGGCACCGCAAGCATGACCCCGGTCATCCCGCCGATCACGAACGTCAGCATGAACGCGATGGTCCACATCATCGGCAGCTCAAAGCGGATACGCCCGCGATACATCGTGAACAGCCAGTTGAACATCTTCGCACCCGTCGGGATCGAGATGACCATCGTGGTGATGCCGAAGAAGCTGTTGACGCTGGCGCCGGAGCCCATCGTGAAGAAGTGGTGCAGCCACACGATATAGGACAGCACGGTAATGACGACCGAGGCATAGACCATCGAGGTATAGCCGAACAGGCGCTTGCTGCAGAACGTCGAGGTCACTTCCGAGAACACGCCAAAGATCGGCAGGATCAGGATGTAGACTTCGGGATGGCCCCAGATCCAGATGAGGTTGACGTACATCATCGGGCTTCCACCAAAATCATTGGTGAAAAAGTTGGTCCCGACATAGCGATCGAGGCTGAGCAGCGCGAGCACGGCGGTCAGCACCGGAAACGAGGCCACGATCAGCACGTTGGTGCACAGCGCGGTCCAGGTGAACACCGGCATGCGCATCATCGTCATGCCCGGCGCGCGCATCTTGACGATCGTGGCGATCAGATTGATCCCCGAAAGCGTGGTGCCCACGCCAGCGATCTGCAGCGCCCAGATGTAATAGTCGACCCCGACGCCGGGGCTGTAGGCCAGACCCGACAGCGGCGGATAGGACAGCCAGCCGGTCTGCGCGAATTCGCCGACGAACAGCGAAGCCATGACCAGCGCCGCACCCGAGGCCGTCATCCAGAAGCTGAAATTGTTGAGAAACGGAAAACTGACGTCCCGCGCGCCGATCTGCAGCGGCACGACAAAGTTCATCAGCCCGGTTACGAACGGCATGGCCACGAAAAAGATCATGATCACGCCATGGGCGGTAAACACCTGATCATAGTGGTGCGCCGGGAAAAACCCCTCGTTGCCGTTGAACGCCACCGCCTGCTGCACACGCATCATCAGCGCATCGGCAAAGCCGCGCAGGAACATCACGAGGCCGAGCACCATGTACATGATGCCGATCTTCTTGTGATCGACGCTGGTGAACCATTCCTTCCAGAGATAGCCCCAGAGGCGGAAATAGGTCAGCGCGGCAAGCAGCGCGATGCCGCCCAGCGCCACGGCGGCAAAAGTGGCGACAAGGATCGGTTCGTGCAGCGGCAGCGCGTCGAGCGACAGGCGACCGAGCAACGGAGACCAGGTCTGGTCATGATTTGGCATGGATCGGTGTCCCGATTGTCAGGAAAGGGGGTGGGCGGGGGCGGGCTGCCTTGCGGCATCCGGCCGGGCCAGGCTCAGCGTGTCGCGGGCCACCGCCGCGCGCAGCGGGCGGTTATCGGCGCACCAGTCGCGCACAAAGCGGTGCAGGTTTGCATCGGCAAACCCCGGCGCAGCGCTGGAAACCTGTTCGCGCCCCTGCTTGTCATACGTCAGCGCCGCGACGTTGAGCAGGCCAGCCTTGCCGGTGCCGCCGTGGGCGTCGATCGCCGCCATTTCGCCGGTGCACAGCTTGCCCGGACGCACGCACATGTTGACGACCGCGTCAAACAGGTCGGGCGAGACCGAGGCATAGTGGATCACCGGGACTTTCTCGCTCGGCTTGTCGAGTTCGAGATAAGTCGCGCGGTCGAGATCGGAACCGGTCTTTTTGACGCCCGCAACCCAGGCGTTGAACGCATCGCCCGTCACGCTGCGCGTGGCAAAGCGCATGTGGCTAAAACCCGCGCCGCTGAAATTGGCGGAAAAGCCGGTAAACGTGCCGGGCTTGTTGAACACCGCGTGAAGCTTGGTTTCCATCCCCGGCATGGCATAGATCTGACCGGCCAGCGCGGGGACGTAGAACGAGTTCATCACTGTCGACGAGGTGATGCGAAACCGCACCGGGCGGCCTTCGGGCAGAACCAGTTCGTTGACCGTGGCGATCTTCTGTTCGGGATAGATGAACAGCCATTTCCAGTCGAGCGCGACGACTTCGACATCCATCGGCTTCGTGCCCGGCGCAATCGCGTGGGTATCGTCGATCCGGCTGAGCGGACGATAGGGATCGAGCAAGTGCGTGGCGAGCCAGGTGATCGAGCCCAGCGCGATGATGATCGCCAGCGGCGCCGTCCAGATCACCAGTTCGAGCTTGGTCGAATGATGCCATTCGGGATCATAGGCCGCCTCGGTGTTGGCCGAGCGATAGCGCCAGGCAAACAGCACGGTCAGCGCCATGACCGGCACGATGATCAGCAGCATCAGCGCGGTCGAAACCATCACCAGGTTCGCCTGCTGGCGCGCGATGTCGCCCGAAGGATTGAGCACGACCCAGTCGCAACCCGAAACAAGGGCGGCGAGCGGAAGAGCGAGAGCGCCGCGCAGAGCCCGGCGGAGATGGTCCGACCGGGTGCGCAGACGACGGGGGGGTGTTTCTGCACGCATGGGGCGGGCCGTAAGCGCGACGAACCGTGCATGCGATAGGACATTTTGTCCCAGATCTTGACGGGCATCAATGACTCTGGGAGTTTGTTTCAAAAGCGGGAAAAGCGGGCACCCCGGCCCCTCCTGCGACGCACAATTTCAGGGGGAGAGAACATTGGCCATGACGTCTCAAGGGTATGACATCCTCGCCCGCCTGCAATCGGGTACGCCGGGCCCTTCGAATGGCCGCCACGCACACCCTGTCACCCCGGGCGACATCGCCATCGGGGTCATCATCGGCCGCACCTCGGAATTCTTCGACTTCTTTGTCTATGCCATCGCCTCGGTGCTGGTGTTTCCCAAACTCGTGTTCCCCTGGCTGCCGCCGCTGCAGGCGACGCTGGCCTCGTTTGCAGTGTTTGCCCTGGCGTTTGTCGCGCGACCGGCAGGCTCGATCTGGTTCACCGGGCTCGACCGCGCCTATGGTCGGGGGTTCAAGCTGACCGTGGCGCTGGTGCTGCTGGGCGGATCGACGGCGGCGATCGCGTTTCTGCCCGGCCACGAATCGATCGGGCTGGCCTCGGCGGGCTTGCTTGCGCTGCTTCGACTGGGACAGGGCTTTGCCCAAGGGGGAACCTGGGACGGCCTGCCCTCGCTGCTCGCGCTCCAGGCCCCCGAAGGCCGCCGCGGCTGGTACGCGATGATCCCGCAATTGGGCGCGCCGCTTGGGCTGATTGTCGCCAGCTTGCTGTTCGCGTTCTTTACCGCCTCGCTCGATTCGGACGATTTCCTCGACTGGGGCTGGCGCTATCCGTTCTTCGTGGCCTTTGCGATCAATGTCGTCGCGCTGTTTGCGCGGCTGCGCATCGTCGAATCGGCCTCGTTCGAACAGCTTTACGAAGATCGCGACCTGATGGCCGAACGCCCTTTGCGCACGCTGGCGCAGCAATGGCGCACGGTAGTAATCGGCGCCTTTGCCCCGCTCGCCAGCTTTGCGCTGTTTCACATGGTCACCGTGTTTCCCTTGTCATGGGTCCACTTGTTCACCCCCGAATCATCGACTCGCTTTCTCGTGCTCGAAGCGGGCGCGGCGACCACCGGGCTCGTGGCGATGGTCGCTTCGGGACAATTGGCCGATCAGTTCGGACGGCGGCGCCTGCTTGCGGCCTCTGCGGCGGCGATCGCGGTGTTCAGCGGCTTTGCCCCGCAATTGCTGGCATTGGGGGAAACCGGCCAATTCGCCTTCATGATCATCGGCTTTTTGCTGCTCGGGCTGTGCTTTGGCCAATCGTCGGGGGTGCTGGCCAGCGAATTTCCGCTGCGCCATCGCTACACCGGCGCGGCCTTGACCAATGATCTGGCCTGGCTGGTCGGCGCCGGTTTTGCCCCCTTGGTCGCGCTGTGGGCCTCGGCGCATTTCGGACTGGTCGCCTCGGGCGCCTATCTCCTGTCGGGCGCGCTGGCGACCCTGATCGCGCTATGGGTCAATCGCGGCCTCGCACGCGGGGCCTGATCGGGAAACTGTCCTGCCCGGCACGAACGCCGGGCAGGAAACAGGGTCAGGGCCCGCCGAGATCAGGGCTTGGACAATTCCGCCCGCGCCGCCGCAATGTCGGGGGCAAGGCGCGGATCGGCCAGCAGTGCCTTTGCCGCCAAAACGCCGAGCAGATGGCCCGCCTCGACATCGCTGGCGAAATGGACCGCGCAGATCTCGCGGCTATAGCCATAGTCTGCCGCGCGAGCGAAAATCGCGGCGCGCCGCTCGGGGATCAGATCGGACAAGACCCAGGCCATGCTCCAGCCAAAGGTGGCGTGGCCGCTCGGATAAGACCGGTCGCCGCCTTTGCCCCCCGCGCTGCCGCTGCCGCAATGGGCCAGCGCGGGATCGACCGTATAAGGCCGGGCCCGGTGAAAATGGCGCTTGGCCACGTCGGCCACGACTTCGATCTCGTCCTCGATTTCGTCGAGCAGATGCGCCGTCGCGGGCAGCTTCGTCAGGTCGCGCCCGACCACGGCGTTGAACGCGCGCGGGGTTTCGTCTTCGCCATCGGCCGCAGCCGCAGCGTGCCGCTCTGGCGCCACGATCTTGGCAAAAGCCAGGACTTCGTCCATTTCGGCGCGTTCCTCGATCGAACCGATCACCGGCGGTTCGGGCAGCACACGCTCGGGCGCAAAAGCCTGCGGATCAAGCCAGCGCAGCGTCTTGGCCGGCTTGGTCGCGGCCATGTCGTGCGCCGGATCGGCAAAGGCCGTTCCGCCCGCGATCAACGCGCCAAAGGCGCCAAGCAGCAAGGCGGCGCGCAGCATCCCCCTGGGACCGGAATGGGCGGGCATCGAATTCCCCTGTCAAGCAAAGCGGACAACCCGGCCCGCGCGGTAGGGTCCGGCTATGGCGACGGCATGACAGTCCGGTGACACAAAGGCCCCGCAAAGCGCCTTCGACCGTCACATTGCAAATATAGAATTTCAGATCCCGGCCAATTTCAAATCCGAGGCAGGGCAACCGCGGGAAAGGCAATCCGCACTTCAAGCCCCGGCCCGCTGTCCGCCAGTTCCAGCCGCCCCTGATGAAACCGCACGATCGCCTGCGCGATCGACAGGCCAAGCCCGCTGCCACGCCGGTCTGCCGCCGCCGTGCCTCGCTCCAGCGGGCGCAACACCCGCGCGCAGTCCTCGCGCGGCAAGCCGGGGCCATTGTCCTGCAAGACGAGCTCGACATGATCGCCCGCGCGATGGACCGACAGCCGGGCGCTCGTCCCCGCCGGGGTATGCGTCGCGACGTTCTGCAGCAGATTGACCAGCAATTGCGTGATCAGCCCCGGATCGCCGTGAATTGCGGCCTGCTCCAACGGCCCGGTGACCAAAGTGCCGCCGGCATCGGCAATCACCGGCTCCATCGTTTCGGCAATATCCTCGACCAATCGGTCGAGCGAGAGCGCGACCATTGCCCCGCCGTGACGCCCGCCCTCGATCTCGGCCAACCGCAACAGCGCATCGAAAATCGCGATGATCCCGGCGCATTCGCGCTCCGCCGCCTCGATCGCCCGGCGCAGCCGCGCTTCGTCACCGGCAAGATCACACGTCAAAAGCGTGCTCAGCCGGGTCAGCGGCGTGCGCAAGTCATGCGCCAGCGCGCTGGCGAAATGGCGTTGCGTCTCGACCAGGCTTTCCATGCGGTCGAGCATCCGGTTGAGACTTTCCGCCTGGCGCGCAAACATGCCGTCGAGCCCGTCCATCGGCACCCGCCGCGCCAGATCCCCGGCGGCGGCGATCGCATCGGCGGTCGCCCCGGTCGCCGCCAGCCGCCGCGCCGTCAGATGGGCAAAAAACCACGTCGCCCCCAGCCCCGCCGTCAGCGCCGCAACGAACGCGCCCATGACGAGATGCGGCAACAGCGCGCGCAGCCCCGCCGCCGCCTCGCTGTGCTGGACAATCACGAACAGCGACCCGTCGGGCAAGCGCTCGGCCAGCGCCCGCCCGCGCTGCCACGTCCGCCCGCCGCCCAGAAACAGGACATCGGACAATCCCGGACGCGGCCGCACCGCCAGCCGCCCCGCCACTTGCCGCCCGTCGGGGGCAAACAGGCTATAGGTGCGCTCGCTGGTGATCTTGCGCGCCTGCCAGTCGCGGATGCGCGCGGCGACTTCCTCGCTGGTCGCCGCCCGGCCCGACGGCACGCGCAGAAACTTCGCCTTGTGATGGATCAGATCGCTGTCGATGCGCAGCGCGACCGTGCGCTCGGCCACGACGAACACCAGCGCGCCCATCAGCAGCATGGCCAGCGCAAACACGCCGCCGATCATGAAAAAGATCCGCCCTGCCCCCGGCCAGCGGGCGCGAATATCGGCCGTTCTGGTGCGTGCCAAGATCAGAAAATCGCCATTACCGGCAAGCGCCCGCCAAAAGCACATAGCCTTCGCCGCGCCGGGTCAGGATCGGATCGATGCCCAGTTCCTGCAACCGCGTGCGCAGGCGGCTCATGTTGCTTTCGACGATATTGGTGCCGGGGCTGAAGCTGTAGCCCCAGACGTGTTCGAGCAGCATGTCGCGCGTCACCAGCCGGTCGGCATGGAGCATCAGGTGCGCCAGCAGCGAATAGAGCTTGCGATTGAGCTCGACCGAAGCCGGGCCAAAGCAGGCGGCATGACGGCTGGGATCGAGCCGCAGCCGCCCGACGCTGCGCGCCGCCTGTTCGGATGATCCCCGCTGCGGCGTGCGACGCGAAATGGCGTGAACGCGCGCCACCAGTTCGGCCATGTGAAACGGCTTGGCCAGGTAATCGTCGGCCCCCGATTCGAGACCCTCGATGCGATCCTTGACCGAGCCCAGCGCGCTCAGCATCAGCACCGGCGGCACTGTGCCATGGCGACGCCAGGCGCGAATGATGTCGATGCCGTTGCCGTCGGGCAGCAAGCGGTCGAGCACGACACTGTCGAATTCGCCCGTGCGGCTGCGTTCCAACGCCTGCGCGGCGTTGACGGCGAGAGTCGTGTCGATCCCCGCCGCGCCCAGTCCGCTGACGATATGTCCGCCGATGACCGGATCGTCTTCTATCACCAGGCAATGCACGGATCGTTCTCCACCGGTCAGCAAGGCCGGTCGATTACGACAGATTCAAGACGGTGATGTTACAATCCGCCCCGGCGCCACGTCCTCATCGGCATCGTGGTGCCCGCTGATCGCGTCGCCATCGCCCCGCCGCAGCCCCGCAAAGACTGCCGCCGACGCGATCGTGACCGCGCCCAGAATGACGAACGCATGGTGCACGCTGGTCAGCATCTCGGTGCGTTCGGTCGCCCGCGAGGTGACAAATCCGGCCGTGACCAGACCGGCGCTTGCCACGCCAAAGCTCATCGACAATTGCTGAAACGTGCTGGCAAAGGCGCTGGCGCGGCTGGTGCGCGGCTGCGGCACATCGGCATAGGCGAGCGTGTTGATCGCGGTGAATTGCGCCGACATCAACATGCCATAGATCATCGCCTGAAAGCAGATCATCCATACCGGCGTCGCCGGACCGACCGTGCCAAACAGCATCAGCATCAGGCCGAGCGCCACGGTGTTGCCGATCAGCATCGAGCGATAGCCGAAAAATGCCAGTTCATAGCGCACGAAGATCTTGCTGCTCATCGCGCCCAAAGCCTGAGGCATGAACAGCAGCCCGGAATGGAGCGGCGCAAAGCCAAGCCCGGTCTGATAGAGCAAAGGCAACAGGAATGGCGCGCCGCCCACGCCCAGCCGGGTCACGAATCCCCCCGCGACCGACACGGCAAACGTGCGAAAACGCAAGAGATCGAGATCGAGCAGCGGATTGGCCAGCCGCCGCGCATGGCGCCAGTACAACGCCAGCAGCGCGATCGCGATTGTCCCGGCCACCGTGACCACCCGCCCGCCGGCATGGTGTTCGCCAAACACTTCGAGCGTCCACGACAAAAGCGCGATGCCGCTGCCAAACCAGACCAGCCCCATGCGATCGAGCGGCGGCACGTTGTCCCCGCGATAATCGGGCAGGCGCAGCCCCACCAGCACGAGCCCGACCAGACCGATCGGGATATTGAGGAAAAAGATGTCCTCCCACCGCGCCACGCTGATGATGAACCCGCCCAGCGCGGGCCCGATCAGCGGCCCGACCAGCATCGGGATTGCCACAAAGCTCATCGCGCGAACCAGTTCCGCCTTGGGAAACGTGCGCACCAGCGTCAGCCGCCCGACCGGCACCATCATCGCCCCGCCCATCCCCTGAATGATCCGGCAGGTCACCAGCAAGGGTATTGAATGGCTCAGCCCGCACAGCACCGAGCCCAGCGTGAACACCGCGATCGCGGCGGTGAACACCCGCCGCGTGCCGAACCGATCGGCCACCCACCCGCTTGCGGGGATAAACACCGCAAGGCTCAGCGCATAGCTCGCCAGCACCGCCTTCATGCTCAGTTCGGATTCATGCAGCGCCCGCGCCATCGTCGGCACAGCGGTATTGAGCACCGTGGTATCGAGCGATTCCATAAAAAACGCGATCGCCACCAGCCACGGCAAAAACCGCTTGGAAATCGGCTGTGCGTTCAGAAACTTCGGGAAAATGGACAATTCGGACAATGCTCCGGTCCGCCTCAGCTTTGCGTCCGGCGATGCGGACGCCACAGGAATCGCCCAAGCATTGCAGATACCTGCCCCGCGTCAAGCGGGCCGGTCGTGCGAATTGGTATCAGGAAAATGGAGGCCCGACCCGGAATCGAACCGGGGTAAACGGATTTGCAATCCGGTGCGTAACCACTCCGCCATCGGGCCTCATTCCCGCGCCCTGCGCAAGAGCGGCGCAGTTAGCCGAGCGCGAGGCTTTGGGCAATCGGATTCTTTCGCCCCGCGTGCGGTCGGTCGGTTGCGTCAGGGATCGACGAATTCGGGCGCGCGCTTTTCCATGCCGGCGCGCACCGATTCGATCTGGTTGGGCGAATACATCAGTTCGATCTGGCTCACGCTTTCGGCGAGCAGCGCGTCGGCGGGCGTCATCAGCGGCGTGCGATTCGACAAGTCCTTGGCGCCGCGCACGGCATGCGGGCTCTTGCCCGCGATCGCGCGCGCCAGCGCCATGGCACGCGCAAGAGGGTCGATATCGACATGGGTGGCAAAGCCCAGCGCTGCGGCCTCGACCCCGGTGAATTCACGATGGGTATACGTCAGTTCGCGCAACACGTCGTCGCGCACATTGCCGCGCCACAGCAGGTATCCGCCCATATCGGGGACCAGCCCCCATTTGACTTCCATCACCGCCATGCGTGTTTCGGGATGGGCAATGCGGATGTCGGCCCCGCTGGCGATCTGCAGGCCGCCGCCAAAGCACACGCCATGTACCGCCGCGATCACCGGAACCGGCACATCGCGCCAGACGGTGGCGGCATATTGCGCGCGGTTGGCAATGCCGTGCGTGCGGTCGGCGAGCGATCCGCCCTTCCAGCGATCGGCATTGCCAAGGCTGGACAGATCGAGCCCGGCGCAAAATGCGCGCCCCGCCCCCGACAGCACAACGGCACGCACGTCGCGGGCCCCGCGCAAGTGATCGCCCGCCGCGATGATCGCGCCAAACATCGCATCGTCGAGCGCGTTCATCTTGTCCGCGCGGTTAAGCACGACATGCGCGACATGTGCGGTAACGGTGACCGTGACGCGGTCGTCGAAATTCAGGCTCATGCATCCATCCCGGACAATTTCATCGGGCGATTAATTGCCCGGGATGGATGCGAAGTCCAGTGGGTTTACGCGCTGGCGTTGACGCCCATGCTTTGCAGATAGCGGCGAACGTTGCGCGCGGCCTGGCGCAGGCGCTGTTCGTTTTCGACAAGCGCGATGCGGACATAACCTTCGCCGTCTTCGCCATAGCCGACGCCGGGGGCGACCGCGACTTCGGCCTGGGTCAGCAATTGCTTGGAAAATTCAAGGCTGCCCAGATGACGCAGCGCGGGCGGCAACGGGGCCCAGGCAAACATCGATGCGGGCGGGCTGGGAATGTCCCATCCGGCGCGACCAAAGCTTTCGACCAGCACATCGCGGCGTTTTTGATAGAGCTCGCGATTCTTGTCGACGATGTCCTGCGGCCCGTTGAGCGCGGCGCACGTCGCGGCCTGAATCGGCGTGAACGCGCCGTAATCGAGGTAGGATTTGACCCGCGTCAGGGCGGCAATCAGCCTGGGATTGCCCACCGCGAAACCGACGCGCCAGCCGGCCATCGAAAACGTCTTGCTCATGCTGGTGAATTCGACCGCGACATCCTTGGCGCCGGGCACTTCCAGAATCGAGCGGGTCGGAGTGCCGTCGTAATAGAGCTCGGAATAGGCAAGGTCCGACAGGATCCACACCTTGTTTTCGCGCGCCCAGGCCACCAATCGCTCGTAAAACGCCAGATCGACCGTCTCGGCGGTCGGATTCGACGGATAGTTGACGATCAGCACCGAAGGACGCGGCACGGAATAGCGCATCGCCCGGTCAAGCGATTCCCAATAGCGTTCATCGGGCGTGGTCGGCACCGACCGAATCGTCGCCCCGGCAATGATGAAGCCGAATGTATGAATCGGATAGCTGGGGTTGGGCGCCAGCACGACATCGCCCGGCGCGGTGATCGCATTGGCGAGGCTCGCGAGCCCTTCCTTTGACCCGAGCGTCATCACCACTTCGGTCTCGGGATCGAGATCGACGCCAAACCGGCGTGCATAATAATTGGCCTGCGCCTTGCGCACGCCCGGAATTCCGCGCGACGCAGAATAGCCGTGGGCCGAAGGTTTTTGCGCCACTTCGCACAGCTTGTCGATGACATGCTGGGGCGGCGGCAGATCGGGATTGCCCATGCCGAGGTCGATGATGTCCCGCCCGGCGGCGCGTGCTGCGGCCCGCATGCCGTTGACTTCGGCGATGACGTAGGGCGGCAGGCGCTTCATGCGGTAGAATTCTTCGTCCACGGTAAAAGGTCTTTCTCCGACCGGGCGAAATTGCCCGGAGGCCAAGGCCCTTACGCCAAACCGCCGTTCATGAAAACCATGCTGCATCCAACCCGCAAAACAGCACGGTTCGCACCGAGCGCTGTGGATATGTGCCGCGCCCGGGTCTAAGACGGCGGTAACGCAAAGGGGATTCCATGGGCACCAGGACGAAAGCGACCGGACGCAGCGGAGAAACGCCGGGAATCGCACCGCATGATGCCGCGCCGCATCACGATTCAGGCGCTATCCTCGACGAAACGATCGTGATCGAGGATCTGATGCGCAAGCAGGGTGAGGCGATGCAGGCGCTGTTCGCCCCGTTCATGCCCACCGCCGAAGCCACCCCGCCCGATCCCGCCGATCTGCAGCACTGGGCCATGTCGGCGGCCAAGCTGCAAAAGATGTGGCTCGATTTCGGGGCCGAACAGGCCGGGCGGATTGAACCGCTGATGGCGCGCCTTGGCGATCCGGCGCGCTGGACCACATGGATGGGCGAATGGTTTGAGCAATTACCGCTGGCCCGACCCGACGCGCAAAAGAAGCTGTGGGATGACAGCGTCGCGCTGTGGACGCAGATCATGGGCAGCTATGCCGGTGCAGGAACGCCTGCATCGGGAGAATCGGCTCCCGACCTGCCGCGCCGCGACCGCCGCTTTGCCGATCCCAAATGGCGCGAACAGCCGGTCTTTGCGCTGATCCATCAGACCTATCTGCTGCTTGCCGAGCGGCTGGGCGCGATGGCCGACGATCTGGCCGGGATTCCGGCGGAACGGCGCGAACAAGTGCGCTTTGCGATCAAGGTGATCACCGAAGCGCTCAGCCCGGCCAATTTTCCGCTGACAAACCCGCTGGTGATCGAACGCACGCTCGAAACGCGCGGCGAAAATCTGGTGCGCGGGGTCGAGCATCTCCTGGCCGACTTGCGCAAGGGGCAGCTGACCCATACCCGGCTCGATGCCTTTGACCTTGGCCACAACATTGCCTCGACACCGGGCAAAGTGGTCCACGAAACCCCGCTGTTTCAGCTTATTCAATACAGCCCGACCACCGAAACCGTCGACGCGGTGCCGCTGCTGATCTTTCCACCGTGGATCAACCGATTCTACATTCTCGACCTCAACCCCGGAAACAGCTTCATCCGCTGGGCCGTGGCGCAGGGGCTGACGGTCTTTATCGTCTCCTGGCGCTCGGCCAATGCAGAGATGGCGGAGCTGACCTGGGACGATTACGCTCTGGCGCAGATCGAGGCGATCGATCTGGTCCGCGCGCGGCTCGACGTTCCGGCCGTGCATACCATCGGCTATTGCGTCGCGGGCACGACGCTGGCAGCGACGCTGGCGCTGCTGGCGCGGCGGGGCGAAGCCGCCAAGGTGGCCTCGGCGACGTTCTTCACGGCCCAGGTCGATTTTGAAAAGGCCGGTGATCTCAAGCATTTCATCGACGATGCGCAGCTCCGCATGCTCGAAAACCTGGCGAGCGAGGGCTTTCTCGACGGACGCTATATGGCTGCGACGTTCAACATGCTGCGATCATCGGATCTCGTGTGGAACTATGTCGTCAACAACTACCTGCTGGGCGATGACTATCCGGCGTTCGACCTGCTCTATTGGAACGGCGACACCACCAACCTGCCGTTCCGCTGGCTGCGCGCCTATCTGGTCGAGCTCTATCGCGACAACCGTCTGGTCGTACCCGATTCGCTGAGCATCGACGGCACCCCGATCGATCTCCATCGCATCGCCACCCCCTGCTATATCCAGGCCGGGCGGGCCGATCATATCGCCCCTGCCGAAAGCGTGTGGAAACTGACGCGGCACTTGTCCGGCCCATGGAAGTTCCTGCTGGCGGGATCGGGCCATATCGCCGGCGTGGTCAATCCCCCGCAATCAGGCAAATACCAGTACTGGCTGAACCCCGACGATCCGCAGACGCTCGACGAATTCATCGCGGGCGCGGTGGAAACCAAGGGAAGCTGGTGGCCCGACTGGGTCGAATGGATTCGCGCGTTCGGCGATGCGCAAGTGCCCGCCGACGGGCGCCGGGTTCCCGGCGGGCCGGGCGATACCGCGATCGAGGATGCTCCCGGACGCTACGTCAAGCAGAAGTAACCGTTTGCCGGAACCGCCGGAATTCCCATCAAAACGGATATTGTGCACTGCACAATAACGCTTGACTTCGCACGTGCAATTGCTCTAATTTTGCGATGCAGCAAAGACCGGGGGGATGGCCTGTTTTAACCGTCCCAGCCGGAATGCAGCAGCTTAAGGAGCATCCGACAATGGTCGATTCCGTCAAACCGGGTTCTGTTGAACAGAGCAAGGCCCCAGCCGGTGGCGAAGCCACTTCGGCAAGAGCCGACAAGCCCGTTGCGAATAGCCCGGTGGCAACGCCGGTCGCCATTGTGCCGGATGCTGTCAGCAACGCAGGACCAGCGACACCACCCGTTCCGGCCACGAAGATCGTTGCCAAGAAGATTGTGGGGCGTCGCACGAAGCAAGTAGTCGAAGCCAAGCCCGCGGCGGCACCCGTTGTTGAAACGCCAGTGGTCAAAGCCCCGGTTGTTACAGCCCCGGTCGTTAAAGCCATCGCCCCCGCCAAAGCGCCGCTGCCCAAGCGTGCGGTCCACAAGGCCCGCCCGACTCCACCGGCTGCAAAGCCCGTGGTCACGGCGTCCAAGGCACCGCAACCCGTAAAATCCGCCGCCGCACCCCTTCCGCGGACAGCGACGGCATCCAGGAAGGAATACCGCATCATGACCGCCACCACCACCGAATACACCGAAAAGTTCCAGACCGCGATCAAGGACGCTTCGGAAAAGGCCAAGGCCGCTTTCGAAAAGAGCCAGGCCAGCTTTGGCGAAATCGGCGAATTCACCAAGGGCAACGTCGAAGCTCTGGTCGAATCGAGCAAGATCCTCGCCAGCGGCCTGCAGGAACTGACCAAGGGCTATGCGACCGAAAGCAAGTCGGCGTTTGAAACGCTGGCCGCCGAATTCAAGAGCCTGACTGCGGTGAAGTCGCCCAGCGAACTGCTCGAAAAGCAGTCGGCTCTCCTGCGCAAGCAGTTCGACGCCGTTGTCGCAGCCAGCTCGAAGAACAGCGAAGCCGTGCTCAAGCTGGCCAACGAAGCGTTCCAGCCGATTTCCAACCGCGTCAGCCTCGCGGTCGAAAAGGTCAAGCACGCCGCCT
>Ga0302157_10001726_pt1 | contig 26186 bp, 16 predicted proteins | sample I_Bog_N3_3_FD_193502 | JGI IMG/M metagenome (GOLD analysis project Ga0302157, IMG submission 193502) | Peat permafrost microbial communities from Stordalen Mire near Abisko, Sweden - I_Bog_N3_3 | ecosystem: Environmental > Terrestrial > Soil > Wetlands > Peat | place: Sweden: Abisko, Stordalen... | reverse complement strand
TTGCGGTCTCTCCGCGTTCGAAGCGGTCGATGAGATCTCGATCGTGTTCTGTCCCGCCGCGGCGGCCGATCCCGCCAATCATCAGGCCGTCATCGCCGCGATGATCGCTCATTGTACCAAGATGCTTTACCGCGTCGCGGTGATCGAATCGCCGCCGGGTGCTGCGCTCGCCGATGTGCAGAGCTTCGCCAGCCTGTTCTCGGACAGCCGGACGGCGCTGTATTATCCCTGGGTGAGTGTCGCCTCGCTCGGTCCCAATGGCGGCACGGTGTCGCTGCCGCCGAGCAGCTTCGCCGCCGGTCTCTATGCCTATACCGACATCACCCGCGGCGTGCACAAGGCGCCGGCCAACGTCGTTATCCAGGACGCGTTGGGCCTCGAGCTCGCGATCAACACGGCGCAGCAGGACGTGCTCAATCCGCTGGGCATCAATTGCCTCAGACAGTTCAATTGGGGCGGCTTCCGGGTCTGGGGCGCGCGGACGCTGTCGAGCGATCCGCAATGGCAGTACGTCAACGTGCGCCGCTATTTCCTCTATCTCGAACACTCGCTGGCGGATTCGACCAGCTGGGTGGTGTTCGAGCCCAATGGCGAGGCGCTGTGGAGCGCGGTCGCCACCACGGTCAGCGACTTCCTCTACAATGAATGGCGCGAGGGTCATCTGTTCGGGGCGACGCCGGCCGAGGCGTTCTTCGTGCGTTGCGACATGACGACGATGACCCAGGCCGACCTCGCCGATGGCCGGCTGATCTGCGTCATCGGCGTCGCGCCGCTCGAGCCGGCGGAATTCGTCATCTTCCGCATCGGCCAGTACACCGCCACCGCCAGTTCCTAGCCGTTCGCCGCTCAAGACTTCGGAGATTCATCATGGCTGATCGCACCACTCCCTATCTCGCCTTCAACTTCCAGGTGTCGCTGACCGCCGGCAGCGGCAGCCAGGTCAGCGGCGGATTTTCCGACGTCAGCGGACTCAGCACCGAGATCACCGAGGCCGAATATCGGCCCGGCAACGCGCAGGAAAACCATTCCGACAAATATCCCGGGGTCTACAAGACCGGCGATGTGACGCTGAAGCGCGGGCTGATGCGGGCCACCGACATCTATGACTGGGTCGAGGCGGTGCGCACCACCGGCTTCCAGGGCAAGCGCGATTCGGTCGTCATCACGCTGCTCGACGAAACCCGCAAGCCGGTCGCCAGCTGGACGCTGCGCTCGGTCAGCCCGAAGAAGCACACCGGGCCGACGCTCGCCGGCAAGGGCGGCGCCGATGTCGCGATGGAAGAACTCGTACTGTCCGTCGAAAAGATCGAATTCGCCCTGCTATGACCATGAACGCGCTCATCTCCCCCGATCATCGGATTGGTCTGATCGCGAAAGCCGCCACAGCGCCGGCGCCGCCCGAGCTCGAGACGGTGTTCGTGGGCGAGGCTGCGGTCGGTGCGAATTTTGCCGCGGCGACGGCGCCGCTGGCGGCGGCGGCGGCGCTTGGATTCGTGCCGGCGCCGGGCGATGTCGCGCTCAACGGCCTGCCGCTCGCCTTCACCGACGCCGGTTCGTTTGCGCAAGTTTTCCCCGGCGATGATTCCTGGCTGGCGCGGGCGGTGAACGATTTTTTCGCAGCCGGCGGCCTCAAGGCCTGGGTGGTGCGCGTCGTCGTCGATCCCACAGCGCCGCTCGCCGCTCCAATTGCCGCCCCAACGAAATCGGTTCTGCTCGCCCTCCAGCCCGGGCCGCAGAGCGGGCTTGCGATCGCGGCGCAGGTGCCCAGCGCCGGATTGGTGGCCTTCCCGGATCTCGAATATGCCTGTCTCGAGTCGATCGCGCCGCCGCCGCAGGCGCCGCAGCCCCCGGCGCCGCCGGCGGCATTTCGTCCGTTGCGGGATATCATCGAGCCATCATCCGGGTCCGGTACCGCGCCGTCGCCCGCGAGCCCAGTCGCCCCGTTCGACGCGCTGAACCTGATTTCCCAGGCGCTGGCGGGGCTGCGCCCCGACATGATCTGCCTGTTCGCGCTGCCGATCGGCGCCGACCCGACACAGTCGCAGCCGGCGCTGGTCGATCGCGCCGTGACCTATCTGCGCGGCGCGGCGGCGCTCGCCGGCGGCAACGGCTCGATCCCGCGCGTGCTCGGCGGGGCGGATCTGCCGCAGGTGCAGGCCTTCGCGCCATTGCTGACGGATGCGCAGGGGCGCCTCGCGACGCCGAGCGGACTGGTGGCCGGGTTGCTCTGCGCCCGGGCCGAGACGGTGGGTGTCTGGCGCTCGCTCGCCGGCGCGGCGCTGCCGGGTGGCGCGACGCCGCTGCGCCGCATCGAGAGCAACACACTCACCGAGCTACGCAATAGCGGCATCGTCGTGCTCAAATATAGTCAGGGCGCCACCCTGCTCGACGACGACATCATGGCCTGCCAGCAGCATCAGCCCGGCAGCGCCCAGCTGCGCGCGGCGGGCGGCCGGCGGTTGATGGGATGGCTGCTGCGCCAACTCAAAAGCTTCGGCGAACAATTGGTGTTCGAGAATGTGCTCGACGATGGCCGGGTCGAACTGGTGCTGACCAGCCTGTTCGCCGAGCTCTTCAAGCAAGGCGCGCTGCAAGGCGGCCAGGTCAGCGACGCCGTGCGCATCACCAGGCGCGAGCTGTCGATGCGCAACGCCTATGCCTTCGATATCTGGGTCTCCACCGCGGTCGCGGTGGAGACGATCCGGCTGCGTTTCCTCGACGGCGCCGTTTCAGCAAGCCTCGGTGCAACAAACCTTGGTGCAACAAACCTTGGAGCCGCGGCATGACCACCGGCCCGTTCATTCCGTTCCGCTTCCAGATCAGCCTGACCGGCGCCAATCTGCCTGAAGGTCTCGGGCCTGGCCCGCTGTGCAGCGGCAGCTTTTCCGAGGCGACCGGCATCGAGGCGACGATGAGCCCGCGCACGATCCGCGAGGGCGGACGCAATTTCGGCCAGATCCAGCGGCCGGGTCCGACCGCCTTCGGCTCGCTGACGCTGAAGCGCGGCGTCACCTCGGCGCAGGATCTGTTCACCTGGTTCGATCTGGTCGCCAATCGCGAGCGGTTCGGACGGCTGCTCAATGGCCAGATCGACATCTATTCCGGCCTCGACCTCGCGTTCAGCTGGATGCTCGTGAACGTGCTGCCGATCAAGTTCAAGAGCCCCGATTTGTCCGCGACCTCGAGCACGGTGGCGATCGAGGAATTGCAGGTCGCCTATGAACAACTTTCACTGCAGGTGGCGTGATGGCGGACGCAACCCTGCAGAAGGCCCAGCTGATCCCGATCGATCCCTCCGGCACGCAATTGCTGATGGATCAGGCGATCACGGTGCATTTCAATCCGGATACGCTGAAGCTCAGCTACACCATCACCAACAAGGCCGACACCGGCAGCAAGAACAGTTCCAACCAGGCCGCGCAGCAGGCCAGCAGCAGCAGCGCCAAACTGGCCGTCGACCTGGTGTTCGACACCACCGACCTGTTCGAGACGCAGCAGGACGGCGCCGACGTGGTCAAGACGATCACCGGCAAGATCGTTGCCGCCTTTGTCGCGCCCCCGGTTCCCGACAGCGCGCCGGCGGGCAAGCCGGTCCCGGCCAATCCCTGCCTGTTCCTGTGGGGCACCTTCCAGTTCATGGGCCTGATCGACAGCTACAATGAGACGCTGGAGTTCTTTTCCGCCTCCGGCGTTCCGCTGCGCTCGGCGGTCAGCATTTCGATGGCGCAGAACCGCTACAAGCTCAGCAACATCCCCGCGCGCACGCCAGGTCAGGCGCAGCCGCTGCCGCCGGGCAGCCAGATCGGATCGGCGCTCGCCGCCGGCGGCGCCGATCCGACCGACTGGCGCGGCGCGGCGCTCGGAGCGGGCATCGAGACGCCGCGATTCTCGGCGTCGGCGAGCCTCGACATCAGCCTCGGCGCCCGCGTTTCGGCGGGCGCCAGCTCAGCCGGCGGCGCCGGCTTCTCGATCGGCGCCTCGGCCGATCTCGGCACCGCGATTCCGCAAGCCTTTCCCGCCAGCGCCGTGGTGGTCTCGACCAACAACGCCGGCTTTGGCATCAGCCTGGGGTGATCTTCATGCCGATCCTGATCGACGAATTGCTGGTGGAGGCCGAGCCGCCGCGCGCGCCCACTCAGGCCCAGGGCGCAGCGCCGGCGACGCCGCAGAAACTGCCGGGGCAGGCCGACCGGATGCTCGAACTGGCGATCATCGCCGATCGTCACCATCGTCTGGAGACGGATTGATGCGCCGGCTTTTGCGAAACCGCGGGCACGCCGCGCCGCCGCGACCCCGGGAGGCCTGAGCCATGGCCGGCGATGCCACCTACGTCTCTCCGCGACCCGCCATCAAGATCAAGGGCGCGGCCAACCCGGACATGGCGAACTCGCTGCTCGACGTGGCGGTGCGCGCGCCCGAGGCGGGCATGGCCTCGGCCGAATTGCGCATGGTCAATTGGGGGACGCAGCCGAGCGCTCCGGTGAACTTCCTGTTCAACAGCGTGGCTCTCGGCGACACCATCGAGATCGCGTTCGGCCTGGCAACCCAAAAAACGGTGTTTTCCGGCGAGGTGACCGCGATCGAGGAGCGCTATGGCGACGGCGTGCCGCAACTGGTGCTGCTCGCCGAGGACCCGCTGCATCGGCTCGCGCGCCATCGTGCCAGCCGGGTGTTCGCCCAGCAGAGTCCCAACAGCATCGTCCAGACCCTGGCCGGCGACGCCAAGCTGACCGCGGACGCCAAGCTGTCGGACACCCCGGGCGATTACTGCCAGCTCAACGAGAGCGACCTGCATTTCCTGCGCCGGCTCGCGGCGCGCTATGGCGTGACGCCGCGGGTGACCGCATCGACGCTGACCTGCCGCAAGCGCGAGGCGCTGCCGGCGCCGGTGACGCTCGACGCCGGCGACACGCTGAAGCGGCTGCGCGTCATCGCCGACCTCACCCATCAGCCCTTGCAGGCGCTGGTCAGCGGCCAGGACCTGACCGCCGGCGCGCCGATCACCGCGACCGGATCGAGCCTGCTGGTTCCTGCCCAAGGCGCCACGGCGGCGTCGCTGCTGCGCGGTCTCGGCTGGGACGGCAACGAGATCTTCGTCGGCCCGGCGCCTGCGACGCAGGCCGAGGCGACCGACTACGCCAATGCCGCCTTTGACGCGCAGGGCCGGCGCTTTCTTCACGGCGACCTGGTCTGCGGCGGCAATCCCGACGTGATGGTCGGCGCGGCGGTCTCGTTGACCGGCGTCTCGCCCCGCCTGACCGGAATCTATGCGGTCGTCGCCTGCGCCCATCTGTTCGACGAGAGCGCGGGCTACCAGACCTATGCGCGCATCGAACGCGCGGATAGCGGCTGACATGATGGAAGCGCTGCGCCACCTCTACGAGCCTCTGACCGGCCTCGCGCTCGGGCAGGTGAAAACCACCGTCGATCCGCAATCGCGCGGCCGCGTGCAGGTCACGCTGCTCGCGGCGGGCATGGATGTCTGGGCCGCCTGCCTGGTGCCGTCGGCGGGATCTTCCTATGGCGTGGCGCTGTTGCCGAAGACCAGCGAGATCGTGCTGGTGGCTTTTCTGACGCCCGACCAGGCCTTCGTGATCGGGTCGGTCTGGTCCGGACAGAACAGCGCGCCGAGCGCCGCAGCGCCGGTCGAGCAGCGCTACGCGATTATCACCAAATACGGCAATAGCTTCGTATTCGACGACGCCGCCAAGACGGTGACGCTCTCGACCAAGACCGGCAACACCATCGTGCTCGACGACACAGCCAACAGCTGCACCGTCACCGTCGGCGCGACCACGATCCAGGCGACGACGACCGCGGTCACCGTCAATACCAGCGCGTCGGTGACGCTGCAGAGCGCCGCCGTCACCGTGACCGCGCCGCAGGTCACGGTCAACGCCGCGATGGCGCAATTCAGCGGCGCCATCCAATGCGACACGCTGATCGCCAACACCGTGATGGGGACGAGCTACACGCCGGGAGCGGGCAACATATGGTGACCGCGCCCGAGATCCATGACGTTGCGCTGCAGGCGCCCTGGTACGCGCCTGCGTCGCAGACCGTGGCGATCCACCGCTATCTCGATCCCGGCTTCGTCGGCCAGTTTCAGGCCGATGTCAGCAGCGCTCCGCAGGCCAATCCGCAATTATTCGCCTGGCAACAGGAGGACGTGGTTTCGGCGACGGACCCGCGGCTGAAATTGCGCCGGCCGGTGCATCGCACCTTCCATATCGTCGCCTGGGAGGCGTCCTGCATCCTGCCCACCGCGCCGCTCGGCTATCCGGCGATTGCGCCGGACAAGATCGCCTCGGCGGGCTTCGTGCTCAGGGACGTCAGCGCCAACAGCGGCGCCAGCCAGGCTTCGCCGAACGGCTTTCAGATGTTCAAGGGCAAGCCGATCGGCTGGGCGCCGATCGCCTGCCCGAACGCCGATCCCGATGCCGCCCGTCACGTGCGCTCGCTCTCTCTGGTGCCGCGGTCGGCGACGCCCAGTCCCGGCTATACCGGCGAGGAAAGCTTTCCGCTGCATCCGCTGGCGGTGACGGTCGGCACGAAACCGCACACGCTGCTGTACGGCTATCTGCCGATCGGCGGCGGCGACTTCGTCGCGCCGAGTCCACCGGCCAATCCGGCGCTGGTCCCGCCGAGCCCGTCGCCGGTCTTCGTCGACGATCTGCCCTGGCCGTTCGGGCTGGCCGGTCTCTCGAACGGACCGCCGCCGACCTACACCAGCGACGTGCAGATCGACGCTGGCGCTATCAAATCCCCGATGGCGGCCTTGCTGCGGGTGCTGCTCGGCCGCTACCAGCTCAGCGATCCCACAGCCTGGGATCCCAGCAATCCGGACGCGCAGGCCAATCTCAGCCTGATCTCGATCCTGCATCAGATTCCGTTTTACACGCCGCCGCCGGCCGTGCTCGCGGGCCAGGCGCTGCGCAACTGGGCCAGCGCCAACGCCGTGCCGGGCCTCAGTCTCGGCTCGGTCCTGTCAGCCTGGACGGCGCCCGCGTCGACCTCGACCGATCCGCAGCCCTCGCTGGCGCAACTGACCGCCGAGCAGTCCGCGGCGCAGGCGTTGCTGGCGGCGTTGAACTCGGCCTATCCGAGCGGCCCGGTGACGCTGCCGACGATCGCGCCGCTGAACGCCTCCCCGATCAGCCTGTTGGTTGTCGAAGCGGTCGCTTCGAGCCTGCGCGCGGCCTTGCAGCAGCGCATGATCCAGGCGGCGACGGTGTCGGCGGCTGAGGCGCCGACACCGAAACTGGTGTCCGGCCCGGCGGGCAGCTATGTCGCGGTGCCGTTCGTGCGCGTTATGCGGCCGAACGGCTGCGAGAAGGTGTTCTGGGGCGCTGCCAGCGCGCCATTCGCGGTCGCCGCGATGTTCGACCCCGACGCGGCGCGCCCAGTCATGATCGAGATGCCCGATCTCAAGGACGCGATGAAGGGTTCGGCCAAGGGCGCCAGTTTCAAGATGCCGCCCGGCCTCGCCGATCTCGCCAATGGGCTCACCTCCAATAGCGCGATCAGCGACCTGTTCAACAAGGGCACGCAGCCCTCGGGGGGTCTCGGCATCGGCTATATCTGCTCGTTCAGCCTGCCGGTGATTTCGATCTGCGCCATGATCAGCCTGTCGATCATCCTCAGCCTGCTCAACATTTTCCTCGGCTGGATGGCGTGGGTGAAGATCTGCCTGCCGATTCCAAAGAAGGGATAGAGGCATGACCGGCTCCCTGTTCGTTGGCTGGCCGCTCGATGCGCCCGATCCTTCCGGCAGCTTGGGCTTTGCCGATGACGCGCAGGCCTTGCGCGAGGCGCTGTGGAATATCCTGATGACCAATCCGGGCGAGCGCCTGATGCGGCCGTCGTTCGGCGCCGGCCTCAACCAATGGATCGGCCAGCCCAACACCCAGTCGACGCGCCAGCTGATCGCCTCCCAGATCACGGCCGCGATCGGGATCTGGGAGCAGCGCGTCACGCTCTCCGGTGTCGATGTCAGCGTCGACCCGCAGGATGCGGCGCGGGTGGTCATCGTGCTGAGCTACGCCGCGCGCGGGTCGGTCACAGCGCCGCGTCAGCAATTGACGCTCGGCCTCGGCCTCGGGAGCGCCTGATGCCGCTGCCGATCCCCAATCTCGACGACCGACGCTTCGACGATCTCGTCGCCGAAGCGACCGCGCGGATCGAGGCGCATACCCCGGAATGGAGCAACATCGCGCCCGGCGACCCCGGTTCGGCCCTGATCGACCTGTTCGCCTGGCTGACCGAGACCATCCTCTACCGGCAGAATCTGATCCCGCTGCGCCAGCGCCGGGCCTTCATGAACCTGCTGGCGCTGCCGTTGCGCCCGGCTGCGCCTGCCACCGGCCTGGTCTGCGTCGACGCGACGCAAATGCCGCTGCCGCCGCCGCTCGCGGCGGGCCAGGCGCAGTTCACGGCGGGCGCCGTCACCTTCACCACGACGACCGATCTGCAACCGACACCGCTGCAGCTGACGCCGTTGATCAAGGCCGGCTATGTCGACCCGGATCCGGCGACCCAGGCGCTGCTGATCCAGCAATTGCAGACACTCTACAACATTTCCTCGCCGCGGCCCTTCGTCGCCCAGCCGGGCTTTGGCGCCGATGGCGTGCTGCGTCTGGCCAACGCCATCGACCAGACCATCTGGCTGGCGCTGAGCTTGCCCGCGAGTCTCGCCAACACGACCACGCCGGCCAGCGTGAGAAGCGCGCTGGCCGGCCTCGCCGCCACCGGCGCCACGCTGTCGCTCGGGCTGGCGCCGGCCGGCGACGTCTCCGGGGTCGACGCGTTCGACCAGGCGACCACGCTGCCGACCCGGACCTTGAACTGGGCGGTGGCGACGCAGGATCCGACCTCCGGATCATTGCTGTCGGTGCCGCTGGAGGTTCAGGCCGATACCTCCAATGGCGGGCGCAACGAAGGCATCGCCCTGCTGGTGCTGCCGAGCGACCCGAACCGGATGGTGCCGCCTGCGGCCGTCAATGGCGGCGATCCGATGTATGCCGGCTATGGCGCCATGCCGCCGGAACTGCCGACCGGTGTCAGCGCCGACAGCGTGGTGATGTGGTTGACGTTGAGCTCGGCCGACCCGTCATTCTCGCTCGGCTATCTCGCGGTCAATGCGGTTTCGATCATCGCCCGGACGGTCGCCAACAACGAGCCGCTCGGTGTCGCGACCGGCGTGGGCGATGCCAGCTTCACGCTGTCGGGGACGCCGGTGGCCCCGGAAACCCTGGTCATTCAGTTGTTTCAGGGAACGCTGGCGCCGGTGACCTGGACCCAGGTCGACAATTTCGGCGACGCCGGACGCAACGATACCGTCTACACGCTCGATCCCACGGCCGGCACGGTGACCTTCGGCGACGGCATCCGCGGCCAGCGGCCGCCGGCCTCAGCGACGGTCGTCGCGCAAACCTATGCCTATGGCGGCGGCGCGGCGGGCAATCTGGCGGCCGGCCTGATCAAGGCGGTGCTGCCGGCGGTCGGCGCGGTACGGCACGAATGGCCGACCAGCGGCGGCATCGACGGCGAGAGCGTCAGTGACGCCGAGCGGCGGATTCCCGCCTTTCTCGCCCATCGCGATCGCGCGGTCACGCTGGCCGATTTTCAGGCGCTGGCGCTGTCGACCCCCGGTCTAACCCTCGGCCGCGCCGAGGTCGTGCAAGGGCTGATGCCGGGGGCCAATCCCGCTGCAACGCGAACCGGCGTCACTGGGGTGGTCAGCGTGTTCGTGTTTCCGCAGCAGCCGCCAGCGTTCGGCAATGGCCCGGTCGCCTCGCTCGGCCAGTTGCAGGACGTGTTCGCCTATCTCAGCCAGCGCATCCTGATCGGAACGCAATTATTCGTGCTCGCCGCCGAGCCGGTTCCGCTCTACGCCAGCGTCAGCATCGAGTTGCTCAACGCGACGCAGAGCGTCGCGACCACGCGGGCGGTGCAGCAGGCCCTGCTGAATTATCTCTGGGCGCTGCCGCCGGGCGGACCCGACGGCTCGGGCTGGCCGCTCGGCCGCACGGTCGCCGTCGACGAATTGCTGACCCAGGCCGCCCGGGCGGCCGGCGTGCTGTCGGCCGACCAGCTCGCGCTCTATGTGCAAAGCGCTGGCGTTTGGACCCCGATCGCCAAGTCCGTGGCGCTGAAACCCTGGCAGGTTCCGGCCTTGCAGGGCGTTGGCGTCGTCACCGATGGCTCGATCCCGCCCGCGCCCCCGGCTCCGGGCGGCAGCGGCAGTTCGAACAATCCGACCATCGTGCCCTACGTCCCGCAGGTCTGTTGAGAGGCTGTTTCATGCGCGACGTCAATGGCAGCTCGTTTTCTCTCCTCGCCGGTCCCGCCGATTGGTCGAACAGCGTTGCGATGACCTGGCACGACTCATGTTACAGTCTCGGCGGCCAGCAGAACTGGCGGCTGCCGACGGCAACCCGTGCCAGCGCCCGCGCAGCGCTTGCCAACTCCAAGCCTGTCGTCGTCGATGCGTTCGGCGGGATCGCCCGCATCCGTGCCGACGGTCTCGCGGTGGAATCCCTCGACGGGGCGAGCTGGACACCGCTGACCGACATCGGTGGCAACGCCTTGGCGCCCAAGGTCGGCAGCTTTGTCGCGATGACGCTCGCGGGCGCCCGACTGGCCCTGATCTGCCAGCAGATCAGCGCCGGCGTGACGACGTCCTATCTCGAAATGTTCGATCTGCGCGGCCGCTGGCCGCTCGATGGCGCCGGCAACCCGTCGCTGCCGCTCAACGTTGATCCGTTCGCCGCGGTCATGGCGAGCGCGCCTGACGGGCCGATCCTGATTGGCCTTGCGGGCGGACTGGCGATCTTCGAAGGCGGTCCGGCCGAACCGTTGTTCGCGCCGCAAACCGGCGTATTCGCCCCCCTCACGCCCAATCCCGATGCGCTGCGCCAGACCGCGCTGCTGGGCGCGTCCGCGCTGGCCCACGACCCGGCGGGCGGGCCGGTCGCGATCGCCGCCAATGCCGCGACCATCGCGGTTCTGATCGATCAGAATGCCGGACCGCAAACGCTGGCTTTGCTCGACCGCATGACCGGCGCCTGGACCAGCCTCGCCGTCGCCGCCGCCGACGGCACGCCATTGCCCTATTTCACCGATCTTGCCTGGCTCGAAGATGGCCTGCTGGCCCTGCTGGCGCCGCCGGGCAGTTCGGGACCAATCGCACCGCTCGATTGCGCCGTGATGGCCTGGTCGCCAACCGGCCTGGCGCTGGCGCCGCGCCGCTATCCCATGCTCGATCAATACGCGCCGCGCTTCGCCGCGATTCCGGGCCCGCCGCTCTATCTCGGCGTCGGCACGTCAGGCGCGCCGGCGCCGCGGCGGCTGGTCGCGCTGCCTTATCCCGCCTATGTCGCCAAGGGCGCCCTGGCGCGCTTCGCCCTGACGGCAAACGACCCCGATGTGGTCTGGCACCGGCTCTATGCTGAGGCCTATCTGCCGCAGGGCGGCGCGCTTTCGATCTGGGCGCGTGCCTCCGGAAGCCTGATCGCCGCCGCCGATCAGGCGCCGATCACCAATATCCTGCTCAACGCCGATCCGTCGACAGCCTGTATCGGGTCCACGGAGGCCGCCGCGATCGCGACGGCAGCCGGCCTTGCCGCGCCATCCGCCGCGCTGGCGACCGCGCTGAATACGGCGCCGTTCCACCGCCAGCCGCCGCTGCAACAGAATTCGCAGCCCTCCGAATTGCCCTTCCATCCGGGCCTCGCCGCGCTCGCAGGCGCCTCGGGCGCGCTCTACGAAGGCCTGCTGCAGCGCCGCCGCGGCGCCAACCGCCGCCTCACCGGGATCTATCTCGACATCGTGGCGATTGCGTCAGGCGACGGTCGGCGCAGCCCCTGCCTGCACGCGCTGCGCATCTATGCCACCCGCTTCTGCTATCAGGACCAGTATCTGCCGGCGCTGTTTCATCAGACCGCGATCGCCAACGACTTCGAAAGCGCGGACATTGGCACCGCGTCGCCGCCGGATTTTCGCGAGCGCCTGCTGGCCAATCTCGAGGGGCTGCTGACGCCGATCGAAAACCGAGTCGCCGCGGCGGAATATCTGCTCGACCCCGACGCCGCGCCGTCCTTCGCGCTGCCTTGGCTGTTCAGCTTTTTCGGTCGCACGCCCGATCCAAGCTGGCCGGAGCCGCGCAGCCGCCGCGCGCTCGCCAATCTCGGCCGGCAGCTTCGAGAGCGCGGCACCTATCGCGGCGTCTGCCTGGCGCTCGATATCGCCACCGATGGCGCGGTCGCGCGCGGCGAGGTGGTGATCGTCGAAACCTTCAGGCTGCGTCGCACCGACGCTACCGTACTCGGCATTGCCATGAGCGGCCTCAACGTGCTGACCGGCTACGGCGTTGCCAGCGGCAACAGCATCGTCGGCGACACGCTGACGCTGTCGGCGGAGCGAATTCAGGATCTGCTGCGGCTGCTCGCGCCCGCGGCCGCTGCTATCCCCGATCCCGCCGCCGCGGCGCAATATCTCGATCAATATGCCGATCGCTTTCAAGTCGCGGTGCTGCTGCAAGGCCCCGCCGCCGCAAGCCTGCGTGCGCCGGTCACCGCGACGCTGCAGGCCGAATTGCCGGCGCATCTTTCCTTCGACATCGTGCTGACCGATCAGCGCTTCGTCCTCGGCCTGTCGCCCTTGCTCGACGTCGACAGCTTCCTCGATCCGCCCCCGGCGCCCGCCTCGCTCACGCTCGACCAGAGCGCGATCGGTCGCGACGCCATCGTGCGCAACCCCGCTGCGCTGCGCCAATGACGGAGAATCGCACATGAGTGACGCCGCCCCCACCCTCGAACAGTCGGTACTGAAAAGCGATGCGAACTTCACCGAACCGCTGCAGCGCGTCTCGTTCCAGCCCGGCATTCTGCTCGGCGCCGATGCGCTGAGCACCGAGCAGGACTACCATGTCCGTCGTCTGACCCGGCATCAGCGCTGGCTGGTCGGCCCGGGCACGGTGTTCGGCATGCGTGTTGATGCCCAGCCGCCGCAGCCAGGCGCGGTCGGCGACCCCGCGCTGATCATCGTGCGGCCCGGCTATGGGATCGACGGGCTCGGCCGCGATGTCACGATCGGGCAGACCTACGCGATCTCGTTACGCGACTGGCTGAACGGTCCCGACGGCGCCGCGCTGGCGCAACAGACCACGCTCCATCTGCGCGTCACCGTGCGTGCCCAGGCCGACCCGATGCAATTGCAGCCGGTGGTGGCCGAATTGTTCGATGCGGGGCTTGATCCGGTCGTTGCCGCGCGGATCGGCGACAGCTTCGCGCTGGAGATCAGCGTCGACCCCGCCGCGTCGCAGAGCCCGCCTCCCGCCGACGCTTTCGTCCCGCCGGTCAACGCCTGGTCGCCGGACGGGGTGGCGCCGCCGGGATCAGGCGCGCCGCCGCTCGCCATTCCCCTGACGGCGCGGGAGACCAAGATGCTGCAGGCCGCCAACGCCAGCGTTGCCCAGGCGCTCAATTGGCAATCCTGGCTGCTGGAGCGCGGGTTTACAGCCTTTGATGACAGCCCCGGCTGGTCCGAGCGCCTGACCGAGAGCTCGCGCCTGCTGCTCGCAACGCTGCAGGTGACGCTGCCTGGAGCCGGCGCCACGCCGCTCTGGAGCAATATCGCCGTGAACAATCTGGTGCGCCCATTCGCGCCGAACGTCCTGCTATCCGCCCTGGCTTTGCCGTAACCGGAGGTCCCCATGCCCACGAACCCGTCAGGGAATAGCGTCGGATTCACACCACTGGCGAGCCCTCCGCAGCCGACGCTGCCGCCGACCCAGCTCCGCCAGGCCGAGCCGCAACTCAGCCGCACCTATTATCAGGACGGGCGATTGCTGACCGCGGTCGACCTCAACCGCGACTATGCCTATCTCGATCAGCGGCTGCTCGACCTCGGCCTCGCGCTTGGCGACGGGATCGTGCAAGGCCTCGAGACGACGCTGTTGAAGGACAACCGGACAATCAGCGTCGCCCAGGGTCGCGGCATCGCGCCGAGCGGGCGCGTGATCGCTTATGCCGGCACGCCGCTGACGGCCGATCTGCTCGACAATGCGACGCTGGCGACCTTGAACGACGGCACTTTCAGCGGCCTCATCGACGGGCTCTATGCGGTGACGCTGCTGCACAGCCAGCAACCCAGCGGCATCGCCGAAGTGTTCCCGCAAAACCTGCGCTCGACCCGCATCACCTACGAGACCATCGTCGACCATGTCGAAATCGCGCTGGTGGCGCTGCCGCAAGCCGCACCCGCGGCCAATGCCTATCAGGCGCGGGCCAGTCTCGCGGCGCTGTTCGCTGGCGGAAGCACGCAGCCGGCGCTGCCCTCCGACAGCCTCGCGCTCGGCGTCGTGGCGATCCGCAGCGGCCAGGTCGCATGGTTCGACTCCGCGCTGCTGCGTCATCGCCTGCGGCCGAGCGACGCCGCCAATGCCGTGCAGCAGGATCTATCGGCGCAATATCTCAGCATGTATCCGGCTTGGCTGTTGAACAGCGGCGCGGCCAACGTCAGCATATTCGCGATGCTGCCGCCGAGCGGACTGATGCCAAGATCGGCGATCGACCCGATCGCGGGCACCCAGACCTTTTTTTCCGCCCAATTCGAGGTCGCGATCGTGCCGGCTCGCGCCGACGAAGTGCCGTCGCTGCTCGCCCAGATCGCCGCGGAGGCGCCGATCGACCTTAGGGCCGCGACGCCCGCGCACATCCTCGTGCTCGTTGCACTGCCGCCATCGGTCTACGCCACGCTCGCGCCGGTGGCGCTCGGCGGCGCGCCTGTGCCTGCGCCGTTCACCGCCTATCCCAGCCTCGCGATGCCGCGCATCGACCCGCTGATCCTGCGGCTGCCGAGCCGGCAGCCGCAGGCCCCGACGCCGAACAGCGCCCCGGCCTGGGCGCAGCCGCAGATCTGGGGGCAGGCGCCGCCCGATCTGACCTGGCTGGTGCGACCGACCGACGGCGGCCTGGGCGGCGCCAAGGCGGCGCAATTGGCGCAAGGCTTTGCCGCGCCGACGTCGACGCCGGTGCCAACGCCGTCCGTGACCCCGCCGCCTCCAACGACGCCGCCTCCAACGACGCCGCCCCCGATAACGACATCGTCGCCTCCGATATCGTCGCCCCCGATCTCGTCACCCCAGATATCGTCACCTCCGATTTCGTCACCTCCGATATCGTCGCCTCCGATTTCATTACCCCCGGTCTCGTCACCTCCGATATCGCGTCCACCGATATCGCGGGCTCCGCCGGGACCGCCGACGACTCATCCAATTTAAGCCAGCCGGGAACCCCGTCATGAGCGGCCAAACCCTATCACGATCCGCCGCTCGGACGTTGCGCCGCAAGGAGGCCTCCGCGTCATGTCAGCGCTGATCCATCTGATGCCGCCGGTCGAAGCCGGCCCGGACGCCCAGCGGGTCTTCTACTCCGTCGGGCGCACGCTGTCGGCGGCCGACTTCGTGATGCAAAGCCGTTATGTCGACGCGCGGCTGCTCGGCCTCACGCCAGCCCAGATCGGGGTGATATCGGGACTCGGCGTCTCGCCTTCGTCCTACAGTAACCTTGCTGGTGCGGCGCAGAATCCGGCCTTCGCGGTCGGTTCGGGAACGGGCCTGGGCAGCGACGGCCGGCTGGTCCATCTCAGCGCGCCGCTCACCTTCGCTTGGTCCGACCTGATCAACTCCTTTGGCGCGAGCCCACCGGCGGACGGCGTATATGTCCTGCTGCTCCGCACCGAGGAGGTTGATGGCTTCGAGGGGCCTGTGCCCGACGCCGCCAGCGCGCAGGATCCGTTGCTCGACCTGCGCCAGGACAGTTTTGTCGAATTGACACTGTCCGCACAGCTTTCGCCGCTGCCGTCGCAACTGACCGAGAGCGGCGTCGATCAGGCGCTCAACATCCTGATCCACGGGCTGACGCCAGACGCGCTGCGAACCGCCATCGGCAACGGCGTGCCAATTGCGCTGGTGATGATCGGCCAGTCGAAGCTGTTGCTGCTTAGTCAGGCCGCTGGAAGGGTGGCGGCCGCCGACCATCCGATCGCGGCGCTGCTGCTCGCCCAGGTGCGCGACGTATTCACGGCTGCGCTGACCGAACTCGGCCCGGGCGCCAGCGCCGACGCCTTCGCGCCGATCAGCCAGCGTCTGCGCTATCTGCCCGGCGCCTGTGAATTGCCGCTTAGCCTATTGAAGGCGCCGGCCTCGTTTGCTCCGACCTGTCCGTTCTTCCCTGCAAGCCTCACCGTCTATCTGCAGGCGATCCCGTCAAGCCAGGCCCAGAACCTGCTGGCCGACGGGCTCGGCCGCCCGGCAGTCGATCTGCTGACCTTCGATGGCTCGGCGGTCACGCTGTCGCTGGCGATCCCCGACGCGGCCTGGACGCCGACATTGCTCGACCAGCCGCAGGCCGACCCGATTTTGCCGGCCGACCTGCATCTCGCCTTTGCGGCGGCGCGCGCGGCGCAGATCCAATGTCGCGAGCATTGGATCGCGCTCTATGGCGGCATCAATACCGCCCAGCAGGCGTCGCCTCAGGCGCTGGCCTTTCTCAACGGCGCCGACGCGGCCGCGCAGAACCTGGCTTACCTGCTCAGCAGCGGAAAGATGCAGGCGCAGGACCTTCTTGCCGCTGCCGACAGCCTGACCACCCCGCCGACCTTTCTCTCCACAGTGGCGTCCTGGATCACCACCGCCGCGAGCCTCGCCGGCCTGCCGGCGCCACTGCCGGCTACGCCGAGCGCCGCGGCGATCGCCGCTCAGCTTGCCAATTTCGGCTACGCCATCAGCGATCCCGAGCCTGGGTCCTTCGCCGACTCCTCGCAGCCGGCGCCGGTGGTCTCATCGGATACCGTGCTGGCGCCGTTGATCCCCTATCTGCCGCCGCATTCGCAGTTCGCCGACTGGTTGGGCGAGGTCACCCCCCCCGAGATGCAGATTCCGGCTGATGAGGCCTCGGGCTTGGGCCCCTGGCTGCCACCGTACCCAAACCCCGCGCTGCTGCCGCCCTTGATCCAGGCCGGCGTGTACAGCGCCGGCGACGACCGGGCGACCCAGGCCGCGGCCTTTGCCGCCTGGATCGCGGTTCCGAACGCCACTGAGCCCGATTACAACGACGCGACGCCGGGCGCCCTGCTGCAGCTGGCGGCGCTTCAATTATACTATGCGGTGCTGGCGCGGGTGGCGCGGGCGCATGAATATTGGCTCGAGGGCCATGCCCGCCTGATTGCGCTGCAGCGGCAGCATCTCGACATGATGTCGACCTATGTCTCCGCGGTCGCCGGTGGCATTCCTGCTGACGGCAGCGGTCTCAGCGTGACCCGGACCATCCCATTCTTTGATCTGACGCCGAGCGCCACGGCCGACACCACGCCGCCGTCGCGGGGCGTTTTTCGAATGCGGACCCTGCAATTCCGTTCGACCGAGCCCAGTGCCGAACCAGCAAAGCCGGCGGTCGCGAGCGCGGCGCCAACGGCTGCGAGGTCTGCCAGCGCGACGATGATGGCCGGCAGGTCCGCGGTCGCGGCCGCGCCGATCAGCGACGCCATTCTTGCGAGCCCTACGATCAGCCGGGTTGGCACCTTGTTTGGCAGTCAGTCCGATGTTGCCAAGCTCGTGGCGGCCGACACCGGCGCGGTCAGCCAAGGACCGCTCTTTGACTATACGCCCGTGCAATACGGAACAGCGTCGCACGTTACCTCCGGCGCGACGCTGTTCCAATCGGCCTCTGAAGGTCTGAAAGCGTTGCGTGGCGTGATGAATCAGAGCCCGATCAATATCGTCCCTCCGACCGCCCTTCCAGTCGTCCCCGCCGCCACCGACGAGACGGCCAATTACATCGGGGTGATCGACACCACGCGCGCCTTGCTGGCCGACATCACCCTGGTCGAGAACAATGCGATCCGCATCGAAGCCGACTACCTCAAACTGCGCGATCGCCTGCAGGCGATGGAGACGCTGGCTTCGCAATGGACCGCCGCCGTTGCTGACGCCCGCGATGCGCTGCGCACCGCACAGACGGCCGCCGCCACCGCCGCCGGCAATTATGCCGCGGCGCAGTCGCTGGTGGCGGAGGAGACCGCGCGGGTCATAGCGCTCGCGGCGGCGCGGACCCAGGCGATTGGGCAGGCCACCGGGCTGTTCATGGTCCGGCAATTGCAGACCCCGATCGCGCGGCGTCCGTTCGGCGCCGTCACGCTGGTGGCGGACACGCCGCAGGACCTGGCGCCCGCCTGCTTAGCCGATCACCCGGGTCCGCCCGCGTCGCTGACGCCGTTCCTCGACCTGTTGCTGGAGACTGGGCTAAACGATTGGCGCGCGCTGCAGGGCCGCTGGACCGACCTGCCCGATAATTCCGGGCTGCAACGGCTATTGGGATTGCGTACCGCGCGACTCGCCAGTTTCAACCCGTCGACCGATTTCGGCTCGGGCGCCGCGGCCGCCGATCTGGCGCGGATCGCGGCCAGCGTCCGCGGCGCGATCAATCCGGTATTGCATGCCTCGTTTTCGCTCGGCGCGTCGCTGGCGCTCAACCAGCAAACCGCCTTCCGCGTGTTCTCGCTGCCCGATCTGATGACGCTGCAGGCCAATGCACTGCGCGCCAAGGCCGAGGCGCTGCGGTCGCGGATGGAGGACGCCACCGGTTGCCTCTACGCCATCCTGACCAGCCTGCCGCCCTCGGCGCGCTTCACCTGGGCCAGCGCGGCGCGCGCGGGAAGTTTCAACGCGCTCGACTTCCAGCAATGGCCGCTGCCAAGCGGACCCACGGATGCGACCAACACCGTGATCCGGCAGTTGGCGGCGCTGGTCGGCTGGATGGCGTCCCAGCTGATCGATGGCGCCAGCGCGGCGGCGCAGACCGCGCTCGGCCATCTCGTCAGCGCCGCGGTGATCGCCTCGGCCTATGGCGACCCCGACGAGGCGGTCAACGGCACGGTGGTCAGCGCCGGCGGGGCGCCCAGACCGGGATGGCCGATCCGGGTCATCCTCAACCGTCCGCCGCCGATCGGCACCGTGCTCAATTTGTTCGACGTCAACCGCACCATCATCGGCACGGTCAAGGTGCAGGATCACGATTCCTTCGGCTCGTCGGCCACCATCGTCTCGCTGTTCACGCCGGTCGGCACCGGCGCTGGTCTGACCGTGGCGTCGCAACACGGCCGCTCGGCATGGCTTCCTTCATGAAACGGCTTCCTTCATGAAACGGCTTCCGTCATGAACCGGGGCGCGCTCGCCGAGGACGCGGTCTCGATCCACAGGCTCCGCGCCCGCGGCGTCGCGGAAACAAGCGTGCGCCGGCAGCTGGCCATCGTCGCTGTCCCCGCCACCAGCCGCTTCGTATTTATCCGCCGCGTCGTCTTGCGCGCCGCGCCCGACCAGGTCGGACAGGCGATGACCATGGCGCTCAATCGACTGGCCGAGGAGGGCCGGTCGGACGTGCTGTCCTTCGCCGATTTTCCCGCCGTCGCGGTTGCCTGCGCGCGCGCGGCGCTGTCGGGCGGCCTCGGCGGTGGCTGGCACTGGCGCGCGCTCGGGCTGCCGCAAAGCGCGGGGCCCGGCGCGGCGCTGGGGACGCTGCTGTCAGCCTATCCGCTGGAGGCCGGCGCCGCGGTTGCGGCGCTCGCCGCGGCCGGCCTGCTCGCGCCGGTCTGGCGCGATCTGTCGGAGCCGGTGGCGGCGCGGCTGGTCCACAGCCTCGCCGAGGCCGGTGGATTCAGGGTCCCCGCCTGGCCGTCCGACCCGAGCGAAACGCCGCCGGCGCTCAAGGGCGAGGCCGTGCTGTCGCGCGCTGCGGCGTTCTGGCGGCCGGCGACGCGGGACCTGCCGCGGCGCCATGAGGCCATTCGCGCCGCCGCCGTGCTGTCGCTGCTGCGCTGGTCGCCGCTGTCGCTACGGACCTCCGGCGACGAAATCTGGCCGCTTTTGTTGGCGCGCCTGGCCGACGCCGAGGCGGCGCCCCCACCGCAGCCAGCGCGCCTTTCCGAGGCGGACGCGGTCCTGCCGCCCGCCGCGCCGGCACGCACCGCGCCGAAGGTGCCAGCGCGCGCCAGCGTCGAAGCCGCCGCGCTGCCGCCTCTGATCCCGCCGCCGCCTGCGGCGAAAGCCCGGACTTCGCCGCCCGCCGGGCCCGCAGTCGGCGCGCCCGAACCGGTTCGGTTCGACGCGGAGCGCGAGGCCCCCGAGCCGACGCCGATGCGAAGCGACTATCCCGCCGACACGGCCGTCTCGCTCCCGCATGGCGAGATGGTTTCGACGCAATGGGGCGGCGTGCTGTTCCTCATCAACGCGCTGAACCGGCTCGACATCGCCGCCCGGCTCGAAGCCTATGGCCGTGCGGCGCCGAGCGGCTTTCGGCTGCTGGTCGATCTCGGGCGCGCCCTCGGCATGCCCGCGGACGAGCCACTTTCGGAATTTCTCGCCGCACAGGACGTGGATTCGGCGACGCCGCCGGCCTTCTTCGCGGCGCTGCTCGTTGACCTCGAAGCGATCTACACGCCACTCGGCGCCTGGCCAGCATCGCTTGCGCAACCCGCGCGGCTGCTCGCCAACGAGACGCATCTCGATCTCGATCTGCTGGTCAGCCGGGTGGATATCGGGATTCGCCGCGCAGGCCTCGACATCGATCCCGGCTGGGTGCCCTGGCTCGGGCGGATCGTGGCGTTTCGCTATCCGAATCTGCCGCTGGTCCAGGTCGGGGAGGGTTAGCCGATGTCAGATCCCATCTCCGAGACCATGTCTGAGATTGGCCCGGTGGCCGCGCCGGCGCTGCTCGATCTGATGGTCCGGCTCGGGCTTGCCCATTACATCGAAGCACTCGGCGAGCCGGAGCCGCCGCTGGCGCTGCTGCTGCGCGAGGGCGAGGCGGCCGCGCGGCAAAGTGGCGTGCAGGATCTGGGCTGGGCCGAATGCCTCGCCGCGCTCGACCGTGCCTGGGCGGTCGCGCCAGATGGCCCGCTGAAGCGCTTCGCCGCACGACGCGGGCTCGGCGCCGCGGATCTGTTTCTGATCGGCCTCTGCGCGGCCTGCGAAGGCCGGCGCGCAGCGGCGCTTGGCGTGATGACCCTGCAGGCGCCGTTCGTCGGTGCCCGGCCGGGCATTCATCTGGCGCTCGATCTGGCGCAGGAATTGTTCGATGCCGGGCCGGGCGACGCCATGGCGCTCGCCGCCGGACCGCTGGTGGACTCCGGTCTCATCGACCTGTTCGGCGACGACGCGCTGCCGCAGCGGACGCTGGCGATCCGCCTGCCGCTCTGGCGGGCCTTGGCTACGAGCGCGCCGGCCTGGCCGGGGGCGCGCGCCTGGACCGGCGCGGCGCCGGTTGCCTCAGGTGTCCCTGATGTGCTGTTGGCGCGCGCCGCGGCGGCGATCGCGGCGGGGGCTGCGAACGGGGTCGTGATCCGCGGACCGCCCGGCAGCGGGCGCGCCAGCGCCGCCGCCGCGCTCGCCGCGCGGCTCGGCCGCACAGCGATCGAGGTGCCGCTTGCGACCTTGCGCGATGACCGCGCCTTTGCGACCGCCTGCGAGGCCTGCGAATGGCTCCCGATCGTCCGGGTGCCGTCGGACCCAGGAGATGCGGTGCCGAGCGGCGCTGTCTTGCCGGTTGTCGTGCTCGCCGGCGCGCATGGCGCGGTGCGCGGCGAGGGCTTGATCGAGCTCCGCATTGCACCGCCCTCGCGCACGGAGCGCGCGCGCCAATGGCAGCAAGCGCTCGGGCCCGCGGCCGAACAGCTGGCGCCGCGATGGCTGGAAACCGCGGCGCTCTATCCCGCTACGCTGACGGCGGTCGCGCGTGCCGCGAGCGCGCGGGCGAGCGCCGAACATCGCGCGCTGGCGGCGGACGATATCCGCGAGGCCCGGTTCGCGCTGGCGCCCGACGAACTGAGCCGGCTCGCGCATCCGGTCGACCGCGCGGTCGGGGCCGACGCCCTGATCGCGGGGCCTGTGCTGGCCGGTGACCTCGCCCGGCTGGTGGCGCGATGCGGGGGCCGGGACACCGTCTGGAACGGTCTCGGCCCGTCGCTCGCCGCCAGCGCGACGCGCGGCGTGCGCGCGCTGTTCTGCGGCGACAGCGGCGCCGGCAAGACGATGGCCGCCGCCTATGTCGCGACCGCGCTCGGCGCGCCGCTCTATCGCTGCGATCTGGCGGCGGTGATGAACAAATATATCGGCGAGTCCGAGAAGAATCTCGGCGCCCTGCTCGACCATGCCGAGGCGGCCGACGTGGTCATCCTGTTCGACGAGGCCGACGCGCTGTTCGGACGCCGCAGCGAGGGCGGCGAGACCGGCGAGCGCTATGCCAACATGCTGACCAATTATCTGCTGACGCGGCTCGAGGCGCATGGCGGGGTCGTCATCCTGACCTCCAACAGCAAGTCCCGGATCGACGGCGCGTTCTGGCGAAGGCTCGATTTCGTGATCGATTTCCCGGCGCCGCGCTACGAGGAGCGGCTGGCGCTATGGCGCAGCCATCTCGGTGCGCGGGCGCCGGCGGCCGAGGTGCTGGAGCGGCTCGCCGCCTATTGCGATCTCTATGGCGGCGGCATCCGCAACGCGGTGCTCGCGGCCGCGACCCTGGCGCCGCCGGGCGAAGCCATCGGCATGGACGCGCTGGGGCCGGCGCTGCAGCGCGAATATGCCAAACTGCGCCGTCCTCTGCCCGCCGGGCTCGCGCTGGCGCTGCGGGCCGCCGAATGACCGCGCCCGCGTCTTCGCTCAAGCCCAAGGCTGGCTCCGCCAGCGAGACGACGCGGCGCGCGCCGGCTGTCGCCCCAGGCGCCGCGCCGCCGGCCGCAATCCCGCGTTATCTACGCCCGAGCCTGAAGCTTGGCGGCCTCAACGACCCCGAGGAGCACGAGGCCGAACACGCCGCCAGCGTGATTGCCGGCGGCGGACATTACCGGGTGCGCGACCCCGGCGGCTCCGACCATTTGCGCGCTGCGCACGATGCCCATGGCGCAGCGGCGGCCGGCCAGGCCCCGATCCGCGCGGCCGTCGCGCCTGCTGTTCTCGATGACGGCGCCAGCGGACGGGTGCGGCGCGCCGCAGCGCCGCCCGATTCCGGCGGCGCCAGCCATTTACGCGCGGCGCCGGACCCGCATGCCGGCGAGCCGCTGCGCAAGACCTCGAGCGAGGCTTCCGGTCATGCGCCGATCCGGGCCGCGGTGGCGCCGCCGGTGCTCGACGACGGCGCCAGCGGCCGGGTCCGGCGCACGGCGATGCCGCTCGATGCCGGCGGTACCAGTCATTTGCGCGCGACCCATGACCCGCATGGCGCCGAGCCGCTGCGCCGCGCGCCAGGCGAGCATGGGCCGGTTCGCGCCGCAGCAGGCCCCGCCAATGCCGGCGCCAGCCAGGAGGCGGCCAAGCAGATCGAGCGCGCGCGCTCGGCCGCCGCCAAGCCGCTGCCGCCAGCGGTCAAGGCGCGTCTGGAGCGCGGCTTCGGCGAGCGGATGGATAATGTCGGCCTGCATACCGGCCCCTCCGCGCGCGCCGCGGCGCGGGCGATCGGCGCGCGTGCCTATACCGAAGGCGAACGGATCACGCTCGGCCCGGGGGAGAGCGAACACGATCTGCATCTGATGGCCCATGAGGCGACCCATGTGGTGCAGAACCGCCGCGCCGCCGGCATCGCCCGCGCGCTGCCCGCCGACCCGGCCGCGCGACCGGCGCCCTTGTCCGAGAACCGCACGACTGGGGTCCGCAAGTCTGAAATCCAAAAGTCTGAAATCCAAAAGTCCGAGATCTGCAAGGCCGAAGCCGCGCCGGGGCAGCCGATCCGCCGGTTTCCCGGCCTCGATACCGTGCTCGACAAATTCGCCGACTGGGCCAATGTGATCCCCGGCTTCCGGCTGTTCACCATTATCCTGGGGCTCAACCCGATCAACATGTCGCATGTCGATCGCAGCGGCGCCAACATCCTACGCGCCGCCGTCGAGTTGATCCCGGGCGGCGGATTGATCGTCAAGGCGCTCGAGACCTACGGCATTTTCGAGAAGGGCGGCGCCTGGCTCGAACAGCAGGTGGCGAGCCTCGGCATGGCCGGCGCTGCGATCCGCGACGCGCTGATGCAGTTCCTGGATTCGCTCGGCCTCGGCGACGTGCTGCATCCCGGCGACGTCTGGGATCGCGCCAAGCGGATTTTCACCGAGCCGATCGACCGCATCATCGCCTTCTTCAAGTCGGTCGCCTTGGGCTTCATCGAACTGATCAAGGATGCGGTGCTGAAGCCCTTGGCGGCGCTCGCCGCCAAGACCCCGGCCTGGGACCTCCTGACCGCCATCCTCGGCAGCAACCCGGTCACCGGCGAGGCGGTGACGCCGACGCCGGAGGTGATCGTCGGCGGCCTCATGAAGCTCGCCGGCCAGGAGGAGATCTGGGCGCGGATTCAGCAAACCCACGCGCTGCAGCGCATCTGGGCCTGGTTCAAGGGCGCGATGTCGACCCTGATCGGTTACGTCAAGCAGGTGCCCGGCCTGTTCATCGCCGCGATCAAATCCTTCAAGATCGAAGACCTGCTCGACCTGCCCGGCGCGCTCGGCCGCGTCGTCGGCATGTTCGCGAGCTTTGTTGGCAGTTTCATCTCCTGGGGCCTCGACGCCGCCTGGAAACTGCTCGAGATCGTGTTCGACGTCGTCAGCCCCGGCGCCTTCGGCTACATCAAGAAGACCGGCGCGGCGCTGAAGAGCATCCTGAAGAACCCGCTGCCCTTTGTCGGCAATCTCGTCAAGGCGGCGAAGCTCGGGCTCAGCAATTTCGCCGACAATATCGGCACGCATCTCAAGAACGGGCTGATCGAGTGGCTGACCGGCGCGCTGACCGGCGTCTATATCCCGCAGGCCCTGACGCTGCCGGAGATCGGCAAGTTCGCGCTCAGCATTCTCGGGCTCACCTGGATGCAGATCCGCGCCAAGATCGTCAAGGCGCTCGGCCCGACCGGCGAAAAGATCATGAGCGGGCTCGAAAAGACCGCGAGCTTTGTCATCGCGCTGGTCAGTGGCGGGCCGGCCGCGGCCTGGGAAATGATCAAGGAGCAGCTCAGCGGCCTCAAGGACACGGTGATCGACAGCATCAAGGATTTTGTCACATCGACCATCGTCAAGGTAGCGCTGCCGAAGCTGATCGCGATGTTTATCCCCGGTGCCGGCTTCATTTCGGCGATCATCTCGATCTACGGCACCATCAAGTCCTTCATGGAGCAGCTCGGGAAGATCGTTGCCGCGGTAACCGCCTTCATCGACTCGATCGTCGCCATCGCCGAGGGCCAGATCGGCGGCGCCGCCAAGAAGGTCGAAGGCGCACTCGCCGGCGTCGTCTCCGTGGCGATCGGTCTGCTCGCCGGATTCCTCGGCCTCGGCGGCATCTCGGCCAAGGTAACGGCCGTGATCAAGAAGGTTCAGGCCACCGTCGACAAGGCGCTGGATACGGCAATCAATTGGCTGATCGGCAAGGCCAAGGCGCTGTTCGGGAAGTTGTTTGGCAAGGGGGATAAGAAGGACGAGCGGACCGAGGAGGAGAAACAGGCTGACCTCAACAAGGCAATCGATGAAGCCACCTCGCTTCAGAAAACACCGAATATTACCGAGGAAGCACTCAGGAAAGGCCTGCTTCCGATCAAGAATAAATATAAAATGGTTTCGCTGGATCTCGTTGTGGATAGTAAGGATAAGACCAAGGAGACAGTCCATATCTTCGGTGAAATAAATCCAAAGAAGCCATCAGACAGGTCTGAAATCGCGACGGGTGGCTGGCCAGAGGGTGTTGAAAAGGACAAAAATCTTTGGGTTCCGGAACAGGGCAGTCACCTTGCAACCATTACGTCGCTTCTCCCGGACAGCATCACCTACACCAATGTTGAGGGAGGAAAAGGATCGGTCACGACCCGTCGCGATCGCTTCATGGAATTGTGGAATGGCAAACAGATTACCCTTGGAGGCCCCGAGAGTTCCGAGCAGCGGCGGAAGCGGTTAATCGAAGCTCACGGCCCAGTGATTGGGGCGGCGATCGATAATGCGATTGCAAAGCGCAACGATCTTGCAGGCAACGCGGGCATTTTCAACCCAATGCAGGCACACCATATTATTCCCGTTGGGCTCCTGACCAGATCGATCAGGCTGCAAATGCTCGTGGTTTCAGGGTGGGACTACAACGCCGCAATAAACGCCGCCGCGCTTGCGGCCGGGTTCCA
>Ga0302157_10001719_pt1 | contig 26245 bp, 18 predicted proteins | sample I_Bog_N3_3_FD_193502 | JGI IMG/M metagenome (GOLD analysis project Ga0302157, IMG submission 193502) | Peat permafrost microbial communities from Stordalen Mire near Abisko, Sweden - I_Bog_N3_3 | ecosystem: Environmental > Terrestrial > Soil > Wetlands > Peat | place: Sweden: Abisko, Stordalen... | reverse complement strand
TCATGGGGTTCGCTAAACTCGCTTCCATCGCGATATGGCTACGATAGTTAAATTGTCACCACGACCTAGTGGTCCGAAAAGATTCTGACATTTGCACACTACCTAGCCGAGAGCGGTAGCAAATGTCAGAATCGGACCACTAGTGGATTGTTTTTGACATTTGCATCCCGCCATCCGGATAGCACGGTAGCAAATGTCAGAATCGGACCACTAGACGAAAATCAGCGCAAGGCAGGCCAGGCCGACTGCGATCAGTGGAAATCCCAGGCGCCGACGCCATTTCCGCGCTCTCAGGCTCGCACCGCGCCGCCGCGGGTGAGGCTTGATCAGCTTTCCGGGCCCCTTGCCCGCACTCGTCAGCGCTCCGCCGATAATCAGTATGCCGCCAATCAGGGCCAGAGTGATCGGCACTATGCTGGTCGGATCGGCCAGCGTCTGGCGTGCGCAGCGGGCAGCCCCGGCTCCATGCGACTGTGTCGCGAAATGGGTGCACCCGTCGCTCACGCGAGGCCCGGCAGTTTGTTCGATGGGGTGCCCGGCAAAATCGTGGCGCGCGCTCCCGCTGTCAGGACGTCGGTCCGGTGGCCCGGGATCAGCGGTTGTCGATCGGTTTTCCCGTTGATCTGGCATCGCTGATTCGTCGCACCCTTTTGCCCCCGGGATGTTGCTTGTCGTGATACGGCACGGATCGGCGGTACGCAATTGCCCCCGGTCCGGTGCGCTGATCTTTTGTCCTTGCGCGCGGCCATTCTGCGCAAGGGCATGGCCCATTGCGGGCGCAGCCGTCCCGGCTTTCGCCAAAATTTCCCGACAAGGCCAAATTTTCCCAACTAAGGCTTGCGAAGATGCCGGTTATGTCCCGGAGTGAACTGGCAATCCCTGCAAGTTTGGCGTAGCTCTTCCGGCCCATGCCCGACACGATCCAGCCCCACCCGACCCAGCCGCCCGGAACTTTCACGCGAGACCGGGGCGATCCCTGGTCGCGGGGGCAGCGCCGGGCGGGGCTGGCGGCGCTCTTGCTGTTCGCCATGCTTGGGCTGTGGACTTTGCGCCTGTTCCTGCCCGCGCTGGGGTGGGCCGTGATTTTGGCCGTTTCGCTTTGGCCGTGGCGCGAGCGGGCGGTCGCGTTCTGGCCCGGCGGGGCTGATTTCACCTGGCCCGCGCTGTTCACGCTGACCGTGGCGCTGTTTTTTGTGTTGCCGCTGGTCATGGTGGCCCAGGCCGTCGCGATCGATGGGCGATTTGCGTTGCAATGGATCATCGACGTGCGTGCGCATGGCCTGCCACTGCCGGGCTTTGTCGCCCATCTGCCCGCTGGGGCGGCGATCGGGGCCTGGTGGCAGGCGCATCTCGCGACATCCGCCGCCTTTGGCAATCTGCACTTGCCCGGCGGCGTGGGGGAATCGCCGCTGGGCGAGGGGCAGCACCTTATCGGATTGGTGCTGCATCGGCTGGTATTTGCGATTTTCCTGCTGCTGATCCTGTTCTTTTTGATGCGCGACGGCGAACGCGTCGCGATCAGCTTGCGCACCGGATGCGAGCGCGCGTTCGGGCGCGCCGGTGTGAACGTCGCGATGCAGGCGTTGCGTGCGATTCGCGGCACGGTCAACGGGCTCGTCGTGGTCGGATTCGGCGAAGGCGTGCTGCTTGGCGTGGTCTATGAATTGTGCGGAGCGCCGCATGCCGCCCTGCTTGGGCTGTTGACAGGCCTGCTTTCCGTCGTTCCGCTCGGGTCCGTCGTCGCGGCTGCGGTCGCCGGCGGGTTGCTTGCGGCGGCGGGGCAGATGGCCGCTGCCGTCGTGGTTGCGGTCATTGCGGCGGTGGTGATTTTCCTCGCCGACCATTTCGTCCGTCCGGTGATGATCGGCGATGCCACGAGGCTGCCGTTCGTGGTTGTTCTGCTCGGTATTCTTGGCGGTATTGAGGCCTGGGGCCTGATCGGGCTGGTCGTGGGGCCCGCGCTGATGGCGGTGCTTATGCTGTTGTGGCGCGAATGGGTCGGTTCGCAAAAAGGTCCGCTCAACCCCCCCGCCTGAAAGCCATCGGGGTTCGCGTGGCGGATTGGAGCCCCTCGCCGTCCTTGCGTAAATCCACAGCCCGCAGTTGACAGCCTGCGCCCAGCCACTATGAGCGGCGCCGGGCCACGCGGTCCCAACGCCGCGCGTGCTCTCTGCAAGGAGAGACTACATGACTGCACAACGTCCGACCGCCAAACCGGCGCGTCCGTTTTTTTCGTCCGGTCCCTGCGCCAAGCCGCCCGGATATTCCCTCGACAAATTGGCCACGGCTTCGCTGGGCCGTTCGCACCGCGCCAAGATCGGCAAGGATCGTCTGGGTCTTGCCATCAATCTGATGCGCGAAGTGCTTGAACTGCCCGATACGCATCGCATCGGCATTGTTCCCGGATCGGATACCGGCGCCTTTGAAATGGCGATGTGGACGATGCTGGGCGCCCGCCCGGTCACGACGCTGGCGTGGGAAAGCTTCGGCGAAGGCTGGGTGACCGACGCGGTCAAGCAGTTGAAGCTCGAACCCACCGTGATCCGCGCCGATTATGGCCAGTTGCCCGATCTCGACAAAGTCGATTGGTCGAACGACGTCCTGTTTACCTGGAACGGCACGACCTCGGGCGTGCGCGTGCCCGATGGCGAATGGATCCCGGCCGATCGCGAAGGTCTGTCGTTTGCCGACGCGACGAGCGCGGTCTTTGCCTATGACATTCCGTGGGACAAGATCGACGTCGCCACGTTCTCCTGGCAGAAAGTGCTGGGCGGCGAAGGCGCCCATGGCGTGATCATCCTTGGGCCTCGCGCTGTCGAACGGCTGGAATCCTATACGCCGGCATGGCCGCTGCCCAAAGTGTTCCGCCTGATGGCCAAGGGCAAGCTGGCCGAAGGCGTGTTCAAGGGCGAAACGATCAACACCCCGTCGATGCTGGCGGTCGAAGACGCGATCTTTGCGCTCGAATGGGCCAAGTCGATCGGCGGTCTTGCCGGATTGAAAGCGCGCTGCACGGCCAATGCGCATGCGCTCGACAAGATTGTCGCTGAACGGGATTGGTTGGGCCATCTCGCGCACGATAGTGGCATTCGTTCGCATACGTCGGTCTGTCTGACTGTCGAGGGCGCCGATGCCGACTTCATCAAGAAGTTTGCCGGTCTGCTCGAAAAGGAAGACGCGGCCTATGACATCGCCGGCTATCGCGATGCGCCTGCGGGCCTGCGCGTATGGTGCGGGGCGACCGTCGATACCGCCGACATCGAGGCGTTGGGCCCCTGGCTCGATTGGGCCTATGCGGAACTGACGGCCTGAACGGTCGGCTTTTCGCCTGACAAAAACCCCTCGCGCGCGTGCTTTGACTATGGTCCGCACGTGCAGAAGGGGGCGCTTTACAGACCACTATTGCCACCCGCACCCGGCGCCACGCCGGGGCGGGCAGGCACGACCAGAGGTTTTCCCATGACCAAGCCCAAAGTGCTCATTTCCGACAAGATGGACCCCAATGCCGAGCGCATCTTTCTCGACATGGGTTGCGATGTCGATGTCATCACCGGCAAGACGCCCGACGAGTTGAAAGCGATCATCGGCCAATATGACGGCCTGGCGATCCGTTCCTCGACCAAAGTGACCAAGGACATTCTCGACGCGGCGACCAATCTGAAAGTGATCGGTCGCGCCGGGATCGGGGTCGACAATGTCGACATTCCTTACGCTTCGGCCAAGGGCGTGGTGGTGATGAACACCCCGTTCGGCAATTCGATCACCACAGCCGAACACGCCATTGCGCTGATCTTTGCGCTCGCGCGGCAGTTGCCCGAGGCGGACCTTTCGACTCAAGCCGGCAAGTGGGAAAAGAACCGCTTCATGGGTGTCGAAGTCACCGGCAAGACGCTGGGGCTGATCGGTGCGGGCAATATCGGCTCGATCGTCGCCAGCCGCGCGCTGGGTCTGCGCATGAAAGTGGTTGCCTATGACCCGTTCCTGACGCCCGAGCGCGCGCTCGAACTCGGGATCGAAAAGGCCGATCTCGACACCCTGCTGGCCAAGGCCGATTTCATCACGCTGCACACCCCGCTGACCAGCGAAACGCGCAATATTCTCAGCCGCGAAAACCTGGCCAAGACCAAGAAGGGCGTGCGCATTGTCAATTGCGCGCGCGGCGGACTGATCGATGAAGCGGCGTTGAAGGACATGCTGGATTCGGGACATGTCGCGGGCGCTGCGCTCGATGTGTTCGAGACCGAGCCGGCCAAGGCCAGCCCGTTGTTCGGCACGCCCAATTTCATCTGCACCCCGCACCTGGGCGCATCGACCACCGAAGCGCAAGTCAATGTCGCGCTGCAAGTGGCCGAACAGATGGCCGAATTCCTGACCACCGGGGGCGTGACCAACGCGCTCAACATGCCGTCGCTGTCCGCCGAGGAAGCCCCCAAGCTCAAGCCCTATATGGCGCTGGCGGAAAAGCTGGGTGCGCTGGTCGGGCAGCTGGTCGGCGATGAGGTCAAGAAGGTCGCCATCGAAGTCGAAGGCGCAGCGGCGCAGCTGAATCAAAAGCCGATCACCGCCGCTGTGCTCGCCGGTCTGATGAAGCAGTATTCGCAGACCGTGAACATGGTCAATGCGCCGTTCCTTGCCAAGGAGCGCGGTCTCGACGTGCGCGAAGTGCGCCATGATCGCGAAGGCCAATACCGCACGCTGGTGCGCGTGACGGTCGATACCGATGCCGGGCAGCGCTCGGTTGCCGGTACGCTGTTCGGCAAGGGCCAGCCGCGTCTGGTCGAATTGTTCGACATTGCGGTCGAGGCCGATCTGGATGGCGACATGCTCTATATCGTCAACACCGACGCGCCGGGCTTCATCGGCTCGATCGGGACTCTGCTTGGCACAGAATCGATCAACATCGGTACGTTCCACCTTGGTCGTCGTCAGGCCGGTGGCGAAGCCGTCTTGCTGCTCTCGGTCGACAGCCCGGTCAGCGCCGATGTGCTGGCCAAGGCGCGCAAGCTGAATGGCGTGCGTCTGGTCAAGGCGCTGAAATTCGCCTGATGCAATGAGGGCGGGCGCTTTCGCCCGCCCTCGCAAATCAGTCAGGGCGTGGTGGCCATTGTCGCGAGTTGGGCGCGCATGGCGGCCAGGCCTTCGGCCAGATTGGCCCGGCCATAGCCGATGCGAAAGCGATCGACAGGGGTCGGACCCAGCGCCGAACGATAGATCGAGGCGGGCAGGATGACGATCCCGGCGTCCTGCACCAGCCGCTCGGCAAAGCGTTCGACATCGCCCGGGCCGGTATAGCGCGGATAGAGCACCACGCCGCCATCGGGCATGTAGCTTTCGAAAAGATCCGGATACTCCGCCAGAAATGCCTGTGTCGCGGCGAGCCCCGTGGCGGCGATGGCGCGGGTCCGGGCCAGGATCGGCTCTGCGGCACGCAAGCCCATCAGCGCCAGCCGCTCGCTCGGCGCGCTGTTGCAGATCGACAGATAGTGCTTTGTGCGCACCATGGCGTCGAGCAGCCCGCGGTTGCGGCAAGTGATCCACCCCACGCGCAAGCCGGGCAGGCCGTAAGCCTTTGACATCACCCCCAGCGAGACGCCGCGTTCATAGACATCGGCGGCCAGCGGCAGGCGCAATGCCGGATCGCGTTCGATCAGGCGGTAAACCTCGTCGGAAAAGAGCCAGATGCCATGGCGGCGACAGAGCGTGACCAGCGCATCGAAGCGGTCGCGTTCGAGGATCTTGCCCGTCGGGTTATGCGGAAAATTGATCGAGATGATCCGGGTGTTGGGGCGGATCGCGGCTGCGACCCGGTCGATGTCGAGCGTCCAGCCTTCGCGCTCTTCGAGCGGAACCCCGTTCACGGCGCCAATTGCCATCGGCACGGCTTCGGCCGACTGGTAATTGGGGGTGACGACGATGGCATGATCATCGGGCCCCATGACTGTGCGGTAAAAGGCATAAAGCCCCTCTTCGGCACCGGCAAAGCACAACACATCGTCCGCTGCGCACGTTTGCGTTGTCGCCGCGATCGCGGCGCGCAAGTCCGGCGCGCCGCTCGGCTCGGTATAGCTCAGGGGTTGGGCGAGCAGCGTATCGAGCGCGTCTTCGCCGGCCAGCGCGATCAGTTCGCCGATCGTTATGGTCTGCGCATCGGACGCGGTCATGTGATGGCGCGCATCAAATTCCCATTTTCCGAGATAGGTTTCGAGTGTGAAATCGGGGAGATAGGACATGGGGGCGCTCTACAGGAAAAGTTCCGCTGCGGCATCGATAATGGCATCGCTGTCGAGCCGATAGGTGCGGTAAAGGTCGGGCAGGTCGCCGGTTTGGCCAAAGCGATCGGTGCCGAGCGGGATGACGCGGTGACCGCGCACGCCGCCAAGCCATGACAGCGCGGCTGGGCTGCCGTCGAGAACGGTGATCAGACCGGCATCGGGGCCGAGCGGGGCGAGCAGGCGTTCGGCGTGACAGGCTGCCGGCTCGTTGCCGGGCCAGCGCGCGGCCATGCGCGCCGACCAGCCGCGATGAAGCAAGTCGGGCGATGTCACATTCAGCAGGCCGAGGCCGGGAATGTCCTCGGCCAGATCGGACCAGGCGGCCAGCGCTTCGGGCGCGACGACACCGGAAAAGATGATGGCCGCGCTCGCGCCGGGGGCAGGGGCGCGCAGCCAATACCCGCCGGCCAGCGCATCGGCTTGCCATGCCGTATCGCGGCGGGGCTCTTGCGCGATCGTGCGGGTCGACAGGCGCAAATAGACCGATGAGCCGCCGGGGCGCTGCATCCAGTCGAAAGCGTGGCCCATCATCAGCGCGACTTCGTCGGCAAAGGCGGGTTCATAGGCGAGAAGGCCGGGTTGGCCCATGCCGATCAGCGGGGTGTTGATCGACTGGTGCGCGCCGCCTTCGGCTGCAAGCGCGATCCCTGAAGGCGTGCCGATCAGCAAAAAGCGCGCGTCGGAATAGCATCCGTAATTGAGCGCATCGAGCCCGCGCGCGATAAACGGATCATAGACCGTACCGACCGGCAGCAGCCGCGTGCCGAAATGATCTGCCGACAGACCGAGCGCGGCGAGCAACAGGAAGAAGTTGTTTTCGGCAATGCCCAGCTCGATGTGCTGGCCCGCTGCATGCTGCAACCATTTCTGTGCCGAGGGGATCCTGGCGCGCAGGAACGCATCGTCGCATTCCTGGCGGCGGAACAGCCCCCGCTGGTTGACGAAAGCGCCCAGATTGGTGGTCTGTGTCACATCGGGGGCCGTCGTCACCAGCCGGTCGGCCAGAGCGCTGCCCGATTTGGCGAGATCGAGCATGATGCGCCCGAATGCGGCCTGGGTCGATTGCTCGGCGCCGCTCGGCTGCGGGCTGGCAGGGTGGGGGATGGCAGGGAGGGGGATCGCGGGGACAGGGATCGCGGGGGCGGGCGGGCTTTGCCGGTGACGCGCGATCGGGCTGTTTGCGGCAAAGTCCTGGCAAACCTGCGCCTGATTGTCGCCAAGCCCGGCCCATTTGTCCCATTCCGCGCCGTGCGGGATAGCCATGCGGGCGCGCAACTGTTCCATCTGCGCGGGGCTCATCATGCCCGAATGGTTGTCCTTGTGCCCGGCGAGGGGGAGCCCGTGGCCTTTGACGGTATAGGCGATAAACAGTGTCGGGCGGTCGTCCTGCGCCGCGTCAAACGCTTCGATCAGCGTTTCGAGGCAATGGCCGCCCAGATTGGTCATCACCTGACCGAGCGTGTCATCGTCCATGCCGTCGATCAGCGCACGCACGCCGCGTTCGCCGCCGATGTCGGCGATCAGCCGCTCGCGCCAGGCTGCGCCGCCCTGATAGGTCAGCACGGCAAAGTCGGCATTGGAGCAGGTATCGACCCAGTCCTCGATCGCGCGACCGCCGGGTCGGGCAAACAGGGCGCGCTGCAATTGGCCGTGCTTGAGCGTGACGACGCGCCAGCCGCAGGTTTCGAAAATGTCGTCAAACCGGCGGAACATGCGATCGGCGGTCGTCGCGTCGAGCGACTGGCGGTTGTAATCGACCACCCACCAGCAATTGCGCAGATTGTGCTTGTACCCTTCGATCAGCGCTTCGTAGATATTGCCTTCGTCAAGCTCTGCATCGCCCATCAGCGCGATCATCCGCCCGGCCTGATCGGGCGGCAGTTGCCCATGCGCGATGCAATAGTCCTGGACCAGCGAACTGAACGCGGTGACCGCGACGCCCAGTCCGACCGAGCCGGTGGAAAAGTCGACCGGAATGCTGTCCTTGGTGCGGCTGGGATAGCTTTGCGCGCCGCCGAGGCCGCGATAGGCTTCGAGTTTTTCGCGCGTCTGGTTGCCGAGCAGATAGTGGATGGCGTGGAGCACCGGGCCGGCGTGGGGTTTGACCGAGACTTTGTCGTTCGGCCCCAGTGCATGGAAATAGAGCGCGGTCATGATTGCGGTCATCGAGGCGCAGCTTGCCTGATGCCCGCCGACTTTGAGCCCGTCGCGCTTTTCGCGGATGTGATTGGCGTGATGGATCGTCCACGACGACAGCCACAACAGCCGCTGGTTGATCTGGTCCAGCGTGGCGATCAGATCCTGGCGGTCATGCACCATGGTGGCAGTCATCGGGCGCCTCTTTTCGCGAAGGAAGATTGAGGGGCTGGTGATAGCGAAAACGGGCGGATGCTGTCCTTGCGAATTCAGCCACGGCGGCTTGTCAAATTGGCATATTCTGCCAATTATTACGCATTGTTCGGCAATTTATGCCGCTATCTGGAATAGCTATGCCATATCCTGACCTTGATCCGATCGATCGGCGCATTCTGGCCGAAGTGCAGCGCGATGGCCGCGTGACCAATCAGGATCTGTCGGAACGGGTCGGCCTGTCGCCGTCGCCGTGTTTGCGGCGATTGCGTCGGCTGGAGGCCGATGGGGTGATCGCGCGCTATGTGGCGCTGGTCGATCCGATTGCGGTGGGATTGCCGGTCACCGCGTTCATCCGTGTGCGCCTGCATCAGCAGGACGACCGGCACCTCGCGCTGTTCGAAGCGGCGGTGGCGGGCTTTGCCGAAGTCATGGAATGCTATCTGATGAGCGGCGATGCCGATTATCAATTGCGGGTTCTGGTCGAATCGCTCGGCGCCTTTGAAGATTTCCTGCGCCAGAAACTGACCCGGATCGAAGGTGTCGCCGAAGTCACCACCAGCTTTGCCCTGCGCCCGATCGTCTACAAGACTGCGCTGCCGATCTGACGTCCTGTCCGGCGGCAAAAGGGAAATGGTCAACAGGCTTGTTCGCATTGCGCCTACCGACCGGGTCGCGATGGGCCGGGCCCATCGCGATTTGGCAAGGTCAGGGGTGACTTGTGGTGATGACCGTGGTCGTCGTCTTTGCGTGGGCGGGGTGCGCATGATGACGGGCGGGGCGGCGACGGGGATGATGAACCGGCGCCTTGGTCCGCACGACCGCGTCATGTTCGGTGACCGCAACCGATGTCGTTACCGGCGCATGGGCCTGACGCAGCGCATCGGCCTGGGCGGCGTCGCTCGATTGCTGGGCCGTATCGGCGCGCATATTGGCGTTTGTGGTCGCCTGCTCGGCGGAATTGGCGCGCATGTTGGCCTGCGTGGTTGCCTGTTCGGCATTGTTGGCGCGGACCTCGGCCGAGGCGGCGGATTGCTGCGCGCTCGCTGCGGAATCGCGCAAGTCGTTGCGGCGGTCGCGCTCTGCCTGGGTCTTGCGGGCATTGGCACTGGTGATGGCCTGATCCGCTAGATCGCTGGCATGATGCGCCGCCGCGATGGCCTGCGTCTTTTGATGATGCGACAGCAGATCCTGCGCCGACATCAGCGCTTCGCGCGCCTGACGTTGCAGATCGGGGGCCTGATCGGCCGCGCCGACTTTGTCGCCTGCGTCGATCTTGCCTTTGGCTTCGGCGATGGCGGCTTCGGCGCGGGTCTGTTCCCCGGCGTGGGCGCCGGTCGGGATCATCGTGGCGGCGAGCAGGGCGGCGATTGCCAGATTGGGCGTCAAATGGGGAAACTTGATCATGTCCGTACACTCCATGTCGGGTTTTCGTGCCGGATGTCCGCCGGTCTCGGGCGCAAGGAACGGGCCGGCGGATCGCCTCCGCGGCCAAGTCCTGACAAGAGCCACCGGATACTGACGGGGGCATTGGCCCTGAGCCGCCTGGGAAAGGGGCTCGGGGCGTCACCGCCCTAGACGCATCGCGCGCCGGGCCTAGCCTCGGAATATACGCGGTTGGCGCTCGCGAGGGGCGTTATGCGTGCGGTTTGAGCACTTTTGGCAGCGTCGCGCCGAGCATGGCGAGCATTTCGGGGGCATAGGCGCTGCTATTGGCCTCAAACTCGGCCTGGGTGATCCGGTCGGCCCCCTGGCGGCCCAGCAGGACCACTTCATCATCGATGGCGATCCGGTCCTGCCGTCCCGTCACATCGACCATCAGCGTGTTCATCGTCACTCGCCCGACCACGGGGAACCGCTGTCCGCCGATCAGGACGGCAGTGTGATTGGTGCTTTCGCCGGGAAATTCGGGGCGGTTGGCGTGGCTCAGGCTGCGGCGGATGCCGTCGGAATAGCCGAGCGGGATATTCGCCAGCCACGATTCCCGGTCCAGCCGATAGGTGCGGTCATAATTGACCGTCTGCCCGGCGGGAAAATGGTTCACCGCCGCGACACGCGATTTGATTGTCGGCACAAGACTATAGGCATCGGTCTTGACCGAGCCGGGATCGCCATAGATCGCCCCGCCGACACGCACCATGTCGAGCCGGGTTTGCGGATGCGACAGCGTGGCGAACGTGTTGGCGGTGTGGCGCGTGATCCGCGCGGGATCGAGCCCTTCGCCTGCCAGCCAGGTGCAATCGTCCTGAAAGCGGTGCAATTGGCCGAGAATGTCATCGGCTTCTTCGCTGGGATAATGCGTCATCGCGCCGACAATGTGCAGCGATGGCAGCGCGAGGATCGCGCGGGCATCGGCCTTGCCATAAGCGGTGGACAGCTCGACCCCGTTGCGGCTCATCCCCCCGGCGTTGAGCGCGAGATGCACCGGCAAGGCACGCTTGCGCGCCAGTTTGGCCAGCCGCGCCGCGACGTCGGGATTGCCGACCAGCTCTTCGACGGCAGAGGGCAGGGCGTCTTCCATTTCTTCGGGCGTCGCGGTACGAATGCGGATCAACCGCCCGCGATAGCCCAGCGCGCGCGCCACGCGCGCTTCGTCGTTCGAGGTAATCGCGACATCGCGGATGCCCAGCTTGATGACCGACGGGATCAGCAAGGCGATGCCGTTGCCATAGGCATCCGCCTTCATCACGGCGCACAGCCGCGCCGTGCCGATGATCGCGCGCACGGTCGCCACATTGGCCTCGAACGCGGCGGCATCGACTTCGATCCAGCCGTTGCGCCGCGTCGCCCTGGCCGCAGTCAGCCCGAAATTGTTGGCGGAGAGCACGGGCGCGGCCAGGGCCTTCGCCGCGCCGAGCCCCGCGAGCATGGCCCCGCCGGTGATCAGGTCGCGCCGCTGCATCATTCCATCCCCCGCTTCAAAAACCGCCCCGGCGTCGCTCCGGTGGGCTTGCCATGCGCCCACACCAGCTCGCCATTGATCAGGACATCCTCAACGCCTTCGGCCAGCGCCCCGGGATTGTCCACCGTGGCGCGATCGGTGATGGTCGCCGGATCGAACAGCACGAGATCGGCCTTGTATCCGGGGCGGATCAGCCCGCGCCCCTGCAGGCCGACATTGGCCGCCGCCTGCGACGTCATCTTGCGCACTGCCTCGCTCAGCGTCAGGAGATGCTGTTCGCGCACATAGACGCGCAACACTTTGGCAAAGGCGCCATAGCCGCGCGGATGGCGCGATCCGATCATGCCGTCGGAACAGATGCTGGCATATTTCCACGTCACGAAAGTGGCGACATCCTCGGCCGACATCGCCGTGCCGATCACGGATTCGACTCTCTCGGCATCGGGGTGCGCGGTTTTCCAGGTCTGTGCCGTCCGGATCAGCCAGAGATAGGTCGCGGCGGGTTCTTCGTGCCGCTCTGCCGCAATATCGGCGATGGTCTTGCCGACATAGGCGGGGTCGGGTGCATAAAAGCCCAGCCGCATGCCCTGCGGCGTGGTGTAATGCGTCAGCGCGTAGCGGGCGGCGGCGATGTCGGTGAAATCGCGCTTGGGAAACAACACCGTCAGCGTCGATTGCCAGTATTCATAAGGGTAGACGTCCGCCGTTACCGCGATCCCGGCGGCGCGGGCGGCGTCGAGCTTGGCCAGCACCTTTTTCGCATCGCCCCAGCGGTCGACCATGCCCAGCTTGATATGCGAAATCTGCACCGGCACGCCGGTCTGCCGCCCGAGATCGAGCAATTCGTCGAGCGCGGCGTCAAAGCTCGCATCCTCGTTGCGCATGTGGCTGATATAGCGTCCGCCTTGCGCCGCCGTGGTGCGCGCCAGCGCGAGCAGTTCGGCATGATCGGAATAGATTCCCGGATCGTATTCGAGCCCCGTCGACAGGCCGAGCGAGCCGGCCTTGATGTCCGCCGCCAACAGCGCCTGCATCGCCGCGACTTCGTTCGCGGTGGCGGTGCGCTTGAAATCCTTGCCCATGACGCGTTCGTGCAGGAACCCATGCCCGGTATACGACGCGACGTTGATCGCCGCCGGGCGCGCGGCAAACTGCGCCGCCACATCGGCAAAAGGCGCCTCGCTTTCGCCATCCTGCCCGATGACGATGGTCGTCACCCCTTGTGCCAGCAAGGGCGGCATCGCGCGATCGGCATAGTGGCCGCGATCATGGTGGCTGTGTTCGTCGATGAAGCCGGGGGCCAGCGCGAGGCCATCGGCCCTGATTTCGGTTTCGCCCGCAATCGCGCGCAGCGCGCCGACGGCAACGATCCGGTCGCCATCCACCCGCACGGCAACCTGTCGCGGCGCATCGCCCGATCCGTCATAGACCACCGCTCCGGTAATCAGCGTCGAGGCAAAACCCGTCCCGGGCCCGCAGACCCCGCAAAGCAAGGCGAGCGAAAATCCGCCCAGGCGTCGCAAAGTCCGTCGTTGCATCCGTGTGTGCCCCCTTCCTGCCGCGCGATCATGCAGGCTGGCGTTCCTCGCAGAACGCCATGCGGCAGTTAGATCATATCCAAAGCGGGCAGGCCAGCCGCTTGCGCCGTTCGCCGCCACAAGGGGGGCGTCGGTCCGGGCGCCATGCTTTCCAGCGAACGAGACCGGCCTTCCGTTTGAAGGCAGGGCATCTCGTTTGCGCTGAGGCAAAGATCTGAAAGTTGGACGCGCCGCCGATGCCGATGCAACGGCGGCGCGCATGAACTTAATCGAGGGTGTAAAACGAAGCGCCTGCGATTTGGCGGGACTGAAAGCCATCGGGACCGACGGCACGGCTGTTGCCCACCGTCGTGCGGCGCACGATGCGCTCACCGACCAGCTGTTTTGGATCGACCGGGCCCCAATGCGTGGTGCTGCGATTGTCCCACACGGCCAGCGAATTGGGCGTCCAGCGAAAACGGACCTGCAAGTCGATGCGCGCGGCCAGTTCGTTTTTCAGATAGCCAAGCAGCGCTTCGCTTTCCTCTTCATTCAGTTCGTCGATGTAGCGCAGGAAAATCGGCGAGAGGAACAGCGACTTCCGGCCACTTTCTGGATGAACGCGGACCAGCGGGTGCAACGCAAGGAACGGCACATTGTTGTCGCGCCCGTCAAACCGCTTGGGCAAGGCATAGCCGCTGCCGGCGTCGTTGCGATAATGGCCGGCATGCAGCGTGTCGAGAAACCCGCGCAGCGCCGGGCTCAGGCTGTCATACAGCGCTTCGAGATCGACCCATGCGGTATCGCCGCCCACTTGCGCCACCTGATGCGCGCGCAAAAAGGTGATATCGGCAGGATTTTCGACAAAGGTGATGTCGGTATGCCAGCCACGGCGGCCCCATTGCCGATGCGAGGCGCGGTGCACGGCCTGCTGCTCGGGGGTAAACGTCGGCCTGCGCGCATTGAGCACGCTCTGCACGTTTTCCATGATCTCGATATGCTCTTGATCGCGGCCATTGGTCAGCGGATGGGCCGGGGTAACCGGGCCGAAGTACTTCGAAAACCGCACCTGCTGCTCATCCGTGATCGGCTGATCGCGGAAAAACAGCACTTTGTGCTCAACCAGCGCGGCACGCAGCGCGACCAACGTGGGCGCATCCAGCTCTTCGCGCAGATCGATACCCGATACTTCAGCGCCAAGCACGGCAGTAACCGGGGTGATGGTCAGTGGCGAAGTGGCGGCAGCGTCATGGGCTTTTTCAAGCAGATCGAGAGACATGCGATGGGTTCCTTGCTGATCGCGAGAGGCGTTGGGATGCGCCATCCTATCCCACCATTCATACCATGCAAGTATGAAATAAGCTGCTCGTTGCAAAATTCAATTGATTAGGTAGAGTTAAAACTTTCCGACTCAACAGGGATCAGCATCAGGCGATGGCAGACTATTCCGATTTCCTGCGACTGGTTGAAGCGGCGCGTCCCGGCGTCGAGGAAATTTCGCCTGCCGAACTGCGCGCGCGTGTGGCTGCCGGGGCCGTCTTGCTAGATCTGCGAGAAGAGGGCGAATTGCGGCGCAATCCGCCACTCGCCCGCGCGGTTCACATCCCGCGCGGCCAGATCGAATATACGCTGGGCGATGCCGTGGCCGACAAGGACACGCCGATCGTGCTCTATTGCGCCCACGGCATGCGCAGCGTGCTGGCGGCAGTCACGCTCAAGGAGCTGGGCTACGGCCATGTCAGCGTGCTGCACAATGGGCTGCACGCGCTGCGACTCGAGGCGGGTTTGCCATGGAGCGGTCCATTTCCGCCGCCTGACGATGATGACGACGCCGAAAGCTGACCGGCAAGGTTGCGGCCGCCCGACCTATCGGTATAGCCAAGGCCCCACGCCATTTCGCCAGACATGAGGACACCACCGCCGGCATGCTTTCGCAACGTGCCCGATATGCGCTCAAGGCGCTGATCAACATCGCCCGTGCCGGAGATGGTCCGCAACAGGTTTCGGCCATTGCAGAGCAGGAGAACATTCCGCGCAAGTTTCTCGAAACGATCATGGGCGATCTGCGCCGCGGCGCGCTGGTCACCGCGACGCGCGGCAATGCCGGCGGCTATCGTCTGGCGCGACCGGCTGACCTGATCACCTTTGCCGATGTCCTGCGCACGACCGATGGCCCGATCGCCATGCTTCCGTGTGTCAGCCACAATTTTTACGAACGCTGCGAAGACTGTAGCGACGAGGCAACATGCGCCTTGCGCCGCACATTTTCCGAAGTGCGCGACGCGGTCAACGGGGTGCTCGAACACCGCACGCTGGCCGCCGCCATCGCCGCCGAAGACCCGGCCTCAGTTTAGCGCCTCACCCTCAATCGTGATGCGATGCATCTCGCGGCGCTCGCCGTGATAGTCGTTATGCGCATAATGCCAGGTGGCGCGATTGTCCCACAGCGCGACCGAACCGGGCTGCCAGTGAAACACCTCCTGAAAGCGTGGATCGAGCGCGTGGGCATAGAGCGCATGGAGCAGCGCCTGTGACTCCTCCTGCTCCAGCCCGACAATGCCGATGGTAAAGCCCGGATTGACATAGAGCGCGCGCTTGCCGCTGAGCGGATGGGTGATCACCACCGGGTGCACGACATCCTCCAGCACATCGGCGGCAGAGGCATTGCCGATACGTCCGTCCTTTCTGGTTTCGCGATTCGCCTCATAGGCATTGGCGGCGCTGCCAAACACGTGCCGCGCCGAATGCACCGCCTTTGCCCCTTCGATCTGCGCGCGCAGATCATCGGGCAAGGCGTCATAAGCGGCATACATCGAGGCAAACGCGGTTGCCCCGCCGCCCGATGCAGGCAATTCGCGCGCCACCAGTACCGAGCCCAGTGCCGGTTCGGCATCATAGGAATGGTCGGTGTGCCAGCCACCGCCGATATTGGCGGTCTGGTGCGGCTCCTTGATCACCAGTGCGATCTCGGGATAGTGCGGATGCGCAGCGAAAAACCGGTTGATATTGATCGGCCCAAGCGCGCGGGCAAAGGCGATCTGCGCCTCCTCGTCGATCGTCTGATCGCGAAAGAACACCACGCCATGCTCGGCAAAGGCAGCGCGGATCTGCGCCAGATCCGCGTTATCCAGCCGGGCGAGATCGACGCCCACAATTTCTGCGCCGACGCGCCCGTAGGGGTGAATTTCCAATGCCATCGATCTCTCCTTCGGTCGGCGCCTGGCTCAGGCTTCGGTCTTCTGCTTTTCCTTGCTGATCGTGCGGCTGTGGCGGCCATCAACACCGACCGGCACTTCGCCATTGATCGTGGCGCGGCGCAAGGTGCGGCGTTGCAGGCCAAAATCGGCAACCGCGCGATGCTGCGTGCTGCGGTTGTCCCAGAATGCCACGTCGCCCGGCGCCCAGCGCCAGCGCACGGTATTTTCCGGCTTGGTGATATGATCTTGCAGAATGTTGAACAGACGCGCCGAATCCGCTTCGTTAAAGCCCACAAAACGGCGCACGAAATGGCCCAGCAGCAGGCTGCGCTGGCCTGAAACGGGGTGCACACGCACCACCGGATGCTCGGTTTCATAAACGGTCGAGGCAAACACGGCGCGGTGCTGTTCCTGGCGCTTGCGCCCTTCTTGGCTGCTGGCGGCACCCGGCGCATTGGCCAGCAATGCGGCATAATCGTAATCGTTGCTGTGAATGGCCCACAAATGGTTGACCAGTTGGCGCAGCGGCTCGGGCAGGCCTTCATAGGCGGTTTCGCCATTGGCCCAGATCGTGTCGCCGCCCGCATCGGGGATGGTGATGCCGCGCAGGATCGATGCCTTGGGATAGGCATCGACAAAGGTCACATCGGTGTGCCAACTCGACGCGGCATAGCCTTCCTTGCTGTCGAGTTCGAGCAGATAGCGGCTGCCTTGCGCCACAGGCACGGTCGGATGCGCCACCGGGTCGCCAAAGCGTGCGGCGAACGCCTCGTGGGCAGCATCGGTCAGGCCGGTCTGGCCGCGAAAGAACACCACCTTGTGGCGGATCACTGCCGCATCGATCGCGGCGATCGTGGCGTCATCCAGATCATCGGACAGCGACACACCATTGATCACCGCACCGATGCGCCCGGCAACGGGGATGATGTCCAGCGGTGACGAAGGATCGGCGGCATTGGGATATGTGGCGACGATGGTGGACATGCACATCCTCCTTGGCAGAACCCGGGCCGGCGCCAAAGGTGGCGCGGTTACAAAACCATATTGATTCGATATGATTTGTGTCGGAATGAAAATCGCATGTCGAGCAAAAATTGCGCCAGATAGCCCGGATCACGACCGGTTCGGTTGCCGAAAAATCTAATAAAACAAAGGTACATCAAGATAATAGCGTAAAAATACGATAACGCGGACGGCCGCCGGACGTGGCTGAAAAGAAATCCTACTCAATAGAAGTGAAAAGCTTGCGTAAGCCCCGATTGACCGCACATACTCTACTAAATAAGTTGAATATATCAAGGCCAGACCGGCAGCGCTTGCCTGGCAGCGCCGACACATATCCATGCGGCTCCATGGGGGCGCCCCCGGGGGCGCGTGTCGGGCACTTCATACAACAAGGGGTCAGGGTCTTCATCATGCGCTTCGTTTCCGCTTCCACCTCATTTGCCGCGCTTGCCACGGCTTTGCTGAACGCCGTGCCCGCGCATGCGACCGAGGCTGCGCCGTCCCCCCCGGTTGCCGCCGCGCCCGATGCCGCTGCGCCCGACATCGGCACCGAACAGAATGCGATCACCGTCACCGCGCGCCATCGCAACGAAAAGCTGGGCGATGTTCCCATCGCCATCAGCGCCGTTTCAGGCACCGAACTGACCACCGAGCACCTTGATCGCATCGCCGATTACACGCTCAAAATTCCCAATTTCAGCGCCTTGCAGCAGAACACCCGTGTTTCGGGGCTGTTCATTCGCGGCATCGGCGGCAATGCCAGCAACGATGGCGCGGAAGGCGGCGTCGGCCTGATCGTCGATGGCGTGTTCTTTACCCACGTCGGGTTCAGCTGGCTCGATTTCGTCGATCTGGATAACATCGAAGTGGTGCGCGGACCGCAAGGCACGCTCCTCGGCAAAAATACCACGATCGGCGCGGTTGTCGTCACCACGCAAAAGCCCGGTTTCACCCCATCGCTGACCACCTCGGCCACCTATGGTGAAAACGGCTATTACCAACTGCGCGCCAATGCCACCGGGGCGCTGATTGCCGACAAACTGGCCGGGCGCCTCACATTCAACACCGACCAGGGCGGCGGCTGGAGCCCCAATGCGGTCGATGGCATCAAATATCTCAACAACAACCGCTGGTCGGTGCGCGGCCAACTGCTGTTCACGCCGGTCGCCGGTGTGACCGATCGCCTGATCGGCGAACATTACGAAACCCACGAATACAACAACTTCTATCCGGTTGTTGCCGATGTGAACTATAACCTGAAGACCGACAACACGGTCTTTACAACCAGCGCCAACCCGACCGGCGCACGGTCGAGCTGGACCTCGAAGCTCAATACCGCGTTTGGCTATACCCCCAGCTTCAACGCGCCCTACAACGCCAACGACGATACCCAGCAACGTCTGGTCAGCCGCACCGACGGCATTTCCAACGAGCTGAACGTTGATCTGGGCAGCAAGGCGCAGCTGACATCGGTCACCGCGTGGCGCAGGCTCTATTTCCGCCCCTATAACGACGGCGACTATTCACCCTACCCGATCGTGCGGGCGGGTTATGATGTCGATGTCGACCAGTATTCGCAGGAAGTGCGCGTGGCCTCGACCGCGCCGGGGTTCATCGATTGGCAGGCGGGCCTCTATTACCTGCACGAAGATCTGGAATCCAATCTGCGCACGATCTTCTATTCCGACGCAACCGCATTCGAACTGTCGCCCGCGCTGCCTTCTTCGGTGCTCAACGGCACCGAATATGACCGCGATGGCCGCTTGCACATCGATTCGCTGGCGGGATTTGCCCATGCCACCGCACACGTCAGCGAACAGTTCTCGCTGACCACTGGGCTGCGCTATACCAATGAAACCAAGCGCGTAAGGGTGCTGGGCAGCGGGTTTGGCGGGACCGACCTGTCGGCCTCGCCCACGCTGCTGGCTTATCGCAATGCACTCTACAACAGCCTTGGGGGGACAAGCGGCACGCAGAACGGGTCATACCAGTTGCAGGATCGCATCAACACGGGCTCATTCTCGTGGCTGGTCAATCCGGCGTACAAGGTCACGCAGAATGTCCTGCTTTACGCTTCTGCCTCGTATGGCGAAAAGTCGGGCGCGGCGAACACCTCTGCCACGTATTCGCAAAGCGCGGTGGTGCTGACCAGCCCGGAAAAATCGCTCGACTTTGAAGCCGGCGTCAAGAGCACCTGGGCCGATGGCAAGCTGACCGCCAACCTCAATCTCTACAACAACACCATCAGCGGCTATCAGGGTTCGCAAGTCGATACCAGCAACCCGACCTTTGGCGCCTATCTGGCCAATGTCGGCAAAGTGCGGCTGCGCGGGTTTGAGTTTGAAACCAGCCTGCACCCGATTCCGGCTCTCGCGTTCAATCTGAACACTGCCTACAACGACGCGAAATATCTGAGCTATGACAACGCCCCCGCGCCGATCGAATATCAGGCCTATCTGGCCACGCTCGAGACCAACCCGGCAACCGGCAAGGCACTGTCGGCAGCGGCGACCACGCTCAGCCTGACCGGCAGGCAGATCGTCAATGCGCCCAAATGGACTGTCCAGGGCGGCGCTTCGCTCGATCAGCCGCTGGGCAATGGCTGGCGCTTTACCGGCTATGCCAATGCCACATGGAAATCATCGATCGCGCTGATCAACCCGCTGTCGATCTATGGCTGGCAGCCGGCGTATGTGACTGTCAACGCCGGCATCGGTGTCAAATCGACGGGCAAGGGCTGGGGCGTGAACGTGTGGTCCAAGAACCTGTTCAACACGTTCTATGCCGTCGCCTATGCTGCCGCGACCGCCACGGCACCGGTCTATGAAATCCTTGGTGACCGCCGCAGCTTTGGCGTGACCGTGTCCAGGGCGTTCTGATCCGATGTCCCGGCAAATGCTGTTTCATGACCCTGCCCAGCGCGAAGGGCTGACCCTTCGCCAGATGGTTGGACGCCTGTCTGCCGCGCGCGGTCATCCCGGCCTCGCCCGTCCGCAGCGCGCAGCCGCAAGCGCCCCCATCCTCGAACCACAGGTCTGATCCCATGGCGACCGCAATTTCCACGCAGGCAGCGCCAGAGGCAGCCGCCCCCGCCCAAACCGGCCCGAGCACTTTCAGGCTGCTGCGCTTTGCCTCGCTGGTCATGCCGATTGCAGCGGTCGAAGCGCCGCTGACGACATATGTGCCGCCGCTTTATGCCGCGATCTTCGGGTTCAATCTGGCCACGATCGGCGCGATTTTCCTGCTTGCGCGGCTGTGGGATGCGCTGATTGATCCGGCGATCGGCATCTTGTCCGATCGCACCCGCACCCGTTGGGGCCGTCGCAAGCCATGGATCGTGGGCGGCGTGGCGATCTTTGCGGTAGGGGCGCTGGGCACGTTTTTGCCGCCAAAAGGGTCTGGCGCGATCACGCTGTCGATCTCGTTGTTCACGCTCTATCTGGGCTATTCGATGATCGTCACGCCCCTTTCGGCGTGGACTGGCGAGCTTTCCACACAATACCACGAACGCACCCGCATCACGACATATGCCATGATCATGACCGCGATTGCGCTCCTGCTGGCGCTGGTGCTGCCCAGCGCGCTGGCAGTGCGGCTGGCCGGGCATCCTTCGACCGAACTGGCGGCGATGGGGGCCATGGTGTTTGCGCTGCTGGTCATCACTTTGCCGCTGGGGCTGGGCGCCGTGCCAGAGCCGCCGCAGCCGACTTCCGCGCTGCCGCCGCTGCGTCTGGCAGAAAGCATCGGCGTGGTGTTTCGCGAAAAGCTGCTGCTGCGCGTGCTGGCGTCAAACTGGGCGGTGCGGCTGGGCCAAGGTGTACGCACCGCGCTGTTCGTGTTTTTTGTCAGCGTCTATATGGGGCGGCCCACGCTGGCCCCGGGGCTGTTTCTCTATCAATATGTGTTTGGCGTGCTGGCTTGCCCGATCTGGCTGGCCATCGGCCGCCGCATTGGCAAGGGCCGTGCCGCCGTGACCGGCGAACTGGTGCAGATGACGATCAATCTGGCGCTGCTGCTGGTTGGCCCCGGCAGTTGGCCGCTGCTGATCGTGCTGACCACGGCGCAAGGACTGGCGCAAGGATCGGGCAACCTGATGCTGCGCTCGATCGTTGCCGATGTCGCCGATGCCAACCGCCTGGAAAGCGGGCATGACCGGGTCGGTCTGTTCTTTTCGGTCTTTGCGCTTTCGGACAAGGCCGGGATTGCCATGGCGGTCGGTATCGCGCTGCCGCTGGTCAGCGTGCTGGGGTTCAATCCGGGCCATGCCAATACGGCTGCGGCGCTGTTTCATCTCAAGGCGGTGTTTGCGCTGGGGCCGGCGCTGGCGCATCTGCTTTCGGCGGCGATCATCCGGGGCTTTCCGCTCGATGAAACCAGCCATGGCGAAATCCGCCGCGCGCTGGCGGCACGCGATGCCGCCGGGCTGGTATCAGATCCCAGCCGCGACCGCTGGCTGGCCGAAGATGCGCGCGAAGCATGACCACCATCACCGAAACGCGGGCCGGCGCGCCGTTTCACCTGATGGCCAAGCCCAGCGGGCCAGCCTGCAATCTGGATTGCAGCTATTGCTTCTATCTCGATCGTGAGGCGCTGTTCGATACCAAAGGCACCCGGCGGATGAGCGCCGACGTGCTCGATGCCTATGTACGCCAGACGATCGCCGCCGCGCCCGCCGAGGCCCCGGTGGAATTCACCTGGCAAGGCGGCGAACCGACCCTGCTGGGCATCGATTTCTATGCCCGCGCGGTGGACTTGCAGCGCCGCTATGGCGCGGGGCGCACGATCACCAATTCGCTTCAGACCAATGGCACGTTGATCGATGATGATTGGGCAGCCTTTCTGGCGGAGCACGGCTTTCTCGTCGGTCTCAGCCTTGATGGGCCGGATTTTGTGCACGACCGCTGGCGCCGCTATGCCAATGGCAAGCCGACCCATGCGCTGGTCATGGCCGCGCTCCGGCGTTTGCAGAGCCATGGCGTGCAATACAACGTGCTCGCCTGTGTCGATGCGCATTCGGCGCAATACCCCGCCGAAGTTTATCGCTTTCTGACCGAAGCCGGGGTCGAATTCATCCAGTTTACCCCCGTGGTCGAACGGCTGGCGGGCGGTGATGACAAGGCGCGCGGATTTGACCTGGCCGCCCCCGGTGCCGGAGCCGAGGCGAGGCTCGCGCCCTATTCGGTGCCGCCGCTCGCATTTGGGCACTTTCTGGCCACGGTGTTTGATCTGTGGCGCAAGGCCGATGTGGGCCGCGTGTTTGTCATGAACTTTGAATGGACCCTTGCCGGCGCGGTCGGTGCGCCGGGCGTGGTGTGCCATCATCAGCGCGAATGCGGGCGGGCGCTGATCGCCGAGCACGATGGCGCGGTGTACAATTGCGACCATTTCGCCTGGCCTGAATACCGGCTGGGCACGCTGGGCAAGGACAGTCTGGCGGCAATGGTGGATTCTGCCAAGGCGCGCGAATTCGGCGCGGCCAAACACCGCACTTTGCCCAACCAATGCAAGCGGTGCCCGCATTTGACCTCGTGCTGGGGCGGGTGCCCCAAGCACCGCTTCGCCACGACCCTCGATGGCGAGGCGGGGCTGAACCATCTGTGCGCGGGCTACGCTCACTATTTTTCGCATGTCACCCCGTGGATCGCGGTGCTCGCCCATCTTTTGGCAACGGGCCGCGATCCCGCGCTGATCATGCAGCGCGATCACCCTGCCATTTCACAACAGGAACCAACCCATGTCGCATGATACCCGTACCGCCTTGCTGACCGGGCTGTGGCTTTCGGCCACGGCGCTATCGGCGCCTGCGCTCGCGCAGCATGTGCCCTTTGGCGAAGATTTCACCGGCAAGATCGGTGACACCCGCGCCACCTCGCAACCCGCGTTCCCGCGCGCGCCGCAAGCGCCCAAGGGCGCGCCCAACGTGCTGTTGATCCTGATCGACGATGCCGGGTTTGCCGCTGGCTCGCTTACCGGGGGCCTTGCGCAAACCCCCAATATCGAGGCGCTGGCGCATGAAGGTGTACTGTATAACCGGTTCAACACCGTGGGCATCTGTTCGCCCACCCGCGCCGCGCTCCTGACCGGGCGCAACCATCATCAGGTCGGCTTTGGCAATCTGACCAATGTCGCCGCAGGGTTCCCGGCTTATAACGGCGTGTGGAAAAAAGAGACCGCCAGCCTTGGCCGCATCTTGCAGCTTGGCGGCTATTCCACCGCCGCCTTTGGCAAATGGCACAACACCCCGCAATGGGAAGTGAGTGCCGCAGGCCCGTTCGATCATTGGCCCACCAGCCTTGGTTTTGACCATTTCTATGGCTTTCTCGAAGGCGATGACAACCAGTGGGAGCCGCACCTCTATAACGACACGCGCCCCATCGAACACACCCCCGCGCCCGAAACCGGCTATCACCTGACCACCGACCTGGTGAATCAGGCGCTCGGCTGGGTCGACGATCACGACGCACTGGCCGGCAAAAAGCCCTATTTTCTCTATCTGGCGACCGGCGCGGTGCACATGCCGCACCATGTCCCTGCCGAATGGATCGCGCGCAACAAGGGGCGCTATGACAAAGGCTGGGACGTGTTCCGCGAAGAGGCCTTTGCCCGTCAGAAAAAGCTCGGCATCATTCCCTCCGATGCAAAACTGACCCCGCGGCCCGCCGCGCTGCCCGCATGGGACAGCCTCAAGCCCGATGAAAAGCGGCTCTATGCGCATCAGATGGAAGTGTTTTCCGCGTTTCTTGAACAGACCGACGCCGAAATCGGCCGCTTGGTCAAGGAACTGCGCGCGCGGCCCGGCGGCGACAATCTGATGGTGATCACCATCGTTGGCGACAACGGCGGCAGCGCAGAGGGCGATATCGGCGGCTCGATCGTCAACGAACAGGGCATGGCCGTGGCCGCGCCCAACGATTTCGCGCTGCAACTGGCCAATATCGACAAGCAGGGCGGCCCGGATGTGGCCAGCCACTATTCTGCCGGTTGGGCATGGGCGACGAGCACGCCGTTCCAGTGGATGAAGCAGGTCGCCAGCCATTTTGGCGGCACACGCGACCCGCTGATCATCGACTGGCCCGGCCACACCGCGCAAAGCAAAGTGATCCGCGGCCAGTTCAGCCACGTCAACGACATCGTGCCGACCGTGCTCGATGCGGCGGGCATTCGCCTGCCCGAAGTGATCGATGGGGTTCCACAGCTGCCGCTCGAAGGCAAGAGCCTGCTGCCAACGCTGACCAACCCGGCTGCGCCCGACGTGCACACCGAGCAATATTTCGAGATTTTCGGCAATCGCGCGATCTACAAGGATGGCTGGGTGGCCTCCGCCAGGCGCGATTATCTGCCGTGGAGCCTGCTCAAGGACGTTCGCAAGGTCTATGCCGACAACGCCGATCAGGACAAGTGGGAGCTCTATCACGTTGCCGGCGACTATTCGGAAAGCCAGGATCTGGCCGCCAAAGACCCCGGCAAACTGGCAGAACTGAGAGCCGAATTTGACCGCGAAGCGCGGCGCAACGGCGTCTATCCGCTGGTGCCCTTGCCGCTCGGCGCGCCCTCGATCGTCGACAAGGCGCAGCGCCATTTCGAATACCGCGCCGACATTTCCGGGCTGCCGGGCAATGGCTTGCCCAATCTCATTGGCCGCGCGCATCGTTTTGAAGTGGAACTGGGCGCCAGTGCCGCAACGGCCAGTGGCGTGCTGATCGCACACGGCGGGCGGCTCGGCGGCTATGCGCTCTATCTCGACCACGGAACGCTGTCGTTTGAAAACAACGTGTTCGGGCAAAAGCACGAAAAGATCATGGCCTTTGCACCGCTAGCGGCCGATGCGCGCAAGGTTGGCTTTGAATTCGTGCCCGCCACGGGCAACGCGGCCGAAGGGCTGCCGTGGACCGCAAAAGTCGGCGGCGGCACGATCCGCCTGCTGGTCGATGGCAAGGCCGTGGCAGAAAGCGCGGTCAGCCTCTATCCTGACTATGCCGGCGCCTTCAGCGAGACTTTTGACATCGGCAAGGACCGCGGCTCACAAGTCGGAACCAGCGAAGCGGCGCGGCAGTCGGCCAGTGTGGCAATCAACCGCGTAACACTGGACCTGCCCTGAAAATCCCGAGACAGGCTTGCGTCAACGCCCGTGGCATTGAGGCAAGCCTGTCTCGAACACGACCGGGCAAGCTCCGCATTCGGGCCGATCGCGCTTCGCCCTCTTACGCCTGTTTGAACAGGTCGCCGTGCCAGGATTCGGGCTGTCGATCGGATCAGGATCGAGGCATGATTACATGCCGCGCCCGCTCTGGCCTTCGGGTTCCTCGTCGTCTCCGATCCACAATTCATGACTGTCGATCCGGATTCGGGTCAGTGTGCGCATGGCATCGGTACGGGCCATGGCTTCGGCGCGAAAGGCGTCATGGACCTGCCGCTCTGCCATAAGGACGTCAACGAGGCTGATCTCGCCCAACTGCTGACCGCGACGGACCTTTTGCAAGGCTCCGACCTGAGCATCGAGTGCATCACGCGCGCGTTGCCAGGCCGTCAGGAATGTTTGCGCCTCGACGAGATCGGCATCGGCGGTTTCCTGCATGTTGAGCCGGACAGCCTGCAGGTCGGCCTGCACGGCGCTGGCCTGCGCGTTCGCGCGATCAGCTACCGCCGAGCGATATCCTCCTCCGAACGGGATGGAGAAGAGCACGCCCGCGCCTTTTTCCATGCCACCCTTTTCGGAAAAGACCCTGAATCCGAATGAGGGATCGCCGGTTCGCTCCTTGCGCGCGCGCGCGGCTTGCGCTTCGGCTTGTCGGGCCAGAGCCTCTGCCGCCGCGAGCTCATGGCTGCGGTCAAGGATCTTGTCATGCAGCAACGCGAGCCCACCGGCAGGCAGCTGTGGCACCGGCACATCTGGCACCGAACCGGGCAAGGGCAACTTGGGGAACTGTGCCGCCAGCCTCGCGCGGGCAATGGCCTCGCGCCCATGCGATCGTTCCGATTGCGCGCGTGCCGCATCGAGCGCCG
>Ga0302157_10001711_pt1 | contig 26349 bp, 23 predicted proteins | sample I_Bog_N3_3_FD_193502 | JGI IMG/M metagenome (GOLD analysis project Ga0302157, IMG submission 193502) | Peat permafrost microbial communities from Stordalen Mire near Abisko, Sweden - I_Bog_N3_3 | ecosystem: Environmental > Terrestrial > Soil > Wetlands > Peat | place: Sweden: Abisko, Stordalen... | reverse complement strand
TCGTTCGCCGCCGCCGTCGTCGTCGTCGTCGTTCGGCGTCGTCGTTCGTCGCCGTCGTCGTCGTTCGGCGTCGTCGTTCACCGTCGTCGTCGTTCACCGTCGCCGTCGTTCACCGTCGTCGATTTTTCTTTTTTTCGGTCGTTCGCCGTCTTTTTTTCAACGTCATCCGACGGCGACGGTGAAACGACGACGAACGACGACGGCGAACGACGACGCCGAACGACCGCCATGGGCGACAAAACGACGGCGAACGCGCGGCGTTACCAAAACACGCACACCCACACCTGCGCGGGCGCCTACGCGGCCGCCCACCGGTTCATCCTTCTCCAGAGCCACGAGGACGGGACGCGCGTCCAGGTAAACACGAGTCCGTCGCGCCACACGTTGGTGCAGCGCATGAGGACGACCTCCATGCCCAGCAACAGAGTGACGCAGAGGCCGGGGACGAGGAGCAGGAGCGTGACGACGTCCTGCTGCCACGTCGCGACGCCGAAACTCTGCGGGGCGTTCACGGATGTGCGGTTGAGGGTGTACGTCACGTCGCCGTCGTAGACGGGATTGGCGTACTGGTAGCACGCGACGTTGGCGAAGCACGACCCGCCGATGTTGGGGTTGACCTGGGGAAAGTCGTGCACGATCTGCGCCTGGTACGTGGACGCCCACACCGCGAGCCTCCCGCCCGCGTCGGAGGCGATGAAGAACAGCGACTGGACGCTGCCCATGACGAGCACCAGAAGCGTCACGTAGTAGTGGCTCGCGCGCCCGCCCATGTGGCGCGTGTAAAAGGGCGCCGACTCGTGCGTCGTCTCCTCCTTGTGCCACGTGCCCCCGGCGTCCTTGTGGGCGGGGTGCCGCACCGCCCGCACCCAGTAGGGGACGTGGTCGGTGACGCACGCCGCGACGCCGTAGATCAGGGTGAATTGCGGCGACGTCGCCCTGACCCACGAGTAGGAGCGCGGAAACGCGCCCCCGACGTAGGCGCCGACGCCCGCGTTCCTGGCGGCGACCTCGGTGATGGCGAGGCTCAGCGACACGACGACCCCGATGAGGAAGAAGCGCGCACAGAAGACGCGCGCAAACTTGAGCCGCATGATGTGGTCGACGGTGCGCCACCTCCACCGCGTGCCCGGGACCACGCACTCGCTGGGGGTCGTCACGAGGTCGCCGTCGACGACGACCTGGCGCCGGACAGACCAGTGCGGCCAGTTGTGCTGCCACAGCGGCCGCTGCCTGTTGGCGGCGGGGTCCGGGCCGTTGTAGGTCTGGTATACGGCGAGCATGTACAGCACCATCACGCACGCCCCGATGGCGTAGACGACGCACGCGATCCAGGTGGCGTACTGGAGCCCAAAGACTGCAGCGCTGACGGACGACGACGCGGCGGCCTTGGTGATGACGCTGCCGTCCCAGGTGGGGCCCGCCACGAAGAGCCTGTCGAAGGGCGCCTGGCCGACGTACACCAGCGCGAAGCACGCGGGGAAGAGCCCCACGAAGAGGAACGCGCCCCCCAGAGCGACGCAGCCCAGGTCCTCGCGCAGAAACCCAGGCCCGCGCAGCAGCCCCGCGCCCGCGGCGATGGCGTCGAGGGCGCCGGGGACAAACACGGGCAAGTAGAGCCCCGCGCCGTACTGCGTGAACACGAGCGCGAAACTCGCGCACACGAGAACCGCGAACCACAACGAAAGCGCGGAGCGGAACGTGTTCAGGTTCAGCCCGAACTCCTTGTAGGCGTGCGTGAGGCGCGGGTTCCAGCCCTCGGCGTCGTACTCGTCGGGGAGGTCGGCGCCGGCGCCGGCGCCGGCGTCGTCGGCGTCCGCGGTGTCACCGCCTCCGCCGTGGTGGCGCCGCCGCCGCGGCAGCGCCGCGCGCACCGCCCCGGCCGCCCGCGTCGTCCACGCGCGGCGCTGCGTCCCTCGCGACGCGGGCACTCCCACCGGCGGCAACGCGTCGCCGTCGTCGCTCGCGCTGGCGTCCGCGTCACCCATGGGCGGCGTATTCAGCTGGCGGGGGCGCCGCGAGGAGGTGGGCGAGGTGGGCGAGGTGGGCGACGCGGACTCTGCGTCGGACTTCAGCGGGAGGAGCGAGGGGGACCCCGACGAGGAGGCGGGCGGGGCGGTGGTTGTGGAGGTGACGTCGCGCGACGACGCCGACCCTGGCGGCGACGGCGATGACAAAGTGCCCCCGAACCCCAAATACGCCGCCGACGCTTTTGTGTTTGGCCTCGCGTCGTGGTAATGTGTGTCGCCGCGCGTCACGTCGCGTCCCTCGCGTCGCGCCGCGCCTCAAAGTCGAGGGCGGCGCACACGTCTTCGCCCAGCATGTCGCGCTCGCGCATCCACACGACGGCGGCCACGATGGACGTGAACGCCACGACCGAGTTGCACGCCTCGCCGCCGCCGCGCGAGACGCAATACACGTCCAGCACGGCGCACCGGAACAGCGCCGGCGCCGTGCGCGGAACGCCCAGGGCGAGCTGCGCGAGCGTGGGCGCCGTCGTCTCCCAGGCGACGGGGCCGGGGGCGGGGCCGCCGGCCGCGGGGGCGGGAGGGACCCACCCCCGGCCGTCGCCGGGCTCGACGGCGTCCGTCGGCAGCGAGCCCCGGCGCGCGTCCCCCGCGGCCACGTAGGTGCGCAGGACCAGGTCGAGCATAAAGTCGCCAAAGAGGCGCTCGTACGCCTTGGCCGCGTCCTCTATGTCCCTCTCCTCTACGGCGACCATGTTGTGGTTCTTCTTCGTGGCGACCTCCCCCGGCGATGGGTCGCGCTGCTGGATGCGCACCTCGTAGACGCGCCGGTCGCACGGCAGCAGCGCGGCGCGGGCGACGAACTTGTTGAACCCCTCGAGGGTCTCGACCTTGTCGAGGTCGGCGATCTCGGCAAACATCTTCTCCCGCAGCGGCCGCGGCTTCGGGAGCGCCGGCCGCTGCGTGATCACGAGCGTCTTGGCCAGGGCCAGCTCCGCCTCGATGGAGCTGATGTACGCCTCGACGCACAGCCGGAACGCCGAGTGCACCTCCTGCGTGTCGTCGGCGAGCGGCTTCGTCGTGGTCGTCGCGCCCGCGGTCGCGCCCGCGCCCGCGGCCGCCTTCTCCGCAAAGAAGTCGCCCCCGAAGGCTTTCGCCGTGGCCTCGTCGTCGTCCTCGCTGGAGGTGCTCCCTCCGTCGTCGTCGAGGCCGCCGTCGGAGTCCGTCTCGTACAGAGTCGAGGGCGCCGTCGCGCGTCGCGCCGTGCGCGCGCGCTTCGCCGTACGCGTGCGTGCCGTGCGGGCCGCGCGGGCCGCGCGCGCGGCCTTGGCGGCCTTGGCGGCCAAGGCCTTGGCGGCGGCGGCTTTGGCGCCCGACGCCGAGGGCGTGACCATGGCGCCCCCGCCCGCGACGCCCCACCCCTCGGCGTTCTCCGCGAACCGGTGCTGCTCGTCGACGTCGCCGGGGGGGAGGCGCATCGTGCACATGACCACCGCCCGCGCGCGCGCGAGGCCGAACAGCGCCTCGAGGGCGGAGACCCACTCCCTCGACCGTTTCGCGGGCCGGAGCTGCGCGGTCACGATCCAGCTGAGAAACTCCAAGAGCGAGTCGAGCTGGAAGCTCGTGTACTCGACGACGCACTCGTCGAACTTCCAGTTGGACTCGGCGGCCAGCGTCGACGCCGCGGGGCGGGTGCCGGGTCTCCGCGCCGCCAGGCCCTGCGCGGACTCGCGCACCAGGTCAAACTGGCCCACGAGCCCGAGCACGGGAAACATCCCGTTGGTGACGCCGTTGAGCGGCGCGGCGTACCACGCGCGCGCCTCCCCCAGGCTCAGGTACGCCTCGATCAGCCACAGCATCGTCGCGACGCTCGTCACGTTTCCGCGGTGCCGCATCACGCGCGTCACCACGGGGTCGCCGCAGATGAAGGACAAGCGGAGCGCGCGCACGTACGCGACGAGCTCCGTGTCGGTGGCGCGGCGCCGCATGTCCTCGAAGTCGTACGGCGCCTTGGCGGCGACCTCGGCCAGGGCGGCCGCGACCAGCTCGCACACCTCGACGTCGTCGCGCGTGCGCGTCTCCAGCAACTCGCGCAGCCGCGGCAGCGCGGCGAGGGCGGACGCCATTTTTTTTGTGTGCGCGGCGGCGCGGCGCGGCGCGCGGCGGCGCTCACAATGAAAACCACCGCCGACGTCGACGCCGAGATCGCGCGGCGCCGGCGGCGAAAGGACGCCGAGGAAAAGTGGCGCTGGCAGGCCGTGCACGTTCTGATGTGCGTCTCCCTCGCGGCGTGTTTCGCGCTGCTGGCGTGGGGCGCGCTCGCCGCCGGGCACGGCGACGCCGCGACCGCCCTCGCGGCGCTGGGCGGGCTCGGCGCGGCGGCAGCATGCATCAGCCTCTGGCGGTGCAGCTACCACGCGGCGCAGATGAGGGACGTCGACGAGGAGGGCGGTGGCACGGGCGGTGGTGCCACCGACGACGACACCGACGACGGCGCGTAAACGTCACACAAACGACGTCGGTGGAGGACCGCCCGGAGGAACCGATGGACGACCGCCTCGACGCCGCGATGGACGACCTCGCGGCGATGCACCCGGACGATATGGCGCAGGCGGAGGCCGCGTTCGCCGAGGCGGAGGAGGCCGCCGACGTCGCGCGAATCGCGCGCATCACCGCACTGTGCAACGCCATGCTCGATGCCGCGTGCGACGCGGCCACCAACAGCGACGTCGTCTCGATCGTGGCGTACCACTCCCTCGAGGAGGAGGCGTTCATATGCCTCGACGCGGTTGGGGCGCGCGAGGTGGCTGCGCACCTGGGGCCCCAGGTGCGCACGCTGAGGCTGTACCGCCAGCCCATCGGCGCCGGCGGCCTGGCCGCTCTTCTGGAGGCGCCCAACGCCGCGGGGCTCACCATACTCGTCCTCGTCGAGTGCGGCGTCGGCGCCGGCGGGCTGCGCGCGATAGACAGCTTCCTCAAAGGGCCCGGGCTCGCCCTTACCTTTTTGGACGTGTCCGACGAGGCCGGCCCCATCGACGACGAGACGTTCCTTGAACTCGCGGAGGGGCTCCGCGACCACCCCGCTCTCGTGGACGTACGGTTCCGCAACGTCGTCCCGGCGCACGAGTTCGGGATTTCGTGCGTCGCAGGGGCTCTGGCCGAGTCGACGCTGATCCACACCGTGCGCATCGCCGGATGCGGCATGGGGGTCGAGGCCATGTCCGAATTCATCGCCACCATGGAGGAGAACGTCGACGAGAGCGGCATCGAGTCCCTCGACTTGAGCGCCAACGACGGGATACCGGAGTTGACGTACAACGCCCTGGCCGCCGTGCTCGCGCACCCGAGGTGCAAGGTGGTCGACCTGGTCTTATCCGAGAGCCCTTTGGGGTGGGTCGTCGCCCGTCAGGCGTGCGCGAGGCTGGGCGTCCTCGCCCTCAACCACACGCCGCTGATCATGCCCGCGAACTACCCCGGCGGCCCGCGCGCCGGCGTCCTCGGTGTCGCCGAGGCCGTCGCGGCGTCGCGGACGATGCGGGAGCTGTACCTCGTCGGCTGCGGCCTCGACGACGCCGCCGCCGCCGAGATCGCGCGGGCCGTTGGGCGGAGCACGACGATGACGTGCCTCTCGGTGCGCACCAACCCCGCCGTTGGGGACGTTGGGTTCGTCGCCATCGCCCACGCGCTCGTGGCGTCTTCGACGCTCGACACCCTCGACGTCGGGGAAACGCGGCCGACGGTGGAAGGGATGACGGTGTTTGCCGACGCGGTCGCGGCGTCCACCACCCTGAAAGAGCTGTGGATGCGCGACACCTTTGCCGACACCGCGAGCGTCGTGGTCTTCGCCAACGGCCTCGCGGAGAGCAAGTCGCTCGTCAGCCTCTCCGCGACCGACAACGACGCCCTCGACGACGTCGCCGCGGCGGCTTTGGGAAAGGCCTTGGTGGAGTGCAGGACGATGACGACGCTGTACGTTTCGGATACGAGCATCACGAGCGCGGGGGCCGTGGCGCTCGCGGACGGCGTCGCGAGGTCGCGGGCGATGACGACCATGTGGGTGTCCAACCGGCTCGACGACGGCGCCATCGGCCCCGCCGCCGTCGAGGCCGTGCGGTCGAGCGTGCAGCGCCGCATCAACGCCGCATCAATGTTTGCGCTGATGGGGGCGTTTGGTGGGTGGGGCGGCGGGGGCGCGGCCGCCGGCCCCGCGGCCCTCGCCGCCCTCGCGCAGAGACGCACCCCCGCCGCGCAGTTCGTGCGCCGCGACGGCGATAACGCCATGCTGCACCGCATGATGGCGATGCTGGTGGGTGACGGCGGCGGCGACGGCGACGACGTTGCGTAGGCGTGCGTGGCGACTCACAACTCTAAATGAGCGGCACCGGCGGGGGCACGGGCACCACCGGCTCCGGCGGTGGTACGGACGCGCCCACGGACGCGGACGACTTTGTCGCCGGCGCCGTTCGCGCGTGCGCGTGGCTGGTGCAGGGCACGGGCGGCGGTTTCGCCATGGCGCCGGAGAACGTGAGCCGGCGCCAGTGGGAGATGGCGGTGTTTCTCACATTCGGACCCTTTGAGCAGTCCGACGTCGTCTTCATCCGCCTCGTGCGTCTCTTCGACGCCGTGGTCGGCCCGCTGCACTGGGACGAGACGCGCATCAACGGCGTTTCGGCGCGCGAGTTTGTGCTCGGCCGCGTCGCCGGAAACGCGGAGCGCGTCGCGCTCGTGAGCGACGCCGTCGCGAGACTCGTGTAAGCGTCACAAAACACAAAATGTCGACGTGGAAGAGCCGGGGCGCGGGGGGCGCGGGGGGCGCGGGGGGCGCGGGGGGCGCGCCCTTCCCCGTGTACGGCGCGCCGCTGATGAACGCGTTCTGGGACGTCGTCAACGCGTCGGGGGCGAGCCCGGCCGAGGCGCACGCCTTCGTCGCGGCGCACGGCGGCGCCGCCGTGACCTTTGCGGCCAACATCGCCGTCGCGGTGCGGGTGCTGACGGCGCTCATCGCCGTCGCGACGCCGGCGGCCGCGGCGGCGGCGTTTCCCAAGGCGGGCGCGCGCGACGGCGGCGCCGCAGTGCGCGACGAGATCGCCCTCGCGCGCGCGGGGCTGTTTGCGAAGCGGTGCGTGTACACGCACTGGAAGTTCTGGGCCGACAACGACGTCTCGCCCGCCTCGCTCGACGGCGTCACGTACGCCGAGTGGGAGGCGTTTGCCAAGAACCCGTTCGTGCTCATGGAGCACGGCGTCAAGTTCGAGGTGCTCTTGAAACGCCCCTGCGCCGACGCCACGGCCACCCGCTACGCGTCCGTGGTGTGCGTTTTGCGCGCGTCGCAGACGGCCTCGGCCCCCGCCGAGGTCGTCGAAGCCGAGCTGGACCAGCACCCGTTGCCGGCCTCCTCCTCCTCCTCGGCCTCGTCCTCGGCGGGGTGGAGTGACATTTTGTGCTTCGACCCCTCGTGCGGCGGGCGCGCGCGCAACCCCGTGTACGCCGGCCTCGGCGGCCATGAGACGTCGGGGGAGGACTTTCTGAGGGGCCGCGCCGGCAGCGGCGCCGGGTGCGAGGACGACGGCGGCGGCGGCCCCGGCGACGGCGACGACCCCGACCCCGAGGACATCGCGCGGCGCACGGAGACGTTCATCGAGGCCGACGCGCGGCTGAAGTCGCAGGGCGAGGCCGGCGGCGTCGGGTACGGCACCTTCCACGAGTTCAAGCGGCTCTCCAACCGGCTCGTCTACCACCGCCGCACGCGCACCTTTTGGCTCGTCGAGCGGTACGGCGTCGACGAGTCCGTCGCCGAGTGGGCGGCGCACATGGTCTGGGACGGCGCCGACGAGCCCGAGCGCGCCGCCATGAGGGCCCTCTCGCGCGACCTCCGCTTTTGAGTTACACACACGAAAACCTTGAGAGGGCTCTCTCGCGCGAAAACCGAAATGGACGCCGACGCCGGCGCCGACGCCGGCGCCGACGCCGACGAGCTCGTCGGGCCCGCGGGTGCGGGCGCGGGCTGGTTGGACGACGGCCGCCTCGCGCGCGCGTTCCTCGCCCTTCCCGAAGACGAGCGCACCCACTCATTGCGGCTCGCGCCCCTGTCGTCGTGGGGCGGGTCGTTACCGGCGCACGTACCGCTCGGCGACGACCGCTACATCGACGTCGAATGGGTGCGCGGCGACGACCGCTACATCGACGTCGAATGGGTGCGCGGCGTACCGAATGTGGACGCGGGGGGTGCCATAGGCGACGCCGACGTGCTCGCGCTCCTCGCCCTTCTCGGCGACGAGCGCATCGGGCACGTCACGCTGCGCAACGCGATCTTTCAAAGTGTCGCCGCGCTGGGGAGGCTCATCACGCGCGTGAAATGGGGTGTACGCGTCGATGGCATTGCCGGGAGCAGAGCCCTCCCCGTGATGCAGACGCTCGTCGCGTCGTTTCAGCCTACGCTGACTACGATCGATGTCAACTCGCGCGCGGGATTCGGCGACGCGTGCATCGAGCTTCTGGCGGAGTACCTCGGCACAGGGGAGCACCGGGAGCTGACGAGCCTCCTCGTCACCGACCACGCGATGACGCAGCGCGGGTTCGACGCCCTATTTCGCGCTCTCGCCAGAGGGACGCCGTGCCTGCGTTACCTGTTCGTGTACACCGACCGCGTGGGGGACCGCGTCCACGCGAGCGTGATGGACTTTCTGAGGTCGACCAGAAAGTCCGTCTATCCGCTGCAGGTGCCGTCGCTCTCAGACATGTTTCACGGACAAACGTTCGCCGTTTACGAGGCGGCGCTGAAGGTGGTGAACATCCGCTCTAAAGTGCTGCCGAAGGTGCTGCCGAAGGTGACGGCTCTGCTCGCGGCGCCGTCGTACCAACGCCGGCTGTTGCCGGGCCGCCTCTTCGGGAGGGACGCCGCCGGCCTCGACCGAAACGTCCCGTTTCCCATGTACGCCCGCCTCCTCGACACGTACACGTTCGACGCCGCCGCCTTTTCGTGGGCGGACACCGCCGACCTGCTGAGTGCGGACAGAGACCCCGCTGCTCTGGTTCTGAGGCGGAGACTGGCGGCGTACCTCCCCCGTCTCCCCATCTCGATGCTCATGAACAGGGACGGCGACCACGCCATCATGTGGCGCGTGCTCGAGTTTCTGCTGTCGGAGTCGGACGACGTCTAGGGCGCGCGTGTCTTTGAGTTACGTCCTCACGCCTCTGCCGCCGGCGCGCGCGCCTCGAACTCGGCGCGCGTCGTGAACTCAAACGACGGGTCCGCGTCGCCGGCGTTGTGCGTGTGCTCGGTGTGGTGGCCGTGGCCAAAGTTCGTGGCGGCGCGCGCCCTGTTTGTCCACCTGGGCACGATGCCGTCGATCCACAGAACGCGGTGCGGCATGTAGGGCTTGTAGCCAAACGTCCCGAAGAGCCGGGCGGTGTCGGCGCCGGTGTGCGCGAAGACGAACTTGGTGCGCGGCGTCCGCGCGGCCATGTCGGCGAACAGCGTCATCGCGAGCGCGGGCTCGTGGTTTCCCGCGAGCAGGAGCCAGTGCGGCGTGCGCACGGTGTCGACCTCGCCGTGGTGGGCGCCGAACTCGAAGATGTTTTCGGGTTCCGCCTCCGTCTCCGCCGTCGCTCCCGCCGCGTCACCGAGGGCGCGTCTCCGCCGCCGGCGCCGCGCGACGTCGACGACGCGCGGGACGCGGCCGCGGCGAAACTCGGCGACGGCGGGGGCGAGCACGGCCGCCGTCGCCACGTGCGTCGCGGCGGCCCGCGCGTCCTCCATCAGCCGCACCGACCCCGCGTGTCTGGTGTCGTAGACGACGAGCTTGTACGGCCCGTCGGCGTGCGTGGCCACGAATGCGTCGTACTCGCTCTGCGTGTTGATGTACGTCATGTGCGCCGACGCCGTCGTCGCGGCGGTGGCGGCGACGACGACGAGGAGGCGTTTCATTTTGTGACGTCGCCGTCGTTCGCCGTCGTTCGCCGTCGTTCGCCGTCGTTCGCCGTCGTCGCCCGTTCACCGTCGCCGTTTTTATTCGTCGAGATCGTTCGCCGTCGTTTCGCCCACGGCGCATCGTTTCACCGTCGTCGTCGCGCGATGCGCCGTGGGCGAAAGACGACAAACGATCTCGACGAATAAAAACGGCGACGGCGAACGACGGCGACGGTGAACGACCGCCATGGGCGACAAAACGACGGTGAACAGTTAAACGCCGGCCTCACGACCGCGCAAAGTCGCTCTCACCGCTCTCGCCGTACCCCTCGCGCGCCCCGCACAGGTTGTGCCTGATGCCGTGCACGTAGTTCAGACACGACACGAGCGACGCGGCCACGAGCATCTCCTCGTCCCGCTTCTTGTTCAGCGCCGCCTCGAAGGGCTCGCGTTTGAGGCGCGCGCCGTGGTGCTCCATCAAGTCGTAGGCGTCCATGTCCTCGACGTACGTCACATGCGCCCCGCGAACGCGGCACCTGTTCAGCGCGCCTTGGAACGCGTGGTCTCGGCGCTCGTACGCGCGCACCAGCTTCACCAAGCGTGCGGACTCTCCGGCGCACTCGGGGTGACCAGTGTCAAAGGCCAACCCGTCGCCGATGATCTTGTCCAAGTACCTTTCCACGAGCACGCGCTCCTCCGCCGACCCCAGGCCCTCGGCGACGACGCGGGCCATGGTGGCGCGGGCGGTGGTCGTGAACGCCTCCATGTTGTGAGTCGCGACGTCGAACGGTGACGTCGTCGTTCGCCGTCGTCACCGTTCGACGTCGTTTCACCGTCGCCGATTTTTCTTTTTTTCATTCGTTCGCCGTCTTTTTTTCAACGTCGTTTCGTCGTCGTCGTCGTCGCGCGACGTCGCGTTCAACGTCGTCGCCGTTCGCCGTCGCCGTTTTTTTTTTTATTCGTCGAGATCGTTCGCCGTCTTTTCGCCCATGGCGGTCGTTTCACCGTCGTCGTCGCGCGACGTTGAAAAAAAGACGGCGAACGATCGGGCGCCATGGGCGAAAAAACGGCGACGACGAACGACGGCGACGGCGAGACGACGACGGCGACGACGACGACGACGACGGCGACGACGGCGAGACGACGGCGGCGAGACGACCGTTTACCCCGTCGCTGCCTCCCTCTCAATCTCCTCGACGAGCCGCGCGAAACGCGGACTCATGCCGCGGCGGTCGCGCAGGAGCTCCAGCACCTCGGCCAGCGTGACGTCGCTGGCGGCGACGGCGAACTGGTTCACCAGGACATCGTCTGCGGGGTCGGCGCGCGTCTTGAACGCCACCAGCGAGAACGCCGCGCTCCTGGGCTCGACGCGGCCGCGCGCCGCGCGCAGCAGTTGCCCGTACACGTCGTCGGAGCGTTGACCGAGCCGCTGCCGCTCGGCCTTCACGGCGTCGTCGGCCTTCTGTACGTGCTCCTCCTTCTCCAGCGCCGCCTTTCGTGCAAGTGCGGCCTTGGCGGCCTCGCGGTCGGCGGCCTTCTTCGCGCGCTCGCGCTCCTCCTCGTCCTCGCGGTCGTCCGGCCGCGGCGTCTCCTGCGCGCTCGGCGGCGGCGCCGAAGCCGGAAGCGGCGGAGGTGGTCCCGGCCTCGGCGTCTGGTTGGTCGACGTTCGTGGCGTCGGCACCACCGCCACCGGCACCACCGCGCCCACGTCGCGCGCCCTCGCCGACGGCGGCAGCGGCGACGGCTGGCGGCGCTCGCTACCACCACCACCGCCGCCCGGCCTCGCTGCACTCGGCCTCGGCGTCTGGTTGGTCGGCGCCTCAACCGCCGGTGCCGCCGCCGCCGCTGCTGCCACAGCCCCGAGCGGACGAGGCGGCAGCGGCGGCGGAGACGACCGAGGCCGAGGCACCACCACCACCGCCGAGGCCGACTTCAACCCCGTCTTGGCGACGACTCCAGCCACCGCGTCCTCGGCGGCCTTGAGCGCCCTCACCAGCCTCGCCATCGTCTCTCGCGCTCGGCGCACCTTCTCGGGGTCGGCCTGCACGCGCCCCTGGCCCGCGCGCACCGCCTCCCACGCGGTGATGGCCGCGCGCACCCTGCCCACGTTCTCGTCCGCGCGCCGGAGCGTCTCCTTGTTCTCGTCGGGGGTGGTCTCGGGGCCGGCGTCGCGGACGCGGTCGTTGACCTCCAGGGCCTCGATGACGGCGACCTCGGCGGCGGTGACGGCCACTGCGTCCGCGGCGGCCGCGAGTCCTTCCGGCGACGCCCGCGCGGCCGCGGCGCCGGCTTCGAGGTCGGCCGCCAGAGCCGCGTCGTCCCCCGCGACCACGATCGAGGCAAACTGCATCACCCACGCGGCGTCCGTGAGGTCCGCGCGCTCGGGGACGCGATCGTCGTCGATCAAGGCCAACGCCGAGGCCAGGTGCGCCACATACAACGCCGACCCCGAGTCGCGAAGTCGGCGCGCAAACGACGTGCGCACCGCGGCCGCCTCCGCCCCGACCACCGTCTTCACGTCCTCGTACACGCGCACCCACGCCTCAATCTGGTCGGCGTAGTTGCTCAGCCGCCCGGCGGCCTGGACAGGCGTCTCTTCCCCTGGAGACGCCCCGCGGCTGGCCGTCCACAACGGCCAGCCGCCCCACGCCACGGGGGCCGTGATGTCGAGTGCGAATGTGGTGTCGCGCGCGAACGGCGCGTCCGGAGCGCCCGGAGCGCCCGGCTGGTCGGCGACGACGCGGCACCGCTTCGCAAGCGCGAGCTGCGAGCGCACGTTGGGCGTGCACACCGTCGCCGCAAAGTAGGCGATGACGCGGCTGAAACGCGCCTGCATTTCGTTTTGCGCGCCCATCCGCCCCTTCCTGCCGTCGCGAAAATCGTAGCCGTTGCGCGGCGACTGCGCGACGCGGGCCGGCATGAAGAGCAGAGCGTACCTCATGGCTTCCGAGTCTCTGGGGTCCTCGGACACGAATCGGAAACGGTACGCCGCGTCGAGGCTCGCCGTGTCGTCGTCGCCCGCGCTCGCCTCCAGCTGCGAGCGCCACAGCGGAAACATCACCGTCGCGTAGTCGAACGTCGCGCTCGCGCCGACGACGTTGACGTTGGCGTCGCTCTCCCCCACGACGACGCGGTAATGTGCGTCGTAGGGAAAGAGCGCGGCCGGGCCCTGGGGGGCGTCGCGCACGACGCACGAGTGCACGAAGCACAGCCACTGCACGAGTGGGACGTACGGGCTGATCGTGGTCTGCGCGACCGCCCACTGGTGAGCCAGCTTCAGAGCCGCCTCGACTTTGTCGAGGTGGTGCTCCACGGCAAAGGTGAACCACGCCGCCTGGGCCTGGGCCGCGGCCGTGTCCGCGGCCGTGGCCATCTTCATGAGCGAGAAAAGGCCGGAGCGGTGAGCGGGGGTGTCGATGATGGGAGCCAGCGACTCGCGCGTCGGCCACATGAGGCCGCCCCACGCGTCCGCGACCCACGTGCGCGCAAAGACCACCGCAGGCGCGGCGTCGTCTCCGGGCCACGAAACGCCCTCGAGCTCGTAAAACATGCGCAGAAACCTTTCGACGGGGTGGTGGCCGTCGAAAAACTTTCTCGCGCGCGCGCGCACGGCGGCCGCGTTTTCGTCGGGGCGGCGCAGGAACGCGACGAGGGCCGTGGTGAACTGGCGCGGCGAGAGGGCAGTGCCGGCTCCGGCCCCGGCCGCGACGCCGGCGCTGACGTCGGTGTCAAAGTCGCGGAGGAATCGCACGTAGGCGTCGTCGGCTGCGTGCGGCTTCGCGACCGCGTCCGCGGTGGCGGCGGCGGACGCGATCGCGGCCACGTCGGCGTCGTGCCTGGACGCCGCCCTCTTCCTCTCCATCTCGAGGTCGTGCTGGGTCTCGGCCCTGTCGCGGCCGGCGACGGCGGCCGGGCCCCCCAGCACGAGCGCGTCGAACTCGATGGGCGTGAGCTCGTCGGTCTTGACTTGGCCCTCCGACATCCACGCGAAAACGGTCGCGAGGTACGCGTCGTCCTTGGTGTCGCCGGCCACGGCGTTCCACGGCGCGCCGGCGTCGACGCGCCGGGCCGCGTCGCGCGCCAGCAGCACCGTCTTCGCGGGGTGCGCCGAGGCGCGCAGCGCTTGCATCAGCGTCTCCGCCGTCGGAGGCTCCGCCGCGGTGCCCGTCCCGAGAGCGAGCATCAGCGCCGCGCGGTACTCCAGCGGGGGCGGGTACCGCCCCCGCTGGAGCCGCGCGTCCTGCGCGGCCTCGATGGCGAGCACGCGCTGCATCACCGTGGCGTGGTCGGCAGCGAGACGGTAGGATCGCGGCCTCCCTCGCGCGACGAGCGCGCGGGTGAGCTCCGCGAGCTTCGCGTTGTGGGCCCGCTCCTTCTCCGCGTCCTCCTTCGCCCTCTTCTCCATGGCGGCGACGAGGCCGGCGGTGGCGGAGGGGGCCGCCACCGGCACCGCCGGGCTCGTTGCCTCCGCCTCCTTCAGCCGCGCATCGTTTGCAGCGTCGACCCCCCTCAGCCTCGCCGCCGTCATCTCGACTGGCCTGAGGCCAGCCGCCTCGTCCGCCAGCCTCGTTGCCTCCGCCACTCGCCGCAGCGCCTCGTCCTCCTTCTGCCGCATCGCCGCGCTGTACGCCTCCGCCTGGGCTTCCATGCGTTTGACCATGTAGGCGCGGACGGCGGTGTCGAAACCCTCGCGCGTCATCTCCCTGTCCCAGTCGCCCAAATGATCCGAGATGATGTTGGCGGCGCGCCGGAGCCGCGACCCGGAGGTGTCGACGGTGCCCTCCCCCCCCGGCCACGGAGCGTCTGCAACGCCCCTCTCCATCACGCTCGCGATCGCGGCGATCGTCTCAGTGTACGCCTCCTCGGAGTCCGCCTTGGCGACGCCAAGGCGGTCGCGCAGCAGCTTCAGGAACTTCTCGTGCGACAGCGCGTCCCCCTCATCCGAGGCGAGGCTGAGGGAGGGGTCGTACATGAGGGTCTTGATGTACGCGGGCGGAAACTGCTTCGAGGTGACGTGGTGCATCGCCTCTGCCACGGCCAGCGATTTGCGCGGGGGCCGGTTCGTCTGTGCCGTGGCCGCCGAGACCGCGGCGAGGTACGTGCCGGCGACGGGGGCGACGTCGGCGACGGGCGGAGGCGGCGCCGCCTCCTCCGCCGAGGCCGCCTCCGCCGCCGACTTCGCCCACAGCACAAACTCGTCGACGTCGCCGCCCGTGATGTCGTTGGCCGCCTCCGTGATGAGCGCGTCGCCTCGGCTGTTTTTCAACAAAATCGCGTCGGTGGTGAGGTCGGCGCCGAGCTCGCCGCGCAGGATCCTCCTCGTAAACTCTTCGGAGCTCATCGTGGCGTTGAAGGCGTCCAGGGCCAGAGGCCCTGCCGCCGGGTTCATCCACTTCCTGAGCGTCCCGTAGACGCGGTTCAGAACGAGAGGGGTCATGGCGCGCTGGTTTTCCACCGGTCTCCCGAGCCACGTGGCGATGACTTGCGGATCGCTGCGCGCCACCGCTCCGTAGGCCAGGAGGAAGTCCGCGAAGCCGATGTTGCCGTTTCCCATAAACACTTGGCGCATGCGCTCGCCGACGGCGACGACGCCGTCGCGGTACTTTAGGGTGACGGCGTCGTCGCTTTCCTCCGGCGGCTCAGCACCGGGAACGTTGAACGCGTCGGCGAGCGCCACCAGGTACGGCTCGGGGATGTAGAACTCGCCGGCCTGCTCCTCAGGGGAAGGGGCGTCGACGATAAACGGAGCCGGGCGCAGCGTCCGGTACAGCTGCTTGATGCGGTCGAGCTTGCCGTGCTTGTCCACGGTCCTTCGCACCCCCGCGGCCTTGTCCTCGTTCACGGCGACGACGAGGACGGCAGCCTGCATCTCGACGTCGGCGATGCGGCGGAACCGGATGCGCAGCGTCGCCCGGTCCTCGGGCGACTCGCTCGCCTTGAGGACGTCAAACACATCCAGCACCTTCCCCTCGGCGGCCACCTGCCTGGCGGGATCGCTCAGCCACGGCGCAGGTGCCGCGGTCGCTGCAGACGCCATCGTCGGCGACGCCATCGTCGCGGATCTCGCACCGCGCACCGCGTGTCGTGTGCCACGTGTTGTGTGCCGCGTGTTGTACACCCTTTCGGTTTTCGGTGGTGTGACGTCGCGGGGGGGCTCGCGGCGTGGATCGCGCTGGTGCCCGTCCCGGCGCTGTACATGTTTGCCTCGACGAACCGCGTGCTGTGGCCGCAGTTCGTCCTCAACGCGCCCTACTACTTGCTCGGGGCCAGGGCCCTCGTGCGGTGGCGGCAGCGCGGCTTCGTGGCCATGGGCGCGCCGTGGGCGGCCGGGGCGCGCGGCGGCGCCTCGGACCCGCGCGTCCAGTTCCACGTGTGCGGCGTCGTCGTCACGCTGCTGACCGGCACGGTGCTGTGCATCCCCGCCGCGTGGCTGGCGGCCGAGTCCAACCGCGGCGGCTGGCTCGTCCCGAGTCCGTGCTTCGGCTCCTCGTGCTCCCAGGCCCAGTACGTCGCCGACGTGGTCTACAACCCCTGGGGGTTTTACGGGGGCGCGTACGGCGGGGCGTACACCGACTACGAGCCCACGGTGTGCATGTACGACGGGTGCGCGTGGGCCGACGGCACGGGGGTCAACATAACCGGGTACGCGGGTTTGGTCAACGACACCCTCTGCCCCGACGTCGCCGCGCCGTGCGCGTCGCCGCAGTGCCTCGCGACGAACCGAACCCAAGGCTACCCCAACCTCGCCGTCGGCATCGGCGGCGGGATGTTTCCGTGTTTCGGCGAGTCCGTCATCGGCCGCTCCGCGCCGTGCCCCGGGACGTTTGTCAACGTCGACCCCGCGACGCAGGCCGTCACCCTCAAGGGCAGGCAGACGGCGAGCTACTGCCTGGGATGGTTCAGGGCCCGTGCAGGGTACACCAACCCCGCGACGGACGCGTACCCGAGCGTCGTGGGGTCGGAGAACAACTACGTGTGGTGCGGGACGCTGTGCCCCCAGATCGGCGAGGTGCGGACGCCGCGCGCGATGCTCAAGCAGAGCTTGTACTGCGACGCCTCGGCCACCGTCCCGGTGCTGACGTGGGTGTTTGTCGAGGTCTTTGCCCTCGTGGCCACGGGGTGCCTCGCGATGAAGGAGCCCCCCAAGCTCAAGAAGGCCGACGGCCGCGGCGCCGGCGCCGGCGCCGGCGGCGGGAAACACAACGCAAATGTTCCGATGGCTCTTCGGCGGCAGGACGGCGGAGAGTGAGAGCGAGAGCGACGAGAGCGGCGACGAGAGCGAGAGCGACGACGCGCCGTCCGCGCCCGCGGTGGCCGCCGCCGACGCGCGCACCGTCGACGGCGTGTGCGCCGCCCTCCGAAACCGCGTCGCCGTCGACCTGGTGCGCCACGCCGACGGCTTCGCGGCGCGCGTCGTCTTCCCCGACGCCGTCGCCTTCGACGCCGTCAACGCCGTGCAGAACGTCGCCGGCGTCGGCGACGTTTCCCTCGCCGCCGACGGCGACGACGTCCTCGTGCGCGTCCACGCCGAGGGCGCGGGCTCACGCGCGCGGACGGCGCCCCGCGCGCGTGAGCCCGCGGAGTACTTTACGGCCGAGGAGGGCGACCTCCCCGGCATCCACACGGCGCTCGGAAGAGCAGTCGGTGACGTGGGGATGACGTTTCTGGACGTCGTTTTGTGCGCCAACGCCAAGCGGCTCGTGCGGTACGCCGCCAAGCCCCCGCGCGGCTTCGAGATCAGCATCGACGTCGCCCCCGGCGGCGTCGTCGGCGGGGACGAGGTGCTCGCCGTCGCCCTCAAGGCGCACAAGTACGGCGGCGGCGGCCGCGTCGTCGCGCGCGACGGCCACCTCGTCGTGTGCGTCTCCGTGGACGCCGTGCCGGTGGCGGCGGCCGCGCGCGACGGCGCCTCGGCCGCCGCCTCGGCCTCGTCGCGCAAGAGGGAGAGGGGTGGCGGCGGCGGCGGCGCCGGCGGCGCGCCCGCGAAGAGGGCGAGGTAGGGACGGGTTACACGAGAGAGACGAGCCACGCGCCCACCGAGCCCAGCCTGCCCCTCTCGGCGAGGCGCGCGAGGCACAGGAGGCCCGCGCACACGAAAACCGCACCGCCGGCTACCACCAGGACCAAACCCAGCTTGCCGTACTTTTTCGCGCGGCGCCGCTTGAGGGTGATCGTCGCGACGCCGTCGTCGTCACTGTCGCCGCCGTCGACCACCTCCACGTACCCCCCGAACCTCTTGAGCGCGCGTCGGATGGCGGGGTGCTGCGCCACGGAGCGCAGCCTGTGCACGGGCCCGCGCAGAACGGCGCGCGCGTCGGCGCCGATGTTTTGAAAGGGCGAGAGCGTCACGTCGTCGTCGTCGTCGTCCGCCGCCGCGCGACGCACGGCGCCGGCCACGGCGTCGTGCGCGGCCGCGTTGAGCCGCGCGTCACGACGCGAGATGCGCGGCATCGACGTCCATCGGCCGAGCGTCGCCGTCGTCGCACCCGTCGCGCCCGTCATGCCCCCCGTCGCCGTCGTCGGTGCCATTTTGTGTGCGTCCGTGCGTCCGTGCGTCCGTGCGTCCGTGCGTCCGTGCGTGCATGTGTGACCCTCACGCCATAAACACCGCCACCGCCGTTCCCACGACGACACCCACCGCCGGCGGCACAAACACCGCGACGCGCGCCGTCACCAGCCGCACCGCCTCGCCGGACCGGGGCGACGCCGTCGGCCTCAGCGTCGTCGGCGTCGTCGGAGTGCGGCTTGGTGTGCGGCTCGGGGCGTGTGAGGGTGTGCGTGATGGAGCGCGCGAGGGGCTGCGCGACGGGGCTCGCGAGGGGCTGCGGCTCGGCGTGCGGCTCGGAGTGTGGCTCGGCACGTGCGACGGAGCGTGGGACGGGCTGCGCGAAGGTGTGCGCGAGGGTGTGCGGCTCGGACTGTGGGTGGGCGGCGTCGGCGCACGGCTGGGGCTGCGCGAGGGCGCGCGGCTCGGGCTCCGTGATGGTGCGCGCGAGGGGGCGTGGCTCGGGCTGCGCGAGGGATGACGAGAGGGACTGCGGGTGGTCGGCGGCGTCGGCGACCGCGACGGGCTGCGCGACGGCGTGCGGCTCGGGTGGTGCGTCGCCGTCGTCGGCGACGCAGACGGCGCGCGGCTCGGGCTCCGCGAGGGCGAGTGCGTCAACACCGTCGGCGCGCGGCTCGGGCTCCGTGACGGGTTGTGTGAGGGGCTCCGCGAGGGGCTCCGCGACGGACTCCGCGACGGGCTCCGGCTCGGCGCCGCCGTGGGCTTCTTGGTGGGCGGCAGCGTGGGGCTGCTCGTGGGCACAGTGGGCTTGTGCGTCGGCGCGGCCGAGGGCGCCGGCGTGGGCGAGATGCAGATGCAGATCGAGTCCAGCACGGTGTCGCACCCGTCCGTGGTCCCGCCAAACGCCGTGGTCGGCGCCGTCGCCGACCCGGCCGACCCGGTGGTAGGGCTCCCGTCCTGCCAGTTCAGACACGTCTGCCCCGAGTCCAAGTTGGCCGCGCCCGTCATGCCCGTCCAGAAGTGCGCAGTGCTCAGCCCCACGGGGGCGAGGTTCAGCCCGGTGCCGGACGTAAACGCCGCCCAGTTGGCCGCGATGACTGTTCCGCCCGGGGTGTCCATCACGGGCAGCGTGCTCGAGAACGCCGCCCCGCCCGGGGGGACCTGCGGCGTGTGGTAGTTGGTCCCCGACTCGCTGTCGTAGGCGAGGAAGGCAAACACGCCCCCGCCGCACGACAGACTCTCGCCCGCGGCCAAGCCCGCGCACGCCGCCGTGGTCGTGGGTCTGCTCCCGAGCGTCCCGCCCGCCTGCGCCCCGAGCGCGAACGCGATGATGGGGTCCGGCGACGCGTGCGCCGGCGCCGCCGACCCGACGAGAACCGCGGCCGCGGCGGCCACGGCGGCCACGGCGGCGGCGGCGACGTGGCACCGCATTACGTGTGACGGCCCTCGACCCTCGGCCCTCGGCCCTCGACCCGTTCCAGAACGCGACGGAGAGTTGTGAGGCGCGCCGGCGCACCGGCGCGGCGCGGGCGCGGCGCCGAGAATTGTGAGGCGCGCCGGCCCGTTCCCGGCCCCGAGAACGCGACGCGCCGGGAGCGCGCCGGCGCGCCTCACAACTCCCACAACTCAAAGCGGCCTGGACCGAGACCCCACCACCGCCCCCCCCCCCCCCCCCCCCGCCCCGCTTCCCGATGTCGACCAAGAGGGCCAAGACGGGCGCCGCGGCCAAGACGGGCGCCGTGGCCAAGACGGCCACTGCCGCGGCCCCGACCGCTCCGACCGCCCCGACCGCCGGCGACGACCTCGCCGGAAAGACGGTCGCGACCGTGCACGCCGCGATGATATGCGCGGGCGAGGGCTCGTTCGTCGGCCCCGCGACGTATCAGACGTGGGCGTTCCACGACAACTCCCGCGACGTGTCGCACGTCCTCGCGGTGCTGGGCGTCTCGCGCAAGCGCACCGCGCTGCCCGCCGACTGGGCCGACGCCGACCGCCCCGAGCCCGACGCCGGCGCCGACATGGCCGATCACGAGGAGTGGTGCGACGGCAAGTACGTCGAGTCGCACGAGGAGCCCGAGTACAAGGAGAAGCACGCCCACGGCGGCTCCAAGTACCACGTCCTCGCTCACGGGCACAATCTGTACTACGTGCCCACGAGCGTCACCGCGGCCACGGGCAACCGCATGGCCCCCTTCGACGGGACCGCCGACGCCGTCGTCCATGCGTGCGTCGAGAATCCCCGCCTGTGGAAGGCCGCCGCGATGAGCGACCGCGTCACCGCCTACGAGAGGGGCACGACGTGGGCGTGGACGGCGGGCGACGCCACCATGACCCAAGACGGCCCGCCGTGCGACTTCGTCGACGGGTTCGTTTTCAGGCGGGGCGGCATCGTGCACGCCGTATGGTGGCACCCCACGTCTGCGACGTCGCACGACGGGCTCGGGTTCCAGGACCAGCTCACGCGCTGGACGGCCGTGGCGCCCGGCGACGGCGAGACCACCGTGGTCCTTTGTCCCGACGCCGTGGGCGCCGGCGAGACGCTTGGGAAGTCGGGTCCCTCGCTCGCGTGCGTTTTTGAGCGCCACGCGGTGGCGGCGGCGTCGCGCGCGACGGCGGCGTGAGCGGCGGCGTAAACACAAAAAATGGCGCGCACGAAGCAGACGGCGATCAAAGCGCGCAAGGCCGCCCGCCCGCGTCCGTCCAAGACGGGCGCGAGCGCGAGCGCGGACACGGACGCGGGCGCGGGCCACCACCCCGGCAAGGCCGCGGCGATGTCGACCGCCGCGACCGCCCTCGACCCCAAGCCGCGCAAGAAGGCGCGCTACCGGCCCGGCACCGTCGCGCTGCGCGAGATTCGCAAGTACCAAAAGTCCACCGACCTCTTGCTGCGGCGCGCGCCCTTTGCGCGCCTCGTGCGCGAGATCGCCTCCGACTTCCGCAGCGACCTGCGCTTCCAGTCGGCCTCGATCCTGTGCCTGCAGGAGGCCGCCGAGGCCTACCTCGTGGGCCTCTTTGAGGACTCGAGCCTGTGCGCCGTGCACGCCGGGCGCGTGACCCTCCAGCCCAAGGACGTTCTGCTGGCCAGGCGCATCCGCGGCGAGAGGCTGTGACGACGGCGGAGCGAGCGAGCGACGACGGGGTAAGCGGCGACGACACACACACAAAAAATGGTCCGCGTTCCCATCGCGGCCATCCCCTTCGAACCCAACGAGCTGGAGCCGCTGCGCGAGCCCTTGCTGTTTGACCCCGCCGACCCGTGGTTCCCCCTCAAGGTGTCGTGCTTCCCGTTCTGGCCCGTCGTGTGGCTCATGCAGCGCCACTGGTGGCTCCGCGTGCTTTTGTTCTTCCTGTGGATCCCGTGGCTGCTGCTGGAGGCGGTGTGGCACGCTTTGGTTGTCGTCGTCGAGAGCCTCGAGAGGGTGTGCTGCGCGAACCCGGACCTGTACATGGACGACGCCAAGGCCAAGGCGATGGGGGCCATCATCGACCCCGACGGCCGCGTCGTCGGGAGGGAGGGCAAGATGCCCGCCGCCACCGTCGTCTTCCACTTTGTCTACGTCGTCGTCAACGGCTTCGTGTTCCTCGCGTTCCTCTGGGGCGTCGTCGTCGCGATGTGGTACGCGTTCGGGGGCATCGAGACGTCCATCGACAAGGCCTACGCCACGAACTCCGTCATCACGTGACGACGCCGCCGCCGGCGGCGTCGCGGCGCACACAAAAACCGAAACCGTACGATGAACGACGTCGACACCGTCGCCCGGCTCGTCGACGCCGCGATCCAGATGCGCGAGCGCGCCGCGGTCGCGCGCGCGCTCGGGCCCGTGTACGCGCACGCGCCCGTGTACGTCGAGCTCGTCAGCCATCAAAACACCGTCAACGCGCGCCGCTTCGTGGTGTCCAAGTGCCTGGAGGCGACGCGCGGGGACAAGTTCGTGCGCGCGGTGGACCACGTCGCCGGCCTCGTGATGGGCGCTGACGGGTACATGGGGTACAAGTGGGACGAAACCCACGTCGCGGACCGCGTGGTGGCCACCGAGATGGGCCACCGCGCCGACGGGAAAACGTACCGCGAGCAGATTGCGGCCGCGACCTTTTTGGGCGCGTCGCCGACGGGCCCGCTGGCCGGGTTGTTGGTGGGCGGCGTCTCCGCGGCGGCCATGGGCGACGCCCTCGTGAGCGCCGAGATCGCCCCCCGCGGCCTCATCGCCACCGTCGTCGCGAGGGAGAGGGACGCCATCACGGAGAGGCCCGAGGTCGCGAGCCTCAACGCGGCCGTGCGGGCGGGCAGGGGCAAGGGCCGCGCCGCCGCCGACCCCGACGTCGCGGCGTTGGGGGCGTTCCTGGCGTCGCTGGGCGTCGACGTCACCAGCGCCGAGAGTGCGGTGTCGTTCATGGTCAAGGCCGCGGCCAAACGAGGCGGCCCCGGCGCCGGGACCGACGTCGCCGTGCACCCCGCCATCGCCCTCAGCGCGATGATGTCGAAGAAACGCTGGTCCGAGTTCTTCTGCGCGTGCGCCGACGGGGACGCGGACGCGACGGCGCTGCAGGCGCAGCTGCTGACGATCCCCTACACCCACCGCGCCGAGTTCGTCTCGTGGGGGGCCAAGTTCTCGACGCCCGGCGCCGTCAGGCGCTTCGTGAGGGCCGAGGTCGAGAGCGCGCGCGAGGTGCGCGGCCTCGCATCCGCCGCACCGGCCGCGGCCGCGACACCGACCGAGGCACCGGCCGTCGTCGCCGCCCCCGTCGTCGCCGCCCCCGTCGCCGAGGCGGCCGAGGCGGTGGCGGCTGTCCTCGTCCCCCTCGCGGCCCCGAAGGCCACGGTCAAGGGCGTCGACGGTGTGGCGGGGGGGAAGCGGGGACGGGGTGAACGCGAACTCGTGGAGAACGAGAACGAGAACGCCGCCCCCAACGCCATCCGCGCCGGGGGGTGAAGCGAGGGTCGGGCGACGAGAGTCGAGAGGGGCGGAGACGGCCGTTTGGTTTTACGAGTCACGCCCTCTGACCCAGCGCCAACACCTCGGCGAGCACCCGGCCGCTGCCGGCGCGGACGCGGCCCCAAACGGGCGCGGACTCGTAAAACCGGGCGGCCGTCTCCGCCCACGCGAGCGCGGCGGCCGCGGCGGCCGCGTCGGCGGCGTCGGGGCCGGCCGCGGCGGCCCCGGCGGCCACGGCGGCCCCGGCGGCCACGGCGGCCGCGTTCGTCCTCGACCGCGGCGGCCCCGGCGGCGCCGTCACCACCACGTTGCGCACGTCCACCACCGCCGAGTGCGCGGCTGTGCATTCGGCGATGACGGCGCGCACGGCCGCGCGCGCCTCCTCGCCCCCCGTAACATAAAGCTCCGCGCTCAGCGGGCCCCGGTCGCTGAGGATGAGGCGCGGACGCGGGTGCGCTGAAGCGGCGGCCGCCACCGATTCGAACCATGCGCGAACCCAAACGCTCATCGCCCGGACCGAACGCGTGTCGTTGGCGAACGCCCCGTCGACGTCGACGTACAACTCCTCGAGGACGGTCACGGGAACGGCGGCCTGTGTCGCCGCCGCAGCGCACAGCGCCGACTTGCCCGTCCCCGGCGCGCCCTCCACGCAGACACAAACGACGCGCGTCATTTTTGTGTACACGTGTGTACACAAAAATGCGAAGCGCGCATCCAAAAACCGCGATGGCGCCGCGGCACCGCGAGACGGCGCCCGTCCCTACCAACGTCGTGCACCCGAGGCTCCAGGCGGAGGAGGCACGGGAGAAGGGGAAGGGCGGGCTCGCCAAGACGGTGGCGCTGCTGAAGAGCACCAGCGCGCCGCCGCGCGTTCGCAGCGACGAAGTGCAGCCGGCGATCCTGATCGAGGAGGAGGCCGCGGAAGCGAAGAAGGCCGAGCTGCTCGGGCGCGGGCCCGAGCGCCGGGAGCGCGTCCCCCTCGACGACGTGCACCCGGCGCACGCCGCCGACGAGAGGGTGCTCCGCCTCGAGAGGCAGGCCAGGCGCGCGGCCGCGGCGGTGGCTCACGAGGAGCGACGGAGGGCGGTGGCGTCCGCGGCGGCGGCGTCCGGGCGTTTCCATGGCAGCGGAAAGTCTGGGACCACCGCCGGGGCCGCCGCCGCCGCCGTCACTGCGCTCGTCGTCGCCCCGACGAGCGCAGTGGGCGGTGCGCTGGCGCTGAGCGCGGCGGCCGTCGGGGGTACCGTGATGACGGTCGCCGTGGCCGTCGAGGTGCTCGTCCGCGCCCTCTTGGACCCCGAGAGCATCGTCGAGTCCGACCTCGTGGATGCGGCCACGGTCGCTCGCGCGTATCCGGAAGTGCGGACGCTGGTTCTAGCTCGCGACAGAGCCGCGACGCCCGAGCAGCTAGCGGCGGCACGCGCGCGTTACAACGACGTCCTGCGCGGAGTGAGCGCGGCCGACATGGACGTCGTGGAGACACTGCGTGCATCTGGCATCGTTACGGACGTTTTGAAGGGACAGCGCATCGCCGATGACCTTTCGGCGCGTGCCGCAGCTCCCGGTGCCCTCGACGCGGCCCTGCCAGTCGTGGGCGGCGCTCCAGCTCAACCCATGTCCGCGGGCGCGCTGACGTTCGACGTGCTCAGACGAGGTGTTCTCATGTTCGGCGTGATCACGTCGGTGTTTGGCCCCGCCGTCGGCGAGGGTGGGTTCCCGCGTTTGTTCGGTGCCGATCCCATGCGCTGAGTGTGAGTGCGTGGACGAGTGCGTTACGAGTTTTCCTCTCCCCCGCCGGCGCCCGCGACGGCGGCGGTGAGTTGCACGTTGAATTTCGCGCGCGCCGGCGTCGGTGCCGGCCCCGGCGCCGCCCTCTGCCGCGCCGCCGTCGTCGCCGTGGCGGCCGTGGCGTCGCCCTCGCCCTTGGGAAAGAACTCGGCGACGATGCACTTGATCATGCGCGCGGTGTCGGCCCTCTCGGCGGCCTCGCCGCCCCTGGCGAGGGCGTCGCGCACCGACACCGTCGTCTGGAGGTCGGCGGCGGCGTTGAGGGTAAAGATCTCGAGGCGCCGCTCGTCGTTGGCGGCCTGCATGGCCGGCGTCACGAGGGCGCGCGACGCCGTCAGCAGCGTGTCGGTGAGCTCCGACTGCGCGGTGTTGGCCTCGATGATGGCGAGGTGCGACTCCACGGCCCTCTCCGCGAGGCGCACGTCGTTGCTGACGAGCGTCCTCTCGTGGGCGAGCTTGGCGGTGCGGTTCATGAGGGCGACCCCCCGCGCGATGTCGCCGCGCAGCGCGCGTGCGATGGGGGACGTCTCGGACGTGAGCGCGCTCACGACGGCCTCGGGGGACGCGGCCATGCGTTCGTTGCGCACGCACCGGACGCATTTCGAGATGCATTTACTGAGCTCGGCGTGCGCGGTGTCGGCGGCGGCGTCCATCTCGTCGATCTGCGCGGCCGCGTGCGCGAGGGAGGCGCGCAGCCGGTCGACGAGCACAGCGCTCCGGTGCGTCTCCATCCGGACGCGGTACAAGTAGCTGTTCCACACCAGGCGCATCCAGATCGACGGCGCGGGGTGCTCCTCGGCGAGGACTGGTGGGGGTTCCACCACGTACGCGCGGGGGACGCGCGCGCGCAAGGCGTCCGTGGACTCGAGGTCGTCGCGGATGGGCCGGCGGTGCTGGCGCGTCTCCGTTTTGTGATGTTGCCGGCGCGGCTCCAAGAACGTCGCGCCCTCGTCGTCGTCGTCGCTGCCGTCGTCGTTTGCGGAAAGCATTTTGTGGTGTTGCCGTCGGCGTCCGCCGTCGTCGTCCGCCGTCGTCGCGCGTTCGCCGTCGTCGTCGTCCGCCGTCGTCGCGCGTTCGCCGTCGTCGCGCGTTCGCCGTCGCCGCGCGTTCGCCGTCGCCGCGCGTTCGCCGTCGTCGCGCGTTCGCCGTCGTCGCGCGTTCGCCGTCGTCGCGCGTTCGCCGTCGTCGCGCGTTCGCCGTCGCCGCGCGTTCGCCGTCGCCGCGCGTTCGCCGTCGTCGCGCGTTCGC
>Ga0302157_10001706_pt1 | contig 26392 bp, 26 predicted proteins | sample I_Bog_N3_3_FD_193502 | JGI IMG/M metagenome (GOLD analysis project Ga0302157, IMG submission 193502) | Peat permafrost microbial communities from Stordalen Mire near Abisko, Sweden - I_Bog_N3_3 | ecosystem: Environmental > Terrestrial > Soil > Wetlands > Peat | place: Sweden: Abisko, Stordalen... | reverse complement strand
TCGCGATCCGGTGGCCGCGCAGCTCCGACAGCCGCTCGATCGGATGCGCGTTGCGATAGAAGATCGTCAACGGCACGTAGAACAGGCTGCCCAGCGAGACCAGATTGGAGCCTCCCACGGCGTTCTTGTCGGCGAGCCCCGACTGTACGAGCGCGATGTCGACACCCGACTGCCCGGTCAACAGCCGGTCGAGGTTGTCGAGCGAGCCTTCGGTCGTCAGGACCTGCACTGTAATCCCGCTGCGCGCGAGGATCCTCTGGTAGCCCAGCGCCACGTCATTGAAGCGGCTGCCGGCCGCGCCGCCCGCCATCGTCAGCGTCTTCGGCGGTGCGGGACGCACGAAGTGCAGCATCGCAAGGATCAGCAGCAGGCATACCGCCAGCGCCGGCAGCACGACGCGCGCCACATCGACCCACACGATGCCGCCGTACCACGGCGTCGGGCCTGCCTTCTCGAGCTCCTCGTCCGCCAGTTCCGTCATGCGGTTCGCCGCGACGCGCGCCTCAGCGCAGCGCGCCGAATACCTTCGCGACGATCGCACTCGCGGCAGCGGCGGGGTTCTGGCGGATCGCGCGCTCCTCCTCGCCGATCATCAGGTACAGGCCGTCGAGCGCCTTGTCGGTGACGTACTGTTCGATGTTCGCCGCGTCGCCCCTGACCAGCCCGAGCCGCGCGCCCTCGCCCGCCACCCGGTCGTACTTCTGCGCGAGACCGACGCGGTCGGTCGCCCGCGTGACGATCGGCAGGAACTTCACGGCAAGCGGCGCCGCCGTCTTCTCGCGGAAAAACCGCGTCACCGAATCATCACCGCCGGTCAGTATCTTCTTCGCATCGGTGAGGCTCATGTGACGCACTGCCTCGACCATCAGTTCCCGGGCCTCGGGGACGGCCTGCTCGGCCGCCTGGTTCATTGCCGCGACCAGTTCATCGGCATCCCGACCGCGCCCGAGCATGCGCATGCCCTGCGCCACCTCGTCGAGGCCATGCGGCAGCGGTATCTTCACCTGCGGATTGTTGGAAAAGCCGCCCGGCACGCCGAGCTTGTCGATCGCGCTTGCGGCGCCCTGGCTCAGCGCGCCGCGGATGCCGCTCGCTGCATCCTGGTTGGTCAGGTCGCCGAGTCCCAGCGGGTATGCCGCAGAGGCCAGTATGGCAGCCAACCCCAGTGTCAGACCCAGGCGCCCGGTGCGCAGCAGTGACGAGTTCATGACGGCGGTTCCTCCAGGCAGTGGATGACAATTCCCCGCCGCCAAAGATAACAGACGCAGGGCGGCCCTGTGACGGCCGACCAGGACGCCCCGCATCACTGCACCCCGTGCGCCACATCGGTGGGCTCGACGCTGCGCAGCGCAGCGCGGATCCAGCCGCAACCCGCGAACGCATCCGCCCCTGACAGCCTGAACCATTCCTGCGGATCAACCCGATAATCGGCACCGGCGGCGACCAGGTAGAACTTTACGCGCAGGGTCTCGGCGAGCGTGCGGCAGGCCGCCTGGCGCGCGAGTTCCTCCCGGCGGCGCAGCACCCTGTACCGCAGGCTGCGCAGCAGGCCGAGGAGGCCGGCTCGACGTGGAACCGGCATTACCAGCGCCTCGGCGATCGCGCAGCCGCGGTCAATCGCCTTCAACAGCATCGGATCCGCATGCCTCGCGTCCACGGCCACGGACTCGAGCAGCGAGGTCCGCGGCGCCGGTCCGCCGCTCTCGAGGAGGCGCTGGTAGCTGCGGTTGATGCGATCCAGGTCGCGCCAGTCGGCAGCAATCGCGTCGGGCAACCCGGCATGCATCAGCAGCCGGTTCTGGCCGGCACCGCTCAGAAAGCAGGCGTCGGCCACCGCCGCCGGCGCGCGCGTGCCTGCACGACTCACAGGCACCCAGTAGACCACAGTGTCCCCGGCCCGGGGCGCCGCGGCTTCGGTCACGAAGACCGGCTCGCCGGACCCACCGCCGGATTCGCTGTCACAGCCAAGGTAATGCAGCACGGTGTCGGAGGTGCCGCCACGCAGGCGCGCACTGTGTCCGTCCCAGACCGCAAGCAGCAGGCTGCTGCGGCGGGCGAGAGCCGCGCCGAGCGAGCGGTAGCTGTCGTCGCGGCCGCCCTGCTCATCGAGATTGCCCGTCGGCGTCAGTTCGATGCTGTGCACGAGCGGATGTGCCAGCAGGTCCTGCAGCTCGAGGCGCCAGCCGGCATCGAAGTCCTCGAGGTAGCGCGCGAGCGGCATCGGCAACACGGCCTCGACCGGCACGCCGGCCTCGACGGCAGCCCGGGCTACGATCAGGTCCGCCCCTGGCGCCATTCCCGACAGGATGCGGACCCCGGTGGACGGGATCGCCCCGACCAGGCGGCGCAGCTGCAGATTGACGATCCTGACCAGTTCCCGGGCGCTGGCGGGTTCGATGTCGCGGTGTCCGGTCACGCCGATGTACAGCGGGAAGCCACGCTCATGAGGGCTGGTCATGCAGCTATTGAACCACATCGGCGCCGGGCGTCACTCCCAGGGCGGAAGCTCGCTGACACCCTCGATCTCCACCAGCTTGCGCCGGCTCGTCGCGCCGCCGATGATACGCACCTGACGGCGCGGGACTCCGCAGTGGCCGGCCAGGAACCCGATCAGCTCGAGATTCGCGGCGTTATCGACCGCAGGGGCCGCGATGCGGATCTTGAGCCGGCCATCGTGCATGCCGGCGATGCCGCTGCGCGTGGCACGCGGTTGTACATACACTTCGAGGCGAACGGACGACATGCATCATTATCCTACGGGCACACTGCAGCTGCCGCGGGTCTTTGCGACAGTGGCCCTTCTTTTGCTGGGCACACCTGCGTTCAGCGGCGCCGCCGCCATGGACCGCGACCTGATGGAGGTTACCGTGCCGCAGCTGCAGGAATACTACCGACAGCATCGCTACACGGTCACCCAGGTGGTGCAATGGCACCTGGCGCGGATCCACCGCTACGACGGCATCTACCATGCGATCGAAACGCTGCTGGAAAACGATGCGCTGAAGGTCGCCGCGTACGAAGACCGTGTGCTCGCCCGCGGCAAGGATCCGCGCGGTGCGCTGTTCGGTGTACCCATCGTGATCAAGGCGAACACCAGCATCGCCGGCACGGTGACCAGCGACGGCTGGTCCGGCTTCACGCTGCCCGGTCATGAACTGGTGGCGCCGCAGGACGCGCCGATCGTCACACGCTTGCGTGCGGCGGGCGCGATCATCCTCGGGCACGCGAACATGCCGGACTTCGCGAACAGCGACACGAACCGCAGCAGCTCCTTCGGTCGCACCGGTAACGCCTACGATGTGCGCTTCTCGCCGGGTGGCTCCTCGGGCGGCATCGTCACGGCGGTCACCGCCAACATGGCCGTACTCGGTACCGGCACCGATACCGGCAACTCGATCCGCATGCCGGCCGCGACCAGCGCACTGATCGGCATCTTCCCGACCCGCGGCCTGGTCAGCATCGCCGGCATTGCGCCGCTCGACTGGCTGCTGGACAACACGGGTCCGATCGCACGCAATGTCGGCGACGCGGCGATCGCTCTCTCCGTCATGGCGGGCGAGGACCCGCTGGACCCGGCTACGGAGTCCTCCTCGCACAAGGCACAGCCCGGCCCCTACACCCGCTACCTCGACCGCGATGCGCTGCGCGGCAAGCGCTTTGCGGTACCTGCATTCATCCTGCAGGGCATGGCCGCGCCCTTTCACGGCGTTCCGGCCGCGGTCTCCGACGCGGCGGCGGCGCAGCTCCTCGCAAAAGCCGCGCAACCGCTCCAGGCAGCGACGCGCACGGCATTCCTGCGGGCCATCGACGAGCTGCGCGCCGCGGGCGCCACGGTCATCGTCGACGATACGGTACTGCCCGAGGAGTTCGCGCGCCTGACCAATCGCATCAGCACCTATGCGTACCAGCTCGAGGGCACCAACCGCTTTCTCGCGGGCTTCGGACCGGCGCAGTACAGGTCCGCATCTGATTACGAAAAATCCGTCGGCGATCCGCTCAGCGAGCAGATCCGCGGCGAGGAGGCGCCGTACAAACATCTCGGCGATATCACGGTGACGCAGGAGGACATCGAGACTGCGGCTGACGCGCGTGACAACTATTACCTGCCGCGCCAGCGCGCGCTCTCCGCGTATCTCGCAACGCTCGACCGCCTGCAGCTCGACGGCTTCGTCTACCCGGCGATCCAGATGCCGCCCGTCGATGAGACGCTGCCCCAGGACGGACGCGTCAGCGAGGGGCCGCACTCCGCGACCGGTTGGGTCAACATGCTCGGCGTTCCGGCCGTCGTCGTCGTCGGTGGGTTCTATCCCGGCGGCCTGCCGTTCGGCCTCGAATTCTCCGGGCGTCCATGGAAGGACGGCGACCTGCTGGGCATCGCCTATGCCTGGGAGACGACGACGCATCATCGCCACCCGCCGACGCTGGTCGGGAGCGGGCTGCTGCCGAACCCGCCCTGAGTACCTCCTTCCTGTAGTCCGGAGTTCCGTGATGAAACCGACCGCTCTGTTCCTGGCTGCCACCCTCCTGCTGCTTAACGCGGCCAGCCCTGCCGAAGATGCTGCGACAACCGATACGACACCCCTGCCGGTAGCTCTCGTCGATGCCTTGAACCACCTCGCCGGCGGCCCGCACCCGGGCTATCGGGCGAACCATGCCAAGGGTGTGCTGGCAACCGGAAGCTTTCATCCCACCCGCGCTGCACGTAACTTCAGCAAGGCGCCGCAGTTCGCAGCCGAGGCGCCGGTCCTCGTGCGCTTCTCGGATGCGACCGGAGTGCCGACGCTGCCCGATGCGAATCCGAACGCGAGCCCGCACGGCCTCGCGATCCGCTTCACGCTGCCGCATGGTGCGACCACCGACATCGTCAGCATTTCCGCCAACGGTTTCCCGGTGGCGACCCCGGAGGATTTTCTCGCTTTGCTGCGCGCCGTGGGCCAGAGCGGGCCTGACGCGGCCAAGCCGACGCCGATCGAGCAGTTCCTCGGCAGTCATCCGGCGGCGCTGCGCTTCGTCACCACGCCGCGGCCGGCGCCGCAGAGCTTTGCGACACTCGCGTTCTACGGCGTCAACGCATTCCGGTTCACGAACGCGCAGGGCAAGGCCCGCTACGGTCGCTACCAGATCGTCCCTGAGGCAGGCGAACACGCGCTCGATGCAGCGACTGCCGAATCCGCTGCGCCGGACTACCTCGTCGCCGAGCTGCCGGCGCGCATCGCACAGGGACCCGTGGTATTCCATCTGTATCTGCAGCTCGCTGCGGCGGGAGACCCGCTCGATGATCCGACCGCCACATGGCCGGCCGATCGCGAACGGATCGAACTCGGCACCTTGCGCCTGACGGGCGTGCCCGCCGAACAGGTCGAGGCGCAGCGCGCCCTGCTGTTCAACCCGCTGTCGCTGCCGGAGGGCATCGAGCCGTCGGCCGATCCTGTGCTGCTGGCGCGGCCGGCGGCCTACGCCGTGAGCTACACCCAGCGCGTGCGCCAGCCGTAGCGTTTCGTCGGTGCCCGTTGAAGTGCGCCGATTCGGCCACATCTCGGGACCAGACCCAGACAGGAGACAGGCATTCATGTGGACTCTACGGCGCAGTGAGGATCGGGGATTTGCGGACCACGGCTGGCTGCAATCCCGCCACAGCTTTTCCTTTGCCGGCTACCAGGACCCTCGGCACGTGAACTTCGGTCCGCTGCGGGTCATCAACGAGGATCGCGTCGCGGCCGCCCAAGGGTTCGGGACGCATGGTCACCAGGACATGGAGATTCTGAGCTACGTCCTCGAGGGCCAGCTGGGTCACAAGGACTCCATCGGCAACGGTTCGGTGATCGTGCCCGGTGACGTGCAGCGCATGAGTGCCGGCACCGGCGTCATGCACAGCGAACAGAACCCTTCCCCGACCGAGCCGGTGCACTTCCTGCAGATCTGGATCATCCCGGCGGAACGCGGCATCGCCCCGGGCTATGAACAGAAACACTTCGCCCCCGCCGCAAAGCGCGGGCGCCTGGCGCTCATTGCGTCGGGCGATGCGGCCGCAGGCTCGGTACGTATCCATCAGGATGCGCAGGTCTACGCCGGGTTGTTCGACGGCGCGGAGCGGGCGCACTACGCGACGCGCGCGGGGCGGCTGCTGTATCTGCATCTCGCCCGGGGCACACTCCAGGTCAACGACACTGCGCTCGGCACAGGCGATGCGCTGCTGATCACGGACCCTGATCCGATCGAGCTGCACGACGGGGCGGGTGCCGAGGTGTTGCTGTTCGACCTTCCCGCCGTCGCCTGAGGGTGCGCCAGCGCCCGGTGAGGCTCGCGGAATCTACGTAGCCTGCGCGGGATCATGACTCCCTATACTGGGAACGTGGCACACAGGCGAGGCCCGGATGGACTCCCGGATGTTCAGTGAAAGCGACGACACGGCGCGCAATATTGCAGCGCTGGCCCGCCAGCTGCAGCTGCCGGAAGCTGAGGTCGGTATCGTTTACCAGCGCGCACTGCGCGAGCTCGCAGCGACGGCGCGCATCCACAACTACCTGGGGATCCTCGCCATGAACACGGCGCGTTCGATCCTGAGTAACCGTACCGCCGCCCAGACCGTGCACTGACGCTGTTCTAGCGCAGCGCCGACTCCAGCCACGCGGTCAACTGGCCGACGTTCATCGCGCCGGACTGGCGGGCGATTTCCCTGCCGCCGCGGAACAGGATCAGCGTCGGGATGCTGCGGATCCCGTACTTTTCCGCCGGCGCCGGCTCATCCTGGGTATTGAGCTTCGCGAAGCGCAGCGTCGGCTCCAGCCGGCGCGCCGCCTCCTCGAAGTTCGGCGCCATCGCCACGCAGGGCCCGCACCATGGCGCCCAGAAATCCACGACCACCGGCAGGTCGTTGCGCTCGACGTGGCGCAGGAAGTTCTCCCCGGTCAGCGTCACCGGCTTGCCGCCGAACACCGCGGCGTGGCATTTCGGGCAGCCCGGCGCATCGTGGATCCGGTCACCGGGCAGCCGGATGACCGAATCGCACTTTCCGCAGACGACGTGCACAGGCGTGTCCATGGGACGGGCGTTAATGCAGCAGCCCCTCTGCGCGCAGCGCCGTCTGCACCGCGGGTCGCGCCGCAACGCGCGCCTGGAACGCGGTCAGGTTCGGGAACGCCGACAGGTCGACCTTCAGCTTCGGTGCCCAGCTGGTCACGACGAACAGGTACGCGTCGGCCGCCGTGAAGTGCTCGCCGAACAGGTAGCTGCGGCCCTGCAGCTGTTTTTCGATGAGGGCGTAGCGCTTCTGCAGCGCAGCGACCTTCTCCGCCCGCAGTTCCGGCGCGCTCGCCGGATTGAACAGCGGCCCGTAGTTCTTGTGCAGCTCGGAACTCACGTACGTCAGCATTTCCTGCAGGCGATAACGTGCGAGGCTCCCCGCCGCCGGAGCGAGACCCGACTCCGGCTTGCGATCGGCAAGATACTGCGAGACCGCGACGCCCTCGGTCAGCAGCTCGCCATCATCGAGGAGCAATGCCGGCACGTAGCCCTTCGGATTGATCGCACCGAAGTCGGCGCCGGTCTCGGTCTTTTTGGTGCGCAGATCGACCTTCTCGAATTGCAGCGCGAGACCGGCCTCGCTGGCAACGATATGCGGCGCGAGCGAGCAGGCGCCGGGCGAGTAATAAAGTTTCATGTGATCTCCTCGAATCCTGTAAGGGTTGAACAACGCGGACCCTGGCGGAGCTAGCGCAGCGTCCACTCCGGTCGCTCGAAATGACAGGTGTAGCCGCCCGGGTAACGCTCGAGATAATCCTGGTGCTCGGGTTCCGCCAGCCAGAACTCCCGTGCCGGCACGACCTCGGTCACGACCTTGCCGGGCCAGCGTCCCGAGGCGTTGACCGCGGCGATGATCTCCTCGGCGACGACCTTCTGTTCATCGCTGGTGTAGAAGACTGCCGAGCGGTAACTCGGTCCGCGGTCGTTGCCCTGGCGGTTCGGCGTCGTCGGATCGTGGATCCTGAAGAAAAACTCGAGAATCTCACGGTAGCTGAGTTCGTCGGCATCGAACACGATCTCGATCGCCTCGGCATGCGAGCCATGATTGCGGTAGGTTGCATTGGGCACTTCGCCCCCGGTGTAGCCGACCCGGGTCGACAGCACGCCGCGATAGCGTCGCAGCAGATCCTGCATGCCCCAGAAACAGCCTCCCGCCAGCACCGCGCGTTGTTGATTCATCGTCAGCCACCCTCCACCTGGTCGAGGTAATCGCCATAACCTTCCGCCTGCATCTGGTCGCGATGCACGAAGCGCAGCGACGCGGAGTTGATGCAATAGCGCAGCCCGCCGCGATCCCGGGGACCGTCGTTGAAGACATGGCCCAGATGGCTGTCGCCATGCTGCGATCGCACCTCGGTACGCTGCATGCCATGCGTCGAATCGGTCAGTTCGCGCACATGCGCCGGCTCGAGCGGCTTCGTGAAGCTCGGCCACCCGCAGCCGGACTCGTATTTGTCCGACGAGGCGAACAGCGGTTCGCCCGACACGACATCCACATAGATTCCCGGCTGCTTGTTGCCGAGATAAGCGCCCGTTCCGGGCCGCTCGGTGCCGCTCTGCTGCGTGACCCGGAACTGTTCCGGAGTCAGTGCTGCAATCCGTTCCGCCGATTTTTCGTACTTTGGCATGTATGTCCCTCCCCCGACAAAGACCCACTATCGGGGCGGATTATTACATGTCAATGGGGCCCGCCCTCGATTGACCGGGTTGACGCCGCCGCGGCAGCTGTCTCTAATGCGTCCATGCCGCGCCGTTATGTGACGACCGACGTATTCACCGATCGCGTATTCGGCGGCAATCCGCTTGCGGTCGTGCTCGACTCGCAGGGACTGTCGACCGCACAGATGCAGTCGATTGCGACCGAATTCAACTATGCCGAGACGACTTTCGTCCTGCCGCCGCGCGAGCCCGGCAACACCGCGCAGCTGCGCATCTTCACCTCGACGACCGAAGTGCCGTTTGCCGGCCATCCGACGATCGGCACCGCCGTGATGCTGGGGCGCGAAATCGAGTTCCGCAACCAGCCGGCGCGCGACCAGTTCGTGTTCGAGATGGCCGCCGGGCTGGTGCCGGCGCGACTGCTGCGCGAGGGCGGAACGATCGTCGGCGCCGAGTTCCGTGCGCCACAGCCGCTCTCGGTCGGCGGCAGCGTCACCGTTGCCGATGCCGCGGCCTGCCTGTCGCTGGCCGCCGCCGACATTCTTACCGCCGCCCATCCGCCGCAGGTCCTGTCGGTCGGCCTGGCGTTCCTGGTCGTGGAACTGGCGTCACGCGACGCGCTGCGCCGCGCAAGCCCGGTATTCTCGATGCACGCCCAGGTCCTGCCGCCGCTCGGCACCGATGCGATCTATGCCTATGTGCGCGGCGAGGCTCCGGGAGAGCTGCACGCGCGGATGTTTTCGCCGCTGGACGCCTGCGTCGAGGACCCGGCGACGGGCAGCGCGACCGCGGCGCTGATCGCATTGCTTGCGACCCTGCAGCCCGGAGTGAACTCCGAGGCACACTGGCGGGTCGAACAGGGCGTCGACATGGGTCGCCCCAGCCTGCTGCTGGGACGTACCTTGCGGGAGGACGGCGGCATCCTGGCAACTTACATTGCGGGCCATGCGGTACCGGTGATGCGCGGTGTCATCGAGAACTGAGCGGCAGCCCTGAGGAGCAATTCGGGCATGTGTGAACACGATGACTTCAATGAATTTGCGAGCCGGCAGCCGTCGCTGTCGCGCCGCCGCTTCGGTGCGCTGGCACTCGGTGCCGGCGTCACGGCCGCCCTGCCGCGCGGCGCTCACGCAGAGGACACCCAGGGCGCCGACATCGCCGTGAAAACTCCGGACGGCACGGCGGATGCGTATTTCGTGCATCCGTCGACGGGCAGGCACCCGGGCGTACTGATGTGGCCGGACATCTTCGGTCTGCGTCCCGCGTTCCGGGCAATGGCGACACGGCTGGCCGAATCCGGCTATGCCGTACTGGTCGTCAATCTGTTCTACCGCATACAGAAGGCGCCCACCGCGCCGGAACACCCGGACTTCGGCGATCCGGACACCCGCAAGGCACTGCTCGCCCTCGCCGGGTCGCTGAGCCCGGCAACCGCCGCGACCGATGCCACTGCGTTCATCGGGTTCCTCGACGCAAACCCGGCCGTTGATCAGCGCCGCAAGGCCGGCACTCTCGGCTACTGCATGAGCGGCCCGATCGCGCTGCGCACCGCGGCGGCGCTGCCGGGGCGCATCGGCGCCGTGGCGACTTTCCATGGCGGCGGACTGGTCACGAGCAAACCGGACAGTCCGCACCTGCTGATCCCGCAGATCAGGGCGCACGCGCTGATCGCGATCGCAGCCAGCGACGATGCACAGGAGCCGGACAGCAAGGGCGTACTGCGCGAGGCTTTCGCGCGGGCGCAGCTGCCAGCGGAAGTCGAGGTGTACGCCGGCACGAAACACGGCTGGTGCCCGACGGATTCCGCAGTCTACGATCACGACCAGGCGGAAAAGGCCTGGGCCAGGCTGGTCGCGCTGTTCGGCAGCTCGCTTGCCTGAGCGTCAGCCGGACTTGCGCCGCAGCTTTTCCGCCATGCGGGCACGATCGACGATCGCGCGCTCGTGGGTAGCGATGCCGATCGTGTCGATGCCGTCGGAAGCCTCGATGCGGAACGTGAGCTTGCGGCCGCTGACCGCCGTGAGCTCGGCGACCGCCGTGACGGTCAGACCCGCCGGCGTCGCAGCCAGGTGGCTGACATCGACGCGGGTTCCGACGCAACTCTCACTCGCGTCCAGGTAGGGCTTGATCGCGTTGAGTGCGGCATTCTCCATCAGCATGACCATCATCGGCGTCGCGAACACCGGCGGCAGCGTCACGTCCTTGAAGCGGTTGGCGAGATGTTCGGCGGTGACGAGGAGGGAAAATTCGCCCTTCGCCCCGACTGGAATGTCCTGCATGGCTGGCTCCCGGTGGGTGCGGTGATGGCGGACATGTTACGCGAAGAGCTGGTGGTCGTGCGTCGCCGCTGGAACGACGCGCAGTCAGCCCGCGTCCCGCTGCAGGCGCTGCGCGAGCTGGCGATCCGCGATGATCCCGGGGGCATCTGCGGCCCCATCCCGCGCCCGTTCCTGACCGCGCGGGCCTGGTGTGATCATCTCGGCACGGGCGACGGCCTCCATCCTTGCGATGCCGCGACCGCACCGCACGAACTGGAGCTGGTGATCCTGGAGCGGGACAACCCGCCGGACCTCATGGTCCGGCTGCGGTCGCTGCGGCGATGCCGTTGACAGCCGCGGACGGGCGCCGGGGGACACTGGCGAGGTCGGCGTAATCATCGACGCCATGCAGGCCGGAGCCCCGGACCCCGGCGTGGTTATAATGGCGCCAACGTGACAGCCCCCTTCGCAGCCTTTGACGCCCTGCACCTCGCGCGAGCGCAGTTCGCGTTCACGATGTCGTTCCATTTCATCTTCCCGGCATTCTCGATCGGGCTGGCGAGCTATCTGATGGTTCTCGAGGGGCTGTGGCTCACGACGCGCGATGCGGTCTACCTCGACCTGTTCCGCTACTGGCTGAAGATCTTCGCGGTCGTTTTCGGCATGGGCGTGGTCTCCGGCATCGTCATGTCCTACCAGTTCGGCACCAACTGGTCGGTGTTCTCCGACAAGGCGGGGCCGATCATCGGCCCGATGATGGCCTACGAAGTGCTGACCGCCTTCTTCCTCGAGGCCGGTTTCCTCGGCGTCATGCTGTTCGGCATGCGCAAGGTCGGACCGAAGCTGCATTTCGTCGCAACCCTGATGGTTGCGCTCGGCACGCTGGTCTCGGCGACCTGGATCATCAGCGTGAACAGCTGGATGCAGACGCCGGCCGGCTTTCTCGTCAACGCGCGCGGACAGTTCGTGCCGGGCGATTCGTGGTGGCCGATCCTCTTCAACCCGAGCTTCCCGTATCGTCTCGTACACACGGTGATCGGTTCCTACCTGACCACGGCGCTGGTCGTCGGTGGCGTCGGCGCCTGGCATCTCCTGAAAAGCAGCGCCAATCCCCACGCACGCCGGATGTTCTCGATGTCCATGTGGATGGTCACGCTGGTCGCGCCGCTGCAGATCCTCGCCGGCGACACGCAGGGACTCAACACTCTCGAACACCAGCCGATCAAGGTCCTCGCAATGGAGGGGGACTTCGAGCCGAGTCCGCAGGGAGCGCCGCTGGTGCTGTTCGGCCTGCCGAGCAACGAGGATGCCACCGTGCATTACCGCATCGCGATCCCGAAGCTCGGCTCGCTGATCCTGGAACACGATCCTGACAAGCCGCTCGCCGGCCTCACCGACTATCCGCGTGACCGCTGGCCGGCGGTACCCGTCGTGTTCTGGTCGTTCCGCATCATGGTGGCTCTCGGCCTTGCCATGGCAAGCCTCGGTGCCTGGAGCCTCGTGCTGCGCCTGCGCAGCCGCCTCTACGAGTCGCCGTGGCTGCACCGCGCGGCCGTTCTGATGGGACCCGCGGGCTTTCTCGCCGTGATCGCCGGCTGGGTCACGACCGAGGTCGGGCGCCAGCCGTACACGGTCTATGGCCAGCTGCTGACCGCCGACTCGCTGTCGCCGCTCGCAGCGCCCGCGGTAGCGACCTCGCTCGGAGTATTCGCGGCCGTGTACTTCCTCGTGTTCGGCGTCGGCGCGAGCTATCTTCTGCGCATGATGGCGGCCCTGCCGAGCGCGCAGGAGAGCGAGCTGCCGCACATCCCGCAACATGCCGCCGGCACGACACCGGCCGCGGCGATCAGCGATGGTTGACACGGACCTCACGCTGATCTGGCTCGGGATCCTCGGATTCGCGACCCTCGCCTACGTCGTCATGGACGGCTTCGATCTCGGCATCGGCATCATCTTCCCCTCGCTCGAGGTCGGCAGCGAGCGTGACCAGGCGATGAACGCGATCGCACCGGTCTGGGACGGCAACGAGACCTGGCTGATACTCGGTGGCGGCGGACTGCTCGCGGCCTTTCCGCTCGCCTATGCGATCATCCTGCCGGCGACCTATCCGCTGATGATCGCGATGCTGCTCGGGCTCGTGTTCCGTGGCGTCGCGTTTGAGTTCCGCTGGCGCGATCCGGATCACCGCGCATACTGGGACGTGGCGTTCGCGCTCGGCTCGCTGGTCGCCGCCGCATCGCAGGGCATGATCCTCGGTGCGATCCTGCAGGGCATCAAGGTCGCAGGGAACGGCTACGCCGGCGGCTGGCTCGACTGGCTGAGCCCGTTCACCGTCCTTACCGGGACCGCCGTGGTCCTCGGCTATGCGCTGCTCGGCTCTACCTGGCTGATCTGGAAGACCACCGGTTCGGGGCAGGACCATGCCCGCCGGCTGGCGCTGAGCCTGGGGCTGGCGACCCTCGCGGCGATGGCGCTGGTGAGCATCGCGACGCCGTTCCTGCACACCGAGTACTGGCGCCGCTGGTTCACCATGCCGGACGTGCTGTTCACGGCGCAGGTGCCGCTGTTGGTGCTGATCACGATCGGGGTGTTCGCGTGGAGCCTGCGGCGAGGCGGCGAGCGGCTGCCGTTCCTGATGACTCTCGCGCTCTTTTTGCTGAATTTCATCGGGCTCGGCATCAGCATGTTCCCGTTCCTCGTACCGCCCGACGTCACAATCTGGGACGCCGCGGCGCCGGCGAGCAGCATGCGCTTCATGCTGGTCGGCGTAGGCCTCACGCTGCCGCTGATCATCGCCTACACGGCCTGGGCCTACTGGGTGTTCCGCGGCAAGGTCGGCACGCACGGTTATCATTGATGCGCGCCGTACCGCGCATCCTCACACAGCTCGGCTGGATGGTCCTGATCTGGGCATTGAGCGTCGCGGCGCTCGGCATCGTCGCCTGGCTGCTGCGGCTGTGGCTCAGACCGTAGAGCGCACTTTTTTCAACGCCTGCGCATGCCGCTGACGGGCCAGGTACAGCCCGATGCCGGCGACGACGATCGCGGCGACGATTCCAAGCTGCATGCCATAGGCGCCGCCGTCGCGCAGCGTCGCGCTGATGACCATGGACGCCACGACGAGCGGAGCCACACAGACATAGAAGAGGCCGAGAGCGCCCCCCGGAATGCGGAACGGTCGCTCCGCCCGCGGCTGGCGGATGCGCAGCAGGATCAGCGCCAGCAGCTCGAGAACCAGCGTCGCCGTATACAGCAGGCACAGCATCACGACGAGGTTGCCGAACGTGAGCGTCGCGAGCAGCGCAACCACACAGGCAAATCCGATCAGTGCGGTCCGCGGCACCGCCGTGGTCGACTCGGACTGCGCGAGCGACGGCGGCAGCCAGCCGTCCTGCGCCATCACGAACGGGATCCGCGACACGTACAGCAGCTGCGCATCGAACAGGCCCCAGGTCGAGGCGAGCCCGGCCGCGGCGAGGACCAGTCCCAGCCAGTGACCGCCCATCAACCCGGCGATCGCCGGCCAGCCGGCATCGGAGCTCCACACGGCAGGATCGCTGGTGACGCTGACGCCGGCGATGACCGGCAGCGTGTAGGCGATGACCGTCATCACCAGTGCGCCGCCGAGCGCGAGCGGATACGTGCGGCGCGGCCGTTCGACCTCGCTGGCATAGGTCGAGACACTGTCCCAGCCGCTGTAGTTCAGGATCAGGATAGACAGCCCCAGCAGCAGCGCGCCATGGTGCAGGTCGCCGAGGTCGCGCGTGACTACCGCAAATGAGCCGCGCGGGCCGGGACCTGTCAGCAGCCAGGTCAGGACCAGCAGCAGGAACACGCCGAGCACCAGGATCGCGCCGAGCTGGGCCGAGCGCGCTACCCCGCGCGCGCCGTGCAGGTTCACGGCGATCGCGGAGGCGATGACCATCACCGCGATGAGCCAGCGCACCCAGGGACCTGAGTGCGCGACCCAGGGAACGAGGTAGTCGAGGTAGCTGACGAACAATACCGGCCAGATCGCGAGCAGCAGCGCCGAGTAGCCGAGCGACCACCAGGCCGCCTGCACCGCCCAGAACGGGCCCAGCGTTTCGCGGACCCACACGTAGTAGCCGCCCTCCTCGGGCATCAGCGTCGCAAGCTCCGCGACCATCAGCGCGATCGGCAGGCTCCACACCAGCGGCATCACGAACAGCAGCACGACGGCCCAGCCGGGACCGACGGCGCCGACGAGCGGCTCGATGCCGAACGCGCCGCCGCAGGCCGTGAAGAAGGTCACGAAGGTCAGGCCGGCGAGCGTCATTCGACGCCCCGCGGCCAGCGGCACTGCGTCGTCGGTCAGCACGCCGGCAGCGTACGCGTGACTTCCTCGATGGCGCTCTGCAGCGTGCCGACGATGAAATCGACGTCGGCGACCGTGATCGTCAGCGGCGGCGACAGGATGTCGAGGTGCCCGAGCGGGCGCACCAGCAGACCGTTGGCTTCGCAGACGTCGGAGATCCGCCGCGAAATGTTGAGGTGGTCCGGCAGGTGTCGCTTCGTCGCCTTGTCGGCGACATACTCGACGCACATCATCATGCGTCGGCCGCGCACTTCGCCGACCAGCGGCAGCGCTGCCAGCTCGCGCAACCGCGCCTCGAAGTAATCGCCGACCTTCTGCACATGCGCAAGGATGCGATCGTCACGGATCACCTGGATATTGCGCAGGGCGACCGCGCAGCAGACGGGGTGGCCGGAATACGTGAAGCCGTGCGCGAACCACGCGTCCGCATCGGGCGTATTGATGACCTCGTGGATCGCGTCGGAGTACAGCGTCGCGCCCAGCGGCAGGTAGCCAGAGGTCAGTCCCTTCGCGCAGTTGATGATGTCGGGCTCGATCCCGAACTCATCCCAGGACGCGAACCAGTGGCCGACCCTGCCGAAGGCCGTGACGACCTCGTCGGCGATGAACAGGATCCCATGCTGGCGGGCCAGCTCGCGCATGCGCGGCAGGTAGCCGGCCGGCGGCACGACGACACCTCCGGCGCCCTGGATCGGCTCGGCGACGAACGCGGCGATGTTGTGCGAACCGAGTTCGGCAATCTTGGCCGCGAACTCGGCGACCAGCGAGTCGGTGAATTCCGCCTCGGTCATGCCGTCGGGGCGGCGGTACGGGTATGGCGCCGACAGGTGATGGATGAACCCTTCGGCATACTGGAAATGCGGTGTGCGGTCGCCGTCGCGGTGACCGACCGAGATGCCGAGATAGGTCGAACCATGGTAGGAATTGCGGCGCGAGATGATGTGGCGGCGCGTCGGCTCGCCGCGGCGCGAATGATAGTAGTGCGCCAGGCGCACCGCGCTGTCCAGCGCGCTCGAGCCCGACGTGGAATAGAACACATGGTTGATCGAGCCCGGCGCTATGCCTGCGAGTGCGGCGCCGAGCTCGGCGGCGGGCTGGTTGCCCATGTCGACGAAGGAATTGGAATACGCCAGGCGGCGCGCCTGGTCGGCCATCGCCTGGACCAGCTCCTCGCGGCCGTAGCCGATGTTCACGCACCACATGCCGCCTATGCCGTCGAGGTAGCGCTTGCCGTTGATGTCGGTGATGTGCACGCCACTCGCGCTGCTGACGATCAGCGAGCCCTGTTCGCGGAAGCTGTCGTGATGCGTCCACGGATGCAGCACATGATCATGGTCCATGCGCCAGATGTCAGCCGGGCTTGCCCCACCGGTCGTTTTTATCTGAGTATTCATACGGTTCTTCCACCCTTGAGTTCTGCAAGTATCCGCGCGATCAGCGCATCGAGCCAGTGCGTGAAGGCCAGGATCGCCGGGCTGACGGGCTTGCGCCGGTCCCGGACCAGATAATACCCCCCCGGGAGACGGATCCTCACCGCGAACGGCGACACCAGCTGGCCCGAGGCCAGCGCAGCGGCGCAGGTCACCTCGTCGCCCATCATGATGCCCTGCCCGGCGATCGCTGCACACTGCACCAGCATCATGTCGGAGAACGTGATGCCGGCGGTGCGTTCCGGCAGCGCGATCCCGCTGGCGGCGAGCCATTGTATCCAGTCGTTGGTCGACCGCAGATGCAGCAGCGGAAAGCGCAGCGCGTCGCCCGGCTCGGTCAGGCCGCCCAGCATGCTGAGCAGCGCCGGGCTGCACATGGGCTGGAACTCGACGTCGTAGAGGTGGCGCACGACGTGCTGCGGCCAGACGCCGTCGCCGAAGGCAATGAACAGGTCCACGGCGTCCCCGGACACCTCGGCGAGATCGCGCGATGTGAGGATCTCGAGCCGCAGCCCGGGGTGCTCCGCATGCAGCGAGCCGATGTGATTGCACAGCCACATCGACGCGAACCCCGGCGTACTGGAGATCCGCAGCACGCCGTCGACCGGCGCGCTGCTGCCTTCATCCTGCGCCCCGGCAAGCAGCTGCAGCGACTTGCGTACGTCCTGGACGTAGCGCTTGCCGCGCACGGTCAGGCAGATGCCCTTGCCGGAGCGGTGCACGACATCGAAGCCCAGGACCTCCTCGAGCATCGCGAGCCGATGGCTGATCGCGCTGCGGGTCACGCCGAGTTCCTCGGCCGCCTGCCAGACGGTGCCGAGGCGGGCGAAGGCCTCGACCGCGGTCAGCGTATGCATGGGCGGAACCTGCGGCTTTTTGGCGTGCATATAATTCACTCCAAAGCAGAAAATTACTCACCACTGCGTGATTTTGCTCACATTATACTGAAACCTCCGTTGGCCGGCGATCCATAAATTCATTGCAGGGGATACACGACATGCACCATCGGCACCGCAAGTCACCGCCGCGTTCTCCGGCCCGCGTCAACGCGCAACTCGGCGCCGCGATCGCCGCGGTGCTTGCGGGCGCAGCGCCCCTGGCCGCGAGCGCGGCAGCTGCGGCGGCGGGCGACATCGACGAGATCATCGTCACCGCGACGCGCCGCGACCAGTCGGTGCAGGACATCCCCTACAACATCTCCGCGATCGGTGCCGCCGACATCCTGGACTCCGGGGTGACCGACCTGCAGGGCCTGACGCAGATGATCCCCGGCCTCGTGAGCCCCGACCTCGGCGCGCGCGCCGGCAGCATGAACAGCGTGCTGACGATCCGCGGCCTGAACGCCAGCGCCGTCAACACGCAGGATCAGAACATTGCCGCACCGGTCGTCTCGACCTATGTCGATGAGACGCCGCTGTTCGCGAACCTGAAGATGACCGACATCGCCCGCGTCGAGATCCTCCGCGGGCCGCAGGGCACCCTCTACGGCTCCGGGTCGCTCGGGGGCACCGTGCGCATGATCCACAACGAGCCGGATACGACGCGGCAGACCTTCGAAGTCGCGACCCGCGCTTCGCACACCGCGAATGCGGCGAACCCTTCGGCTGCGATCGATGCGATCGCGAACCTGCCGCTCAGCGACACGGTGGCCTTCCGTGCCTCCTTCGGCTATGAGAAACAGGGCGGCTTCACCGATGCGAAGGACGTCGCGGTGCTGACCACCGGCGCGCAGCCGGTACTCGCGACCCCGGCGGATCCGCTGAACAGCGGACCCGTCTTCGCCGGCAAGCGCGGCGTCGACTGGTCGGACACGTGGTATGCGCGTGGCGCGCTGCTGTGGAAGGCGAGCGACAACCTGAAGCTCGAGTTCGCCTACCAGCACCAGAGCGACCAGTCAGGCGGCTACTCGCAGACGAACCCCGCCTATCGCTACACGCAGACGCTGTACATCGACCAGCCGGGCTCGTTCTCCACCGACCTCGGATCCCTCGACGTCACGCTCGACGCGGGCTTCGCAACGATCTCGGCGGACTCCTCGCTGACCAGCCAGAGCTCGCGCAGCGAGTACGACCTGACCGGCCTGATCGAGTCGCTGTCCACCTACTACGGCAATTATCCGCGCTCGCTGTCGCCGATCTACATCCAGTCCTCGGACAAGGCGTTCACCGAGGAAGTGCGCATGGTGTCGAAGAACACCGGTCCCTGGGACTGGGTTGCGGGCGCCTACTACAGCTCGCGGCACGAGACGCTCGACCAGATTGAGCCGATCCTCGGCTTCGGCGCGTGGAGCCAGCTGCCGGGTTCAGGCCAGCCCGCCGGCTGCACGGTGCAGAGCCCGACCTGTCCCTATCCGTCGTTCGGTGACGTGATCCAGTACTACAAGGGTGGCATCCGTCCGTCGCTGGACGCGAATCCGGACCTGAACTTCACGATGGACCGCCACGTGACCTTCAGCGATGCCGCGCTGTTCAACGAGACCGCGTACCATTTCACCGACAACTGGCAGGCGACCGCGGGCGGGCGCATCTTCTGGCAGCATTACGACCAGACGCTGTCGCAGACGCTGCCGATGTGCGGGCCGTTCTGTTCACAGTCCGGCACCGACCCCACCGGCCTGACCGCGGACTCGCAGGCCAAGGGCTTCCGCAACCAGATCTTCAAGCTCAACACCTCCTACAAGGTCGCCGAGCACACGCAGATCTACATCACCTGGTCGGAAGGCTTCCGCCGCGGCGGCGTCAATGCGCTGCCGACCGGTCCCTGTTACTACTGCGAGGATGTCGCGCTGCTGACCTACAAGCCGGATGAGGCGCGCAACACCGAGATCGGCATCAAGGGCTCCTTCGGCGCCGGCACCAGCTACACCTTCACGCTGTACAACATCGACTGGTCGAATCCGCAGATCGAGACGAACACGCTGCTCGGTGGCTTCGATTTCGTCACCAACGGCACGCGGGCGCGCTCGCGCGGCGCTGAAGCCGAGCTGGCGATGCCGCTGTCCGACTCGACCAGGCTGGAACTCGGCTACAGCTATACCGACGCAATCCTGACGGCCGGCTTCCAGGCGGGCGTCGTGCCGGATGTGCGCGGCTATTCCGGCGACCGGCTGCCGGGGGTCTCGAAGCAGCAGGTCACGACGGCGCTCGACTTCCGCCAGCCGCTGGCCGGGGATCGCGATGTGCACGCGCGCCTCGATGCCTCTTACCGCAGCGATTTCTGGAGCGGACTGCCGCACAACTCGACCGCAGAGGAGCTGCCGGGGTTCGCGCTGGTCAACGCGCGCGCTGGCCTCGGCTTCGCGCAGCACTGGCGCAGCGACCTGTTCATCGACAACCTGACCAACCGCGAGGCGGCCACCGCGCTCTCAACCGTGCCGGGACCGGCGCATGAACGCGCACTGTTCATCGGCCGGCCGCGCACAATCGGCATCGACTTCAACTACAAGTTCTGAGGACTTCCGGAGAACCCCCGATGAATACACAATTCAAGCTGTCCACCCCCGAGGCCGCGGCTGTCGACGGCTTTTCGCTGCAGCGTCGCAACGCCGCGGGCGGCACGCAACGGCTCGGCTACTGGGGTTTTCGCAACGAGACCGACCCGCTGACCGACGTGCTGCTCGGCTCGCCGAAACACCTGCGTCACATGGCGACGAGCTCGCTGTCGCGCAAGTTCCTGCGCGAACAGCCTGCGGATCTGCGCGTCGCGCAGGCCCAGCATCGCGAGCTGCTCGCCGCCTACGAGCACTTCGGGGTGCGCGTGCACACGCACACCCCGGAGCCGGAACTGCCGATGCAGGTCTATTCGCGCGACTCCAGCGTCATGACGCCCTATGGGGCCATCATCACCGCGATGGCCAACTGGTGGCGGCGCGGCGAGAACTTTGCCGCGATCCGCACCTACGAGCGGCTCGGCATCCCGATCTACGACATGGTCACCGCCGGCGCCTTTGAAGGCGGGGATTTCAACGTCATCGAGGAGGGCGTTGTGCTGATCGGCTGCGGCGGCGCGCGCACGCAGGAGGAGGGAGCCCGCCAGGTCGAGGGCTGGTTCCTGAGGGAAGGCTGGGAGACCCGCCTCGCGTTCATCGACGAATACTACGTGCACATCGACCTGATGGTCGTGCCGGTCGCGCCGCGGCTCACCGCCGTGTGCCTCGCCTGCACCGAGCCCGGCATCGTCGCCTGGCTGAAGGCGAAGGGCCACGAAATCATCGACGTGCCGTTCGAGGATACGATCAACCTTGGCTGCAACTTCATGTCGCTGGGCCGCGCGCGCGTCATCCTGCCGAAGTCCAGCCAGTCCCTGTCGCGGCAACTGCGCGCGCACGGCTTCGAGGTCGCCGAGATCGACATGAGCGAGATCTCCAAGACCGGCGGCGGCATCCACTGCATGGCACAGTCGCTGCGGCGCGAACCGGGCGCCTGAGCGCGGCATGCAGGGGCTGCGGATCAACGGCGGGCGGCTGTGGTCGCGGCTCATGGCGATGGCCGAGATCGGCGCCACGCCGGCCGGCGGCTGCAACCGGCAGGCGCTGACTGACCTGGACTTCGCGGGCCGCAGGCAGCTGTGCGCATGGGCCGAAGCGGCCGGCTGCACGCCGCGTGTCGATGCGATCGGCAACCTGTTCCTGCGCCGCGAGGGCAGCGACCCGCGGCTTCCCGCCGTGCTGACCGGCAGCCACCTCGATACGCAGCCGACCGGCGGGCGCTTCGATGGGATCTACGGCGTGCTCGCCGGACTCGAGGTCATCGAGACACTCAACGACGCGCGCCATACGACCAGGCATCCGCTCGAACTTGCGGTGTGGTGCAACGAGGAAGGCTGCCGCTTTCCGGTCGCGATGATGGGCTCGGCGGCCTGGGCCGGACGCCTGCCGCTCGAACAGGCCTACGCGCTGTCGGACCGCGACGGCCGCAGCGTTCGCGACGAACTGCTGCGTGCAGGGGTCCCGCTCGCCGACAGCCTCGAGCGTCAGCCGGTGAAGGCCGCCTTCGAGGCGCACATCGAACAGGGGCCCGTACTCGAACAGCGCGCCAGGGTCATCGGCGTCGTGACCGGCGTGCAGCACATGTGCCGCTACGAAGTGATCGTGCAGGGCCAGGAAGCACATGCGGGCCCCACGCCGATGGACATGCGCCGCGATCCGGTACGCGTGCTGGCGGAGGTCCTGCCACGCCTGTATGTCGCGGCGGCGCAGCGCGGCCGCGACGCGCGACTGACCGTCGGCATCATCGAGACCCGGCCGGGATCGCCGAACACGGTGCCCGGGAGCCTGCGCTTCACGCTCGACCTGCGCCATCCGGATGCCGGCCACTATCGTTCCCTGCGCGAACATGCCGAACAGATCGTCCGGGCTGCGCTCACCGCAACCGGTCTTGGGGGCGAGCTGCGCTGCGCCTGGGAGTCTGCGGGCGTTGCGTTCGACCCCACCTGCGTCGCAGCGGTGCGCAGCGCCGCCGCGACGCTCGGCCTGCCGTCGCTGGAGATGTGCAGCGGCGCCGGCCACGATTCCTGCAACATCGCGCAGGTCGTACCGACCGCGATGATCTTCGTCCCCTGCGCCGGGGGGTTGAGTCATAACGAGGCGGAGAGCGCAACGGCACAGGACCTTGAGGCTGGTGCGAACGTGCTGCTGCATGCGATGCTGTCCGGCGCGTGACCAGCCCCTCGCCCGCACGAGTTCCGACGTCTGCCAACCGGCTGGTGCTGCTCGTCTCGGCAGCGCTGTTCATCAATTACATCGACCGCGGCAACCTCGCAATCGCGGCTCCCCTGATCCAGGACGAGCTGCACCTGTCCGCGACCCAGCTGGGCCTGCTCTCGTCGGTGTTTTATTACAGCTACGTCCTGCTGATGATCCCGGCCGGATGGCTCGCGGAGCGCCTGGGAGCGAAGCTGATGCTCGGCATGGGACTCGCCCTGTGGTCCGTCGCGACGTTTCTGACCGGTTTCACGACGGGCTTCACGATGCTGCTGGCGCTGCGGCTGCTGCTGGGAGCCGGCGAATGCGTCGCTTTCCCGTGCGAATCGAAGCTCCTCGCGCATGCAGTCGAGGTCGGGCGCCTCGGCGTCGCGAACGGCATCGTCAGCTTCGGCTACCTTCTGGGGCCTGCGGTTGGCACGCTGCTCGGCGGCCTGCTGATGGCGCAGTTCGGCTGGCGCCCCGTGTTCCTCGTGTTCGGCGCGCTGTCGGCTCTGTGGCTGCTGCCATGGCACGGCGTCGTGATCGGGCCGCCGGCGCGCAGCGAGGGCGCCGCCGAGCCGCCACCGGCGCTGCCGCAGATCCTGCGGCAGCGTGCACTGTGGGGTGCGGCGCTCGGGCTGTTCTCGGCGAACTACAGTTTCTACTTCATGCTGGCGTGGTTGCCGTTCTACCTCATCAGGGCACGCGGCTTCTCGGTCGAGACGATGTCGCTGATCGCCGCGTGGGCCTATCTGCTGAACGCGGCCGCCGCGCTCGCCACCGGCTGGCTCACCGATCGCTGGATCCGCGCGGGACGCAGCGCGTCCGCCGTCTACCGGGGGACCATGGTTTTGAACCATGTCGGCACGGTGCTGTGCATGGGCGGCATGGTCGTATTACCGCCCGCGGCGGCGATCGCGACGCTGTTCGCCTACCAGGTGCTCGCCGGGGTCGCCTCGCCGGGGCTGTTCGCGATCCCGCAGATCTTCGCAGGGCCAAAGGCCGCGGGGCGCTGGATCGGTGTGCACAACACGATCGGCGGCATCGCCGGCTTGGTCGCCCCGGTGCTGACCGGCGTGTTGGTCGACCGCTCCGGGAAGTTCGCCAGCGCGTTCCTGGTTGCTGCGGCAATGAGCGCGCTGGGGCTCATCGGCTGGCTGGTCGTGATGCCGCGCGTCGCACCGGTGCGCTGGGGGAGCAACGCGCGCGACGCGAACCCCGTGCCGGCGCCTATTCCCGGCTGAGCCGGTACATCAGCAGCGCCGCGCGCTTGCCCTGGCGGTTGATGCTGCGCAGGTCGACGGTCTCCGCGGGGGTGTGATCGCCTGTGCTCGCCGTGCCCAGGCCCACCAGCCCATCGACATCCTGCGCCACGAACGAGATATCCCCGGCGCCGCGCTGCAGGGGATCGAGCTCAGGCATGGCGGCCAGGCCGAGGTCGGCGTTGATCAGGTTCAGGCGCGTCAGCAATGCGCGGTTGCCGGGTGTCGGCGCCATCGGTGGATAACTGTCCCCGAACACGATCTGCGCGGTGGTGCCGGGCGCATGGTGGGCGACGATCGCCTCCATCTTGCGGCGCACACGCTGTGCCTGTTCCTGGGTCAGCGCACGGAAATCGCCATTGGCCACGGCTGCGCCCGGGATGATGTTGGTCTTGCCGGCGGCACTGGCGCCGGTCGCATCCGCATTGAAGGCGGCACGGGCGCCGCCTGCCATGACGCCGATGTTGAACGTGAGGTTCGGCTCGGGCAGTTCGGCACGGAAGGCAGCGAGGATGCGTGCCAGTTCAAAGATCGCGCCGTCGCCGACGTCCTGGCTGAAGATGCCGCTGGAGTGTGCGGTCACGCCCTGCGTCGTGATGACATAGTCGCCGACGGAGCGCCTCGCGACCGACCCCATGTCGTGACCGTCGAGCACCACCAGCCCTTCGAAGTCCAGGGCCACGTCGGCGCGCCTGCCGGCGGCAATCAGGTCTTCGCGCGCGTCCGCGAGCGGCGCACCGGCATCCTCCTCGTCGCCGGTCAGTACGACCTCGACGTTCGCATCGCGCAGCACCCCCGCCGCGCGCATCGCGCGCAGCGCGGTCAGCATCACCACGACACCGCCCTTGTCGTCGCTGGCGCCCGGACCGTTCGCCAGATCGCCCTTCCTGACGAAGGTCTGGAACGGCGAGTCCGGCTCGAACACCGTATCCATATGCCCGATCAGCAGCAGGCGCTTCGCGCCGCGCCGGCCGACGTGCGTTGCGATCAGGTGCCCCGCGCGCCCGGTCGCGGCCATGTCTTTCCAGACGACGGTGAAGCCCAGGGATTCGAATTCGGGTCGCAACTGCGCTGCGACGCGCGTGACCCCCGCCAGGTTCAAGGTGCCGCTGTTGACGTTGACGAGCTGTTCGAGGATCGCGACCGCCCAGTCCTGCTGGCCATCGACCGCCGCGGCTACTTTCCGTTCCTGGCCGGAGAGGCCGGCGGCAGCCGGCGTCGTGGTGCACGCAAGCAGTACTGTCGCCAGGACGATCGTCGTTTTCATGCATCACCTGCCATTTGATTCATGCCGGCGCCATCGGCAACACCAGCGTCACGGTCGTGCCGCCGCCCTGCCCGCTCTGCAGCCGCAGCTCGCCACCCGACTGCCGCGCGAAGCCATCGACCATGCTGAGGCCGAGGCCCGAGCCCGCGCCGACCGCCTTGGTGGTGAAGAACGGATCGGTCGCCCGCGCCAGCACCTCCGCGCTCATGCCGCTGCCGGTGTCGCGGACGTCGATCCGCACGCGCGTATCCGTCTCGCGGGAGACGCGGATCGTCAGCGTGCCGCTGCGCCCCATCGCATCGCGACCATTCGACGCCAGGTTCAGCAGCGCCGCAGTGAGCTGGCGCGTATCGACCCACACCGGCGGCAGGTCGTCGCTGGCCTCGATCGTCAGCAGCACCGTCGTTCCGACGATGCGCTGCAGAGTCGGCTGGATATCGCGCAGGAACGCCGCCAGGTTGACCGCAACCGGATCGAGATGTTGCTGGCGCGAGAAGCTGAGCAACTGCCCGGTGATCTCCGCGGAGGCACGGGTGGAGCGATCGATCTCCGCAATGAGATCGAGCGAGTGGGGATCGACCGCCATCGCGGCGCGACGGGCCAGCAGCCAGGCGGCCTGCTGGATCACGGTCAGGCGATTGTTGAACTCATGTGCGATCCCGCCCGTCAGCTTGCCGATCGCGCTGAGGCGCGCCTCGGCCGCCTGCCGCGCGGCATCGATCTGCCCGCGGCGACGCAACAGCCAGGCGATGACGATGACCGCGGCGGTGCCGACCATTGCGGCGACTGCAATCAGGTTGCGCAGCACCGCCTGCCGCGACGCCTCCCGCCGCGCCGCGTCATCGGCAGCACGCGCACGCGCCAGCTCCATGTCCCTCTGTTCGAGCTCGGTCTTGACATGCAGCAGCGACACACGCTCGGCAGTACTGCTCAGGCGCTCCTGGTCAAGCCACGCCATCACGTCGGTCATATCCTGCAGCGCACCCGCGGTATCGCCGAGCATCTGCCGGGCGCGGCCGCGCAGGCGACGGATGTCCATCTGGGTGCGACCGGACAGTTCCGCGCCGCCGGGGCTGAGCGCGCGGTCGAGGTAGGCGACGGCAGCGGCCGGATGCTGGTCCGCCAGCTCGATCTCGCCGAGGGAGGCGAGGATGAGCCTCGCACTCTCCGAATCGCGCAGCGGCGCACGCGCGTAGGCCTGGGTGCAGAACTCACGCGCATCGGGCGCATCACGATGTTCCGGCAGATGCACGAGCACCTTGCACATGCGCTGTTCGCCGGCGCTGACATCGATGATGCCGGCCACCTCCCGCGAGAGGCTGATCGCCTTCCAGAAGTCCGGCTCGGCCGCCGCATAGTTGCCGCTTTCCAGGTTGGCGTCGCCGCGACGGAAATATGCGTCCGCGAGGCGTTGCTTCTCCGGGCCGTGTTCGTAATAGGCAACGGCCTCGTCGGCGAGGGCCATGGCCTCGGC
>Ga0302157_10001703_pt1 | contig 26425 bp, 20 predicted proteins | sample I_Bog_N3_3_FD_193502 | JGI IMG/M metagenome (GOLD analysis project Ga0302157, IMG submission 193502) | Peat permafrost microbial communities from Stordalen Mire near Abisko, Sweden - I_Bog_N3_3 | ecosystem: Environmental > Terrestrial > Soil > Wetlands > Peat | place: Sweden: Abisko, Stordalen... | reverse complement strand
AGTCCAGATACGTTCCTATGACCGTCGTGAGCCCTCACGCATTGGTGAGCCTCGCGTTGAGGTCGCACTCCATGACGCGCACACCGAGGCGGTAGCCCTCCTTCGACGCGTCGAACACCTCACGAATCAGATTGATCGGGAGACAGAACGGGTAGGCGCTCTCTCGCATTCATGATGGGAAGGGAGCGTCGCCGATTACGACGAGGGGCATGCCCCCGCCGTCACGGTGATGTAGACCTGTGAAGGGTGTCCGACAGCCTGCACGGTGAGATGGCTCGCACCGGGCTTCGAGGTGATGCGGCCGTTCTCGACCGCTGAGCACCATCCGTTCGGGTAGTGCTGCGAGGCCGCGATCGCTATGGTCGTGACTCCGTGCGCCGCTTTCGTCGGGGCGTAGACCATGTTGAACGCCCCGGTGAACGGGTTGAAGATAACGGAGTTGGGGTCACCCGCGACTGCCTGGGGATACGTGCGTGAGAGCACCGTGACGATCGGCGAGTAGGACCCGTCGGGCTCCACGAGACCCTCGGCCGAGGAGCCGGTGGGATCGTCGTAGAATTTCCACGCCCAGTAGATCCACCCCAATTGGTCCAGCCCGGCCCATTCGACGTCGAAGCCGGCTAACGGGATACTCGTGGTGGCTCCGAACTCGCTCATGAAGATGGCGGGCCCGCTCGGCTGCGACGCGGAACTCATGGAGAGGCGAGTGATGTCCTGCTCCGCTGCGGACGTCTCCTCGGACTGGAGACACCGGAGGAGATCGGTGGGATTGCCCGTCACGGGGCTGCGGTCGCCGCAGTAGGTGTGGAAATTGAACACCACACGCTTGAAGGGCAGTGGCCCCAGTTGAGACGGGATGTTGCCGCCGGTCACCCAGTAGATGTCGGGCTCCACGAAGGTGAGGTGGTGGCTGTCGACGGACTGAATCGTCGGGATCACGCCGTTGTCGGGGTCTCCGGTGGGGCATCGCAACGCTCCGGCACCGTTGGCGAGAGGGGTCGCGTGGGCCTTTCCGATGTAGAAGCACTCGAGTTGCCCCGTGAAGGTGGAATCTGAAGCGGTCTGCGTCTCCGTTGAGAAAGGCTCGTTGTAAGGGTCGTATCCGACCACCCAGGGGTTGTTCTTGAAGTACTGCGCCACTGTCTTCCACACCAGGTCGAGATTGCCTTGGAGATTCCCCACGACATCGTTGCTCCAGAAGTGCGCCACCGCCGTCTGCAGCGTGGGATTCGAGTAGTTGTTGGACCACCGTCCGCCCTTGGGCACGATTGGCACGTTGTTGGTGCAGACGGCCCAGTTCGGAGCACCCTCACCGCGGAAGTTCTGGTTGTACACGTCCTGGTGCATATCCAACAGCGTGTAGATGCCGTAGCGGGACAGCAGCTTGACCGTGGCGGCAACATGTGCCAGGTAGCGCTCGGCGACGGCCCGGTTCCACTCGTGGGCGTTGCCGGGTGCGCCGACCGTGCAAATCTGGGGTTGGTTGGGCCCTCCCGACCCGGGCTCGAGCGCCTGCCATTCGATGCCGAGGCGCACGACGTTGAAGCCGAGGCTCTGCATTTCTGCAGCATCCGTCGCATTGAAGTTCCACGGCTTACCGGGATCGGGGTAGGCGATGTAGGGCGCGTGCTTGTAGACGACATTGACACCATGCAGGAGAACGACGCGTCCGTTGGCGTCGTAAAGGTACGGACCACCCGGCGAGCTCAGATAGCTGGGGACATTCGGACCAATCCCCTGTGCCGTCACGCCGCTGCTGCTCTGGTACTGCACGCCCTTGCCGTGCAGCTGCACGACGTGCGGGGTCAGGGCGTTCAGATTTGGCTGGTTGACGACGTGCTGCGGCGCCGTGGTCGTGGTTGTCGAGCCGACCGGCGCCGGGGGACCCGACGTGGTCGTGGTCGGTGGAGCCGTCGATGTCGTGGTCAGAGGCCTCGACGTGGTGGTGGTGGTGGGAGGTTTCGTGGTCGTGGTCGTGGTCGCAGGAGGTTTCGTGGTCGTGGTCGTCGGCTTCCCAGCAAACGTGGACGTCGTCGTGGCGGCACCGGCACCTGCTGGGCCGAGCAGGCCGAGCAGCGTCCCGCACACCATGACCGAGAGGCCGACGAAGGCGGCCTTTCCCGGGTAGGTCGATCCGAACCCCATCAGTGTCCTCCCTGCCTCCGCCACCGCCTCGCCGAACTGCCGACTGTATCCACCCGGCCGTCCGGTACGGCGCACGCTTCCTAAATCAGGCGCCCGCGGCGCTTGCCCCGGACGAAAAGATCGGCCGACGCCTGGAGATCAACTTGCATCTGCCTCTGGTTCTCCAAGAGCTCGTCAGCCCACAACATCTGCAATGTCGTCTGGATCCGGTCGGTCCGGTGCTGTTCCCGGACGTCCTCGAAGGCCTTGCGCAGCACTTCATGGAGCACCTCGCCATGTGGTGGCGGTTCGTCGAGCACCTCGCTCCGGTCGGCCAGGACTTCGGCGAACCGCTCATACCAATGGTGCGTCGCCGCGTACGAGTCGCGCAGGACCGCCTCGGCAACGGCGACGGACTCGACCTCGGGCTGGCCCGTTGCTGGCGGGCGCACCGGCAGTGAGGCCAGGGTGAAGGCCGCCAGCCGAAGCCGGTTCGACCCGGTGAAGAGTCGGGAGATGGCCTCCACCGACACCACCTTTGCGCCTCGTTCGGCGAAGAACTGCCGGAAGGCGTCGTCGCAGAGGAGATAGGCGCGGTGCGACTCCTGTTGGCTCGCCTCGGTATCCACATGGCGGCGGGTGACGGTCAACCGCTCGACTGCGTCAGCGAGGTAGGCCGAGCTCGCAGTGAAAGCGGTGGACAGGGCGCGCCCGAGCGCCGCCGTGGCGCCTCGGGGCCAGAACAGGAAGCCGACGACGATGCTCACCCCGCAGCCGATGGCCACGTCTTCAATTCGCGTCAGCCCGACCTTCCAGCCGATGGGCTGAATGATGTTGAACAGGATGATCACCACGACGGTGAAGGCCGCCTGGCCGGCTGCGAAGGAGATCATGGAGGGAGCCACCCCGGACACCAGCACCACGACAGGAAGGACCACCCACAGAAAGACCGCATGATCGGCGAGGCCGATCATGATGGCGGACCCGACGATGAAGCCGACGGCGGTCCCTCCGACCGCTCGCAACGCGGTCGCCCCCGTTCCCACAGCACTGGACCGCAGCACCGACAAGGTCCCGAGTACCACCCAGAAACCGTGTTGCACGTTGGTGACCTCGACCACGGCGACCGCAAGGGCCAACCCCACAGCACCGCGCAGGGCATTGCGGAACCAGATGGAGCGGAACGACAGGTGGGACACGAGCCGGTGGGCGAAGGCCTGAGGGACGGACTCATCGGTCATGCCCATGCGGCGATCGATCACCGCTGCTTCGGCACCGGCTGCTTCGAGCGCAGCATCGGCCACCATTTCGGTGGCGAATCCGAGCGCGCGGGCATGAAATCCCGGGTCGAGCGAACCGGCGATGCTCTCGACCTGGCCAAGGTCCCGCTCCGGCCCGGAATCCGCCACGAGCGGCGTCTCCGATTCGGCTATGGAGGTCACGTCCGCTTGGAGGGCCGCGGCAATCAGCTGGTCCAGCTTCCCGGCGGCTTGCTGCACCGTTTCAATGCGCGCCGGGTCGTTGACGGGGTGGCCCTGACCGTCGCAGATCAGCGCGGCTGACTGGTGCAGCGTCTCGGCCACCTGCTCGATGACAGCCCGGGCCGGCATCGGCACGGTCGACCAGTGTTGGTCCCGGATCATGGCGCTGTTGCCGGCGACCCATTCCACGCGCCCCACCAGCTTGGAGAGCGCAACCGCGCTCGACGCAGCGCCCGTCGGGGGATAGGGCGTGCTGGAGAATTGCTGCTGGAGCTTCTGCAGCTCATCGGCAACATCGGCGTACTCCTCCGGAGCATCGTCGCTGCGGGAGCGGGCATCGGCGAGCCGGGCCACGGCAGAAACGGCCGCGGCAAGCCGTCGCCGGAGATTGTCGTGCCAGGGAGGTGGCCACAAGAACATGCAGCCGGCAATGCAGAAGGCTGCGGCAAACGTCCACCCGATCAGCCGAGGCCCTATGGCCGAGACCGGCTGCGCCACGGCCACGGGCAGGACGAAGGTCAGCAAGGCTGCGGTCGCCGCCGTGGCCGCTTGCGGCGCGACAATCCCCGCGAAGAGCACCCCGAAGCCGACGATCCCCATCGTCACGATGGCAGCAACCTTGTGCGTCGAAACCACAGTACCGAGCACGATGAAGCAGGCGCCGGCCACGTAGAGGCCGCCGTAGCAGGTGATGCGAGTGCGGGGGCGCCCGGTGAATTCGACCAGCAGAAGGAGCGCAAAAGAGCCGAACGATCCGAACAGGGCCACCTGGGCATCCGAGAAGATGAAGTGGGTCAAGGCGAAGACCGACGGCATGATCACGGCCGCCCTGAGCGAGCGCTTGAGGACGAGGAGATCCGGATCTTTCGAGCGGAACCAGCTTCGCAGCGTCGGGTGTGCCGGAGCGGCAGTCACCGCATCGGGAGGGTCTGTCACGAGTCGGCGGCCGTCATGGTGGAGGTGAACTATCCCTTCGCCGGCAGTGACCGTGCGGCACTGACACCTCGGTCGACCCACCTCCCGAGCTCACGCGCTGTGGCGAGATGTTCGGCATCGACCCGCAGCCAACCCGGCATCGGACGGCCCCGCATCACGGCCACCGATGCCGCGGTAGTCGACACCAACTTCTCCGAAGATGCCGGGCCGACCCGGACCAGGATCCCACCTTGCCCACTCGCGGCGATGGCTAGGTTCCCTCCGATGAGGAAGGCCACGCCGCCGAACATCTTTCTCTCGGTGAGGCCCTGCTGCACGGCGACGCGAGCCCTGATGCGCTGGGCCAGGTCCTGGTCGTATGCCACCGGACCAGCGTACGCATGGCGCCCGCCGCGTGCCGTTAGTCCAGCTCGGCCAGCAACTCCCGGCAGCGCTGCGCGTCGCTCCGTAGCTTGGCCCGAAACCCGTCCATACGAGCCAATTTGGCGCTGATCTGCTCGGCCAGGGAGTCGTTCAACACCAGGGCTTCCTGCAGAGTCGCCTTCTGCTCGGCCAACGCCTTCTTGCTCGTGACATCCTTCGTGGCGCGGTACGTGGCCCGCAGCTCGTCCAGCCTCGTCTCGAGGGCCAGGAACTCCCGGATCTCGTCGAGATTCATCCCGAGCACTTCTCGTAGTTCCAGGATCCGCTGCAGGTGAGCCAGGTCTTCGGGGGTGTAGCGGCGCTCCCCGCCCGAGGTATAGAGCGAGGGCGTGAGCAAGCCGAGCTCCTCGTAGTACCTCAGAGTCCGGGCCGACACGCCGACGCGGGTGGCGGCATCACTGATGCGGATCCCCGGGTCCGGGCCATCAGCGAGGGTGGGCGTCCCCGTCTCTTGGCGTGGGGTCGAGACGGGCATCTCAATCCACCAACATGGACTCGGTCTCGGCCACGGCCTCCTGGGCGGGGACCCAATCGGCATCCGGCCCGTTCTCCTCCGCGTCCACGTGGTGATACTTACCGCCCCGGAGAAGCGACGCCACGGCCCCCAAGAGACACGCGCCGGCGGCGAAGGAGAACGCCTCGGTCAGGCCTTTGGAGAAGGCGGGTGCGATCAGGTGGGGGAAGAACTGACGACTGGTGAGGTAGGACGCCGTCGAATGCGGCAGCTGCGACAGTTCGGCGTGGCCCAGCAGAACCTGCATCGGGTTGTAACCCAGAAAGGCGGCGAAGAGGCTTCCGACCGGGGGGAGATGCGACACCTTCGTCGCCACCGACGGGCTGACGCCCTGCGCGATGAGGCCGTGGTACAAGGAGGACGGCAACGTGGCGGCCAGCCCCAGAATCATCAGGGTGAAAAAGATCCCGATGGAGAGGACTTGGGCGGAGGCGTTGAAGGTGCCGGCCATGCCGGCTCCGGCTCCGCGCTGGTTCGCCGGCAGGCTGTTCATGATGCCGGTCTGGTTCGGCGCGATGAACATGCCCATGCCCACCGAGTTCAGGAAAATGAGGCCGGCAAACCCGAGGTAGGAGAAGTTCACCGGCAGCGTGGTCAGCAGAATGAACGAGAGCGCCGAAATCACCAACCCACCAGTTGCGAACGGGCGGGCGCCGTAACGGTCGGCCAACACTCCGCTGAGAGGCGCAGCCACCAGCAACCCGACGGTCAGCGGGATCATATAGATGCCCGCCCACAGGGGCGTGGCGGAGAAGCTGTACCCGTGCAACGGGAGCCAGATCCCCTGCAGCCAGATGATCAGCATGAATGTCAAGCCGCCGCGGCTCAGCGAGGCGAGGAAACTGGCCGCGTTGCCGGCCGAAAAGGCGCGGATGCGGAAGAGCGAGAGGTGGAACATCGGCTGCTTCACCCTGGTCTCCACGATGCCGAACACGAGCAGGACGGCCATACCGCCGAAGATCTCGACCAATACTTTCGGGTTGGTCCAGCCCATGGAGTGCCCGCCATAGGGCAGCAACCCGTAGGTGATCCCGATCAGGACGAGGATGAGGCCCACAGCGAACGTGACGTTCCCCAGCCAGTCGATCTTGGCCGGCGTCCGCACCCCCCTCTCCTTGAGCTTGACGTAGGCGACGATGGTGCCGAGGACACCGAAAGGAACCGAAATCAGGAACACGAGATGCCACTGGACGGGGGCCAGCACACCTCCGAGGACAAGCCCGATGAAGGAACCGGCGATGGCCGCCGTGTTGTTGATCCCAAGCCCGAGGCCGCGCTGATCGGACGGGAACGCGTCGGTGATGATGGCCGAGGAGTTGGCGAACAGCATGGCCCCACCCACTCCCTGACCGACACGCATCCCGATGAGCCAAAGGGCGGCCGGGGTTCCCGTGAGCCAGGTCACGGCCAGGAGGAGCGAAAAAGAAGTAAAGACGATGAAGCCGAGATTGAAGATCTTGACCCGTCCGAAAATGTCCCCGACGCGGCCCAGCGTGACCACCAACACCGCCAGTACGACACTGAAACCCATCAGCATCCAGAGCAGGTAGCCGGTATTGCCGGGAGTGAGCGGATTGAGCTGAATGCCTCGGAAGATGTCGGGCAGCGAGATCAGGACGATGGACTGGTTGATGAACACCATCAAGGTGCCCAGGGTCACGGTTGCCAACGCGACCCACCGGTAACGGGTCTGCACCTGGTCCGGGACCGCCGCAACGGGGGCCGATCCGTTGCCATTGGTCAGCGTCGTCACACTCACGGCGCGAAGTTTAACGTTAACGTCAATGTTATGAATCATCAACGGCAGAACGGGCCAGGACCAGGGGAAACGTATTCCCACATGCCGTAGGAGCGAGATGCGGCACGACGGGATTGATGGAATCCTGGAGAGGAACACTCCTCGGCGATGGGGCACGTCGATGCGGCACGAACAAGGACGAGCTGATCGGAGCGGCAGCACCATGCAATCGACGACCGCAGGGGGCCCGGAGCACGTCCATGTCCTGATCGTCGGCGCCGGGCTGTCAGGCATCGGTGCGGGCTACTACCTCCAGACCGAATGCCCGTGGGCCGATTACGCCATCTTCGAGGCACGCGAAGACATTGGGGGGACCTGGGACCTGTTCCGCTATCCCGGCGTCCGTTCCGACTCGGATATGCACACACTGGGCTACTCGTTCCGCCCCTGGGACGGCGAGAAGTCAATCGCTGACGGCGACTCCATTCTGCAGTACATCAAGGAGACCGCGGCCGAGTTCGGCATTGAGGGTCATATTCGCTTCAAGCACCGGATCATCGCGGCCGAGTGGTCGACGCCCGACTCGCTGTGGCACGTCACCGCGGAGCGGACCGACACCGGTGAGACCGTTGCGATCACTGCCTCCTTCCTCTTCTCCTGTAGCGGCTATTACCGATACGACCACGGGTACCTGCCTGATTTCGAGGGCATGGCTGATTTCGGCGGCCCCATCGTGCACCCGCAGGCCTGGCCCGAGAGCCTCGATTACGCCGGCAAGAGAATCGTGGTCATCGGCAGTGGAGCAACCGCCGTCACACTCGTCCCCACGCTGGCCCGGTCCGCTTCGCATGTTGTCATGCTGCAGCGCTCACCGACCTACGTCGCATCGCTGCCCGCGAAGAGTCCCGTCGTGGGCCTGCTGCGCAAGACGCTCCCGCCCAAGCAGGCCGGGACCGCAGCCAAGTGGTTCCATGCATTGACGACCCAGGCCTTCTACCGATTGAGCCGGAAATACCCCACGCTCGTCCGGCGGATGCTGTCCAAGGGGGTGGAGCGCCAGCTTCCTCCCGGCTACGACATCGCCACGCATTTCACTCCCCATTACGACCCATGGGATCAGCGCTTCTGTGCCGTGCTGAACGGCGACCTCTTCAAGACGTTGACCTCAGGTGCTGCATCGGTCGTGACCGACCAGATCGAGCGTTTCACCAAGACGGGCATACTCCTGAAGTCGGGCCGGGAAATCGAGGCGGACATCATCGTCACGGCCACCGGGCTCGAGCTCCTCTTTCTGGGCGGCATCGTCCTCAGCGTGGATGGGGAGGTGGTCGATCCCTCGACCAGACTGACGTACAAGGGGATGATGATCGAGGGCGTCCCCAATCTCGCTCTGGCTATCGGTTACACCAATGCCTCTTGGACACTGAAGTGTGATCTCACGTGTGACTACGTGTGTCGCCTGCTGAACCACATGCGCTCCCGGGGTTACACCCGATGCGTTGCGCGCAACCGGGACCACTCTGCAGCGGCGGGTCCGATCCTCGGGCTCACCTCCGGGTACATTCAGCGCTCGGCGCATTTGCTGCCCAAGCAGGGGGCAACGCATCCGTGGAAGGTGCACCAGAGCTACCTGCGGGACTATCGCGCGTTGAAAATGGGCGACGTCGACGACTCCGTCATGGAGTTCTCCGGTTCGAAAGAACCGAAGAACGCACTCCAGACCACGGCACCCTGAAACAGGCCGACCAGCAGTCATGAAAGAGTTTCGTGGCCGCGTGGCCGCTCTCACCGGAGCGGGTTCGGGCATCGGGCGGGCGCTGGCCAAGGCGTTGGCGCGACGGGGCGCGCACCTGGCACTCAGCGACATCGACGACAACGGCCCGGCCGAAACGGTGGCGCAATGCCGGGGCTCCGGGGTCAACATCACCTCGTCACGACTGGACGTCGCCGATCGCGACGCTGTCTGCTCCTGGGCCGATGGTGTTGTCGCCGATCACCGGCGGGTCAACCTGCTCATCAACAATGCCGGAGTGGCGCTCGGCGCCACCGTCGAGTCGGTGTCCTACGAGGACTTTGAATGGCTGATGAACATCGACTTCTGGGGCGTGGTCTACGGAACCAAGGCATTTCTGCCGTACCTCAAGCAGTCCGGCGAGGGGCACATTGTGAATCTCTCCAGCGTCTTTGGCCTTATCAGCGTGCCGGCACAGTCGGCCTACAACGCTGCGAAGTTCGCGGTGCGGGGATTCAGCGACTCTCTGCGCATGGAACTCGAGATCGAAGGTGCCAATGTCTCAGTGACGACAATCCACCCCGGCGGAATCAAGACGAACATTGCACGCAACGCCCGCATACATGCGAGCGTGCGTGACGTAGCCGGCAATCCGGAGAGGTCGGTCAGTGATTTTGAGCGCGCCTTCATCACCAGTCCCGAGAAGGCTGCCGCACAGATCCTCATGGCCGTCCAGCGTGATCGGCGGCGGGCGCTGATCGGTCCCGATGCCAAGGCGATCGATTTCATCTCGAGACTCCCGGCGACCGTCTATCAGTCCGTCCTCACGAGGGGTGCCACCCGCCTCCGGCGCCAGCCCGACCGGGAGCCCTAGCCCGATACTCGGGCCCCGAATCCATTGAGCACCGTACCGATGGCGAGCCGCCAACGGCGCTCGACCGATTCCGTCGAGGTACCGAGTCGGCCGGCCGCTTCGGCGAACGCCATGCCCTGGAGCAATGCCACCAGTACGTGGGCGACGTCGGTCTCGTCACCATGAAGGCGCCCAAGGTCGATGCACCGCCGCACACGGCTGACGATCAGAACGCGAACTGAGCTGGTCGCCGCCAGCTCGTCGGGCCCCGGTGAGAAGTCCGTGAAGGGCCGGGAGAACATCACCTCGGCCAACGCCCGGTTGGACCGAATGAACCTCCGGTACGCCGAGGCCGTGGTCCACAGATCGGCGATGGGATCTGCCGTCTCGGCCGGTGCGGCCAGCTGCTCCGAAAGCTCTTGAAACCCTCGGAAATACAGCTCGCGGACTACCCCTGCCTTGTCTCCGAAAAGTTCATAGAGAGCGGGCGCCGAGGTCTCCGCCCTGGCCGCCAAGGACCGTGCCGTCAACCCAGCCGCGCCCTCTTCAGCCAGGATGTCTACCGCGATGGAGAGCAGCCGATTACGCAACTCCGGGGTGCGTTGCTTGGTCCGAGGCATCAGGAAATCCCGTTGCGCCGGGGCATCTCCCCGGAGAGGAACCTTTTTGGAACGATGTTCTGAAACATTGATCCACTATAGGTGACATCGAGGCACAGCTGGGTGTCCAAACTTGTCCGCCACGCGCGATGACATGCCATTGAGACTGAGCTGGTCAGATCCTCCTGAGGCCAAATTGGAGACTGGACACCCCGCTCCATCCGACCCATGATCAATGCGTGGAGTCCTCTCCGTCGTTCCTGGAAACGCTGATCGGTTTCCCGGGTGCGGTACTCCGACTTCCTTCCTCCGCCCTGGCGACGCTCGACGCAATCAATGAAGTGGCCGAACGGATGGACCGACTCATGACCCTGCTCGATCAACTCGATCGCGGTGTCAACAAAGCCGGAGCAGGAATCGACTTCGCCGCCCTCGGGATCTCGGGCGCAGTGTCGGGGTTGGAGCAGGCCGTCGGGATACTCGACGCGTCGCTCCCCTCACTCTCAGAGTCCGCCTCTGCGCTCCGGAGTTTGACCGAGCGACTCGGGAGCGTCGCAGTCGTACTGGCCAACGAACTCCCCAAGGCAACCCGATCGCTACAAGAGGTGTCGCCGGAGCTCGCCAGCGTCGTTGCACTTCTCGACGATGTGGTCGGAACGATTCCGGGCATGCGGCGGGTGTTTCGTACGACGTCGTCCGTGCCGTTCGAACCAAGCTGAACCAAGGAGGGCCCCATGGGTGCAACAGGGCAGAACGCCGCGCGCAGTGTCGTGCAGGCGACCTCGGTCCCCATCCACGACATCGGCACCTCGGCATACCTCAGTCCCGACATCGCGGCGTGGGCGGCTGAGTGGGGATGGTCCAACCCCTTTGCCTTCTACTTCGCCGGACGGGGAGGCATGCTCGGAGACGTCAGTCCCGAAGTCGTGACTTCTGCATTCGGCTGGTTCGAACCGAGTGCGGTCCACGCCATGTACTCCGAGGGCATCGGCGTCGCGGGCGCCACGGGCGCCACGGGCGCGGCGGCCCGAATGGCCGAGGCCCACGGGAATTGGGGGGAGAAGCACTACGCCAGCGTGGACGGGCTCGAAGAGATCGTTGCCGTCACCGAGGAGCTGGTCGACGGGCTCGAAGGTTCCGCCATACCCCTTTTCGTGGGATGGCGAGATGCCGCCCGGTCCGAGTCGCCCCATGGCCGCGCGGCACAACTCATGCAGATCCTTCGCGAGTGGCGGGGTGGCATTCACCTTGTGGCTACGACCGCCGTCGGACTGTCCCCCCTCGAGGCGATCCTCACGAATGAGGGTCCGGGCCAGGCCAAGTTCTTTGGATGGACCGAGCCGTTCCCGGACTACGCCGCCATAAAGGAGCTGCATGAGGAGGCTGAGGAGATCACCGACCGCCTCTGTGCAGCGGCCCTCGCCGATGCACTCCCTGCATCGAAGTATGCGGACTTCGAAGCCGGGGTCGCCACCCTCCGCGCCGCCACGCCGTAGGACCCCACTGGGACTGGCTCCTCGGGGAGGACCGAACCCGGACGGGCTAGAGTGAAGGGCTGCCCACCGGCCGGGTTACTCCGATCCGGGGGGCGGATGGCCATTGCCACGGACCTGTGGTGCAGCTCGGAGTGCACGCCGCCCTGTCAAGGCGGAGGTCGCGGGTTCAAATCCCGTCAGGTCCGCTGCCGAGCTCCGATCCGCCTTCGGGCGGTGGAGCCCGGTTACCCGGTCGGGTAGCTCAGTTGGTAGAGCGCGCGCCTGAAAAGCGTGAGGTCACCGGATCGACGCCGGTCCCGACCACCGGAAGCCGTATCCCAGAGCGTGATTCGACGAGTGGATGAAGAGCAGCACTGAGAGCGCAAGGCCCTCTACAGCGCGGATCCCTGCATGATCGGACTGGGCGCGCGTGGGCTATGACGTGGTGGCCCGTGCTCGCATCGTCGGCGCCGACGGGCAGCTGATCAGCACACCGGTACCCAGTCAAAATGGATCCATGCCGGGTCCATCGAAACCAACCGGGGAGGTCTGAGATGCACGCGCCCACGCTCGACAGGAATGCCACGGGCCTGGCCAAGTGGCTCCCAATGCCTTTCGTGGCGTTGGGCGTCTCCATGATCATCGTGGACGCCACGATCGTCAACGTCGCCGTGCCGACCATCATCCGAGAGCTCCACGTCAGCGCCAATACGGCGGAGTGGTTCAACTCCATCTACTCGCTGGTCTTCGCCGCACTGCTGATCACCCTCGGGCACACCGGCGACGTCTGGGGACGCCGCAAGCTCTTTGCCTTAGGCGTGGTGGTCTTCGTCGCCGCCTCGTTGGTGGCGGCCACCGCCCCAACCGGCGGCGTGTTGATCCTCGGGCGCTTCCTGCAGGGCATCGGCGGGGCCATGATTTTGCCCGCCACCTTGTCGACGGTCAACGCTATCTACACGGGCAAGGACCGTGCCGTTGCCTTCGCCATCTGGGGTTCGACCATCGGCGGTATGGCCGCGGTCGGACCCTTGCTCGGCGGGTGGCTCACCACGGACCTCTCATGGCGTTGGGCCTTCCTCATCAACGTGCCGATCGGCGTCGCCGTCTTGGCCGGGATCTTCTTCGTCGTTCCCGAGACCAAGGACCTCCACGTCAGAAGGGGCGTCGATTGGATCGGTAACCTGCTGGTAATCGTGGGCTTCGCCACCCTCGTCTTCGGGTTGATCGAAGGTGAGCACTACGGGTGGTGGGGCCAGACCGAGTCCCTCACGCTCGGACCGTGGACCTGGCCGGCGAGTTGGCCGTCTCCGGTCCCGGTGGCCTTCGCCATCGCCGTTGTCTCGCTCCTCGCCTTCACCTTCGTCGAGGCAACTCGGGCCCGCCGCGGCAAGGTGGTCTTGGTCAACCTCCAATTGTTCAGGATCCGCAGCTTCGCAGCAGGCAACGTGGCGGTCACCGTGGTCTCCTTCGGTGAGTTCGGCCTGCTCTTCGTGCTGCCCCTGTTCCTCCAAGGAGTCCTCGGCTACAGCGCGCTCGACACCGGCTGGCTCTTCTTGGCCTTGGCTATCGGTTCCTTCGTCGTGGGCGGTGCCACTCCCCAACTCGCCAAGCGGATCGGAACACGCGGCGTGGCCCGCGCTGGTCTCGCCTTCGAGATCGTTGGCATCGCCGGCCTCGGAACAACGCTCAGCACCACCGTCAGCGCCTGGGTCATGGCCATCTGGTTGTTCCTCTATGGCATGGGCGTCGGCATGGCGACCGCGCAGCTCACCGGCGTGATCCTGGTCGACGTGCCCGTCGAGGACTCGGGGCAGGCCTCGGGCATCCAATCGACCGCCCGCCAAGTCGGCTCCGCCCTGGGCGTGGCCATACTCGGCTCCATCCTCTTGACGGTGCTGACCTCGAGGACGACCTCTGCACTCGCCGCGATTCCCGGCCTGTCGAAGGCGGCCTCCGACCAGGTGACGAACATCGTGCGGTCCTCGGGCGGGGCCGCCATCGGCTCGCTGGGTGCTGGGCCGAACGGGACTGCCATCGTCCACGCCGCCTCGAACGCCGCCGTCGACGCCGCTCGCATCGTGGCCTTCAGTGCCGCAGGCTTCATCCTGCTCGGCCTCATTGCCACCTTGCTGTTGCCTCGCGCGCCGGTGGCCGAGAAGCCGCAGTCTTTCGCCGACGACGACGGCCTATCGGGCCAACCGTCGTAGAGCAGGGCTCAGATCCGGGGGTTCTCGACGTTGGTGGATCCGAAGGCGACGCGCGTGACCCGCATGCCGGAAACTCCAGTTTTTATGGGCGGTCGGCCATTGTTAGCCGGTGGCCGCCGGCACTTCCATCCGGGTCCCCCGAGAGGTCGTTTGAGGGTTGCGACCACCCAGCCCTACGAGTGCAAATGCAACTGACACGATGGCGAGGAAGATCCAACCCGTATTGAAGCTGGTGTGCGGGACAAGGTGTCCGAAGATGATGGGGATGAAGAAGCCCCCGATTGCAGCGAGGGTCAGCATTAGGCCGGTGGCCGTGCCAATGTGCTCGTGTCGGATGTTGCTGACCCTCGAGGGAACCGCCAACCAGGCGGCGAATCCGAAGATGAGGAAGAAGCCAATGCCGATACCGAGCGGCCAGAGGGCGTCATCCGGCACCACCGGAATGAGAGCCAGCATGGCCGCGACGGCTGTGAGCGGCCCGACGACAAAGAACCGCAGGCGGGTACTGCGGTCGGCACAGTACCCACCAAGCACACTTCCGGGGATGCCTGCCAAGAGGATGAGTGCGGACAGCAGGCCCCCGTTGGACGGGTCGAAGTGGCGATCGAGCGTCACATACTCGCTGAACAATTGCGATGTCGTGAAGTAGGCGCCGTACCCGCCGAGGAGTGCAATGCCGTAGATCCAAAGGTCCCTACTTGTGAGGGAGGCGTGGAGCGCCGCTCGATCGAACCTGACGCCACCGAGTGATTGATCTCCGTCGGGAACCCGGAACGCGGCGATCGTCACTACCACGACGATGAGTTCGAAGACGCCGGCCAGGACCAGCGATGCATGCCAACCGATCGCCCGCTGCAGATACAGCCAGACGTAGAGAGCGAAAGCTGCTCCCGCACTGAAAGCGGCGCCTCCGGTGACGCCAAGGGCGAGCGTGACCTCCTTCTCGCGAAACCAGACGACCATGGCCGCGGCCGTCATGGCAACGAACACCGAACCGCCGATACCGCTTACAACTCGGAAGAAAGCCAACTCGTTGTAGCTGTACGACAGGCCAGACATGATGCCGGCGACTCCCTGCACGAGGAGTCCAAGTACCAGGGTCTTCTTCATGCCGATGCTCGTGGCCAGCATGCCGCCGGGAATATGCGAGAGCCCGTACCCCACGATGAAGAGCGATATGAGGAAGCTCAACGGCCCGAGCCCGACCTTGAACTCGGCGCCGATGAGCGGAAACGCGGCGGCGACGTCGAACCAGTTCAGCGTCAGTGCGAAAATTCCCAGGCTGACAACGGCGAGCATGCCCCAGCGATCGGAGCCCTCGCCGATGCCTTGGCTAGAGGTCATGACCGATTCCCTTGCCGGCAGGGCCTCGTCTTTGAGGAGGCCATCTTCTTTGGATGCCGGCCACGCGCCCGCAGGACTGCCTGTGCAACTGCCTCCCGGCGTAGCCTACCGACATGGACGCAAGCCCCGTTGGCCGCAGGGTTTGCCAGCCGTCCATCAGTGGGGTGGAGTTGGCGTGATGCGCCGTTTCGAGCATTCCGGACCTCCGCCATGTCCCAGTTGGGCGAAATCGTCGCGAATCCGCATACTCACACCCCGCAGGACGGACGACGGAGACCGCGACGCAGCCACCTCGGTCCTCGGTCTTCACCCGTGACCAGAGGCACTTTTGTCGGGCGAGAATACGAACTGGAGATTCTTGCTGGGCGATTCGCGGCCGCAGAGACGGGCGCTCCGCAGGTCGTCCACCTCGAGGGTGAGCCTGGGTCCGGTAAATCGACCCTGCTCTCTCGGTTTCTCGAATCCCTCCCTCGTGCCGTCATTCTGCAGGTCGGCGGTGACGAGGAGGAGATGCTCCTTTCGTATGGCGTCGTCGACCAATTAGAGCCCGGCCAACCCACTGAGCCGGGAGCGGATCCCATGGGCGTCGGGGTTTCGTTGCTCGAACGGCTTGATCGACTCCAGGCCAATGAGCAGGTCGTCGTCCTCGCAATCGACGATCTGCAGTGGGTCGACCGACCCTCCTCTCGCGCCGTGCTGTTCGCTCTCCGCCGGCTCCGGGCGGACAAGGTGCTGACGATCACGTCGGCTCGAACCGGTGAGTCGACGGACCCCGGCTGGTCTCGGTTCCTCGCCGGTGACTCGCGGGTGACCCGGATCCGGCTGGGTGGGCTTGATGCGAGCGATCTCATGGAGCTCGCAAACGCTCTCGGCCTCGGATCCCTCACGCAGAGGGGCGGATCACGGCTCGCTGCACACACGGCGGGGAACGCCCTGTACTGTCGGGCCTTGCTCGACGAGATCGGCGTCGCCGCATTAAACGGGCAGGAACGAGGACTTCCGGCGCCCCGAGAACTGTCCGGCGTCATCCTCTCCCGCGTCGCCGCGCTCGCAGCTTCCACCCAATCCTTTCTGGCGGCAGCAGCGGTCCTGGGACAGCACGCTCCAATTTCAATCATCTCGGCGGTTGCTGGACTGGCCAACGCGGCCAACGCCGTCGACGAGGGCGTTGCGTCAGGAGTGATGAGCGACCGCGGAATCGCTTTGGACCTGTCGTTTACCCATCCGCTCTATCGGGCCGCTATCTACACCGACCTCAGCCCAACGCGACGCCAGATGCTGCATGCCCGCGCAGCGGAGGTCGTCGTGGGCCATGCCCGCCTCGTACACCGGATAGCGGCGTGCGCCGGGGCGGACGAAGAGCTTGCGAGCGAGCTCGAAGGAGTCGCGCTCGAGAGCGCCGCCCTTGGTGAACTAGGGAACTCGGCGTGGGCGTTCGAACAGGCGGCGGTTCTCTCCTCGGGGGTGGAAGATCGAGAACGTCGGCTGCTCGATGCTGCAGTCGTCCAGCTCAATGCTGCGGATGCGACCGCTGCCGCCAGGGTCCTGGCTCTTTGCGAAAGTAACGGCGCCCGGCGGGCCGCGTTGACCGGGCTCCTCGGGGTCTACACCGGAATGCCCTATGCCGAGGACCGCCTCCTCGCGGCGTGGGAGGACCATGACCCGGATTCGGAGCGGGAGATCGGGGCGCGCGCGGCGACGTCATTGGCCAATTGGATGGTGCTCTCTGGCCGTGCCGACAGCGCGCTCGAGTGGGCCGACCACGCGGTGAACGGGACCGACGCGGGATCGCCGCTGCGGAAAATGGCCTACACGGCTCAGGCCTACGCCTTCGCCGCGGCCGGTCGAAGCACCGAGGGCCTCGGCGTCCTGGACTTTCTTCCTGATTCGGCGAACGAAGTGGGCGTATCCGAAACAGACCCCCTGATCATGCGAGGAATGCTGAGCGTCTACCTCGACGATCTTGCCGACGCCATCGCGGACCTGGGCGTTGGGGCGGCCCGCATACGTGCAGGCCTGCCTGCGTCCTATCCGGTCCACTGCCTGACGCACTTGAGCGACGCGCATTTTCGTCACGGCGACTGGGACGCCGCCACGACCTATGCGCAGCTGGCGACATCGCTGGCACAAGATGCCGACCGTCCGATGGACCTGGCCCGGGCACACGCCCGTGCCGCACAAGTCCTGTCACTCCAGGGTCAGTGGTCGAGCGCCCAGGCGCACGTCAGGGCCGCCCGAGACGCAGCCCAGCGGTTCCCGCGGGCGCTCGCGGTCGCCCATTCCGCCGTGGCAGCTGCCTCTCTCGCCTCCGCACGGGATGACCCCGGCGGCGTGCTCAGGGCCACTGAACACGTACGCGCCCCCGGAATGCTCCAGGTTGGGGGACTGCCCGGAATGTTCAACTGGCGAGCGCTCGAGGCAGACGCGCTCATCAAGTTGGAGCGCCTCGACGAAGCCAGGATCGCACTCGACGAATTCGAAGCGGCCATCCTTCCGAGCGGGCTGCTCTCGGCGAATCTTGCCCTCGCTCGATGTCGGGGAAACCTGGCTGTGGCGACCGGGGACTCGGCTCAGGCGAAGGCGATGTTCGAGTGGGCGCACTCGCTGGAAGCAGCCGTTCCCATGCCCTTCGAGCGCGCCCTCGTCGGCCTTGACGACGGACGGCGCCTGCGGGGAATGTCTGACAAACCGGGGGCGGTCGCCCAATTCGAGGCAGCCCACAAGGTGTTTTCAGATCTGGGTGCCGACCCGTATGTCCAGGCCTGCGCCGGAGAGCTGGCCGCCCTGCAGGTGGCAGCAGCGGAGGCGGGCCCTGCTACCCTCCTCGGGCTCACCCGCGCCGAGCTGGCTGTCGCTCGACTGGTGGCCACGGGACTGACGAACCGGGAGGTTGCGGCAGAGCTGTACGTCTCGGTCAAGACCGTCGAGTACCACCTACGTAACTGCTTCATCAAGCTCGACATCAGCTCCCGTCGAGAGCTCGGCGCACTGATTCACTAGCTGCCGTGGCCTGGAATCCCAGGTCCGCGGGCTGATCACACACCCTCTTCGATTCCGTCCCCTTCAGCTCCACCGCAAAACCTGGGGTCAAACCTAGGGTCCTCCCCTGGGGACAAACTTCCAGTTCAGGCGTTAGCTGAGAGCCATGGTCGCATCAGCAACCCAGAGGCCCATCGTGCGCCTCCTCCTCGAGCTCCACCCAGCTACCGAAGGACGGCTCGAAGGACGGCTGCGCACGGACGTCGACGACTCCGGGACGCCCTTCTCCGGTGTGCTCGAGCTGCTCAAAGCCATCGAGGAGACGCTGACCGCGGTCGAAAGCGCTGCTCACAACCCTGCGAAGGAAGGACCAAGTCATGATGTTCAGAACTGATCACGCGGACCTCGAAGGTTCCGAGTCTCCAGTCGCAAGGCGGCGAGCGCGCGTGGTGCTGTGGGCCGCCGGCATCGCGGCCATCGTCGGCCTGGCGGCCGGCGGGATCGCCTCGTCACATCTCACCTCGTCGTTGAGCGACTACGACGCTCCGGGCTCAGCAGTGGTCCTGGCGCAACATCAGATCCAGCGTGCCACCGGCGCGAACCCGGAAGAAGGGTACGAGGTGGTGGTTCGCACGGCGGCCCCCATCGGAGCCGGCTCGCCCCTCCCTTCGAGAGTCGGAGCAGTGGTGGCCCTTCTGCGGGCACGCCCCGAAGTGAAGAACGTCTACGACTATGCCAATACCGGGGACTCGGCCATGATCTCGGGCAACGGGAAGCTCACGGTCGTCGTCGCCTCCGTTGGCAACGTGCAGGAGAAGCAAGCCGTCACAGCCCTCCAGAGTGCCCTTGCGGCCCAGCCTGCGCTCAAGGGCAATACGTGGCTCGGGGGGCCCACTACCGCCGACGTCCAGATCGCCGCGGTGTCCTCTCAGGACCTGGGTCGGGCCGAGATCTTCGCCTTGCCCTTCTTGCTCCTGTTGCTGTTCTTCGTCTTCCGGGGCATACGAGCGGCCGCCATGCCCCTCGTCGGCGCCGTGTTCGCCATTGCCATCACGTTGGGCGTCATGGGTCTGATCATGGTGACCCTCCCGCTGTCGGTGTTCGCCCTCAATCTGGTGATCGCACTGGGTCTGGGCCTCTCGGTCGACTTCAGCCTCTTGATCGTCTCCCGCTTTCGAGAAGAGTTCGCACGGCAGGGCTCCGTTGACGCTGCGCTGCACACCGTGAGGCAGACCGCAGGCCGTACCGTCCTCTTCAGCTCTCTCACCATTGCCGCCGCCATGGCCACGCTCGCCATCTTCCCGGAGCGCTTCGTCTACTCCATGGGAATCGCCGGCGCCGTCGTCGTCTTGTCCGCGGGGGTCTTCGCCCTGTTCGTCCTGCCTTCGCTCCTGAGACTCCACGGGGAGCGCATTGCGGCGAAACCCTCGCCAGTCCGCCACGGCCACGACACCGATGACGCGGACCAGGCGACGGGACGCTGGTACCGGATCGCCACCGTCGTGATGCGGCGGCCCGCCTTGTGGGCTCTGTCCTCACTCCTGGTTCTCGTCGTCCTCGCCGCCCCGTTCCTCCACGTCTCGTTCACCGGAGCCGACGCGAGCAGCTTGCCGGCGAGCAGTTCGGCCGGAACCGCCTACGGGCTGGTCCAGAGCAAGTTCGCCGCCTTCTCCGAGGCCCCGGCCGGCTTGGTAGTCGACGCAGCGCGAGCGACGCCGAGTGAGTTGCAGTCCGTCGCCGCTGACGCGACCCGGGTCCCGGGAGTGAAGGCCGTTTCCGCATTCCAGCACCTCGGAGGCTCCCTGTGGGAGTCGGACGTGGCCCTTTCCTCCGCGCCTCTCTCGCCGCTAGCGCAGCAAACGGTGAACGATCTCCAGACACTGCGCGGCCCGGGACACATCACCGTCGTCGGGCAGACCGCCTCCTTCCTGAGCCTGCAAAGCAGCCTCAAGTCGCACCTCCCGGTCGTCCTGGGTCTGATCATCCTGATCGCACTCGTGATGCTCTTCGCCATGACACGCTCAGCGGCCCTGCCATTGATGGCGGTCGTGATGAACATCCTGACCATTGGTGCGACCTTCGGCATGCTCGTGTGGGTTTTCCAGTGGGGCCACCTGAGGCACCTGCTGGGATTCAGTGGCCCTGGAGCGTTGCAGTCGACCTCACTGATCATCATCCTCGCCGTGGTCTTCGGGCTCTCGACCGACTACGGGGTGTTCCTGCTCGGGCGCATGAAGGAAGAGCATGACGCGGGGGCTAGCCCCGACCAGGCCGTCGCCCTCGGGCTCGACCGCACCGGGGGAATCGTCAGTGCCGCGGCACTGTGCCTGGCGCTGGCCATGGGCGCCCTCGTCTTGTCCCGGCTCGTCTTCGTGAAGGAACTGGGCCTAGGCGTGGCCTTCGCCGTGCTCCTCGATGCGACGCTGGTCAGGGCCATTTTGGTACCGGCGACAATGAAGCTTCTCGGGCGTGCCGCTTGGTGGTCGCCGTGGGCGCCACACCCAACTCAGGTATCGCTCCCCACCCCGGCTCTGCCTCGCACACCGCCCGCACCCGCGCCCGCACCCGCACCCGCACCCGTGCGCAGCGCCCACCTTGCGCCAATGAAGTAGCGCTCGCTCGTCCACATGCCCCGCAACCTCACACCGATTGGAGAATCCGATGGAAACTACTGACCCAAGCACAACGACAACCAAACCTGCCTCACCAGCGCAGACAACCTGCCACCTCGACCGGCCCGAAGGTCGCGTCGCTTACGAGGTCAGCGGCAATGGCCCGCTGGTGGTACTGGTCCCCGGGATGGGCGACCTCCGCAGTGCCTATCGGTTCCTGGCGCCGGCTCTACAGGACGCCGGGTACCGGGTAGCGGCCACTGACCTGCGTGGCCACGGCGACAGCGACACCTCTTTCGCCTCGTACGGCGACGTCGAGACGGCCGGCGACATCATCGCTCTCATAGAAGAGCTCGGCGGCCCGGCCGTCGTCGTGGGGAATTCGATGGGTGCCGGCGCTGCTGTCTACGCCGCCGCGGAGCGCCCTGCCCTCATCAACGGGCTGGTGCTCGTCGGGCCGTTCGTCCGCAATGGCAAGACCGGGGCGATGGGTCGGGCTCTCCTCCGGGTGGCTATGGCGCCGGTCTGGGCGGCGACGACGTGGAAGTCCTATCTCCCAAAGCTCTACAAGGGTCGGCTCCCGGTCGACTTCGAGGAGTACCGGTCAAACGTGGTGAACAGCCTTCGCCGACCCGGATACGCCAAGGCCTTCTCGCGGACGACCCGGACAGATCACACCGCGGCCGAGAACAAGCTCTCGTCGGTTGATGCGCCTTCCCTCGTCGTCATGGGCGAGCTGGACCCCGACTTCAAGGACCCTCACGCCGAGGCGGAATGGATCTCCGATGTGCTGCGCTCTGCAGTGGTCATGGTGGCCGAGGCGGGTCATTACCCCCAGTCACAACAGCCGGAGATCACGACCGATGCGGTACTGGGATTCATGCGTGAGATGATCCACAGTGTCTAGGGCTGCGGAGGTCCGGCGGCCCCGTTCGCACAACGGAAGCACCCGAGTCGGGAGCCCAGAAATGAGGGCGGCGGACCAAGTCGACGTCATGTCGTCAGATGGTTCGGTGACCGGTGCGCCGCGGCGCTGGCTCCAGCTCGAAGGAGCGACGCTGCTCGCGGGCAGCCTTGTCGCATTCTCGACGACGCACCGTTCTTGGTGGTTGGTTCCGCTCGTACTCCTCCTCCCCGACATCTTCGCGGCCGGCTATCTCGGCGGAAGCCGGGTGGGAGCACACCTCTACAACCTGGCGCATGCCACCCCGGTACCCGTGTTACTGGTCGGATTCGGCTGGTGGCAGCACAACTCGACTGTCCTTGTTCTCGGACTTGTCTGGCTCAGCCACATAGGGATGGACCGAATGCTCGGTTTCGGTCTCAAGTACTCCGATCGCTTCCAGCACACCCACCTGGGTTCCGGCGTCCAATGAACCGTTGGTGAGGCGGCGTCCCGCCGAATCCGTCTACGCCGACCCACCGGACTGGCGCTGATACTGCAGAATGGCCGACGCCGGCGCGTCCGAAAGAGAGACCTCCAGCCCCTTCTGCATCAGGCTCTTGCCGGATAGCAATTCCGAGCTAGCGAGGTCGAAGTCCTCAATCCGATACTGGCTTCCCGCATCTAAGCCGTGCAGGGTCAATTGCATCGTTGTCGCCGCGGCATCAGGCCGTCGAAAGACAAGGATGGCACCGCTCCCCGCCGCGGGGCGGTCGAATTGGAATGCCATCCATACGTCATCCTCCAGGCTGAACTCCGTCAGCGGATAGAAATCGCTGTACAACAAGTCGTCTTGTATGCGCACGAATTCATCATTCATGGTGCGGAGCAGGGCCCAATCACCTTCGCTCGCAGTGCCGACGTCGACACTCGACGCATAGCTCGGGGCAAGAGAGCTCCGGACGACATACTGTCCCGAACCCCAGGCGCCGTCATTGGTGTTTTGGGGCCCGACGCCTGTCCCGTAATAGGGAAACCAGAGGGATATGCCATAGGTGTGGCATTGGTTCCCGGTCGGCTCGAACTGGTAGTCGCTCCGCAACAGAGGGATCGAGCGGCGCATCGTCTCGAGGTCATTGCGCCGGCCACCCGAAGCGCAGCTGTCTATCCACATGTGAGGATGGCGCTTGCGTAACTCGTCCCAAAAGGCGAGATGGCCGGCCACATGCTTCACCTGAGTCATTCCGCTACGGCCTGGCACGTCTTTCGCGTTCCAGTAGTCGAGCGGGTCCATGTTGAAGTCCTGGCGAAATACATCCAGTTCGTGTCCCTGAGCTACCTGGTTCGTGATGATGTCGTCGAAGTGCTCCACTGACCAGGCCAAGGCGTCGGCGTTGCCGAAGTCGACGAGGAAGCTGAGGTCCACAGCGGGGTCCGGCGGTCCGATGAGCCAATCCCGGTGCTTGTCGAACAGTTCGGTACCGATCCCCACCCGCTCCGGCTCGCTCCACAACACTGACTTCATGCCATGATCTCTGGCCCGCTGGAATGTCGGTCGCATACCCTGCGGGAAGCGTTTTGGATCCGGGAACCAGTTCCCCACACCATTGCCCCAATCCTGGGACCAACCGTTGGGCAACCCGCTCGGAATGGCGTACCACCCGGCGTCGACCCACCAGTGCGTGTAGAAGCCCCCGTGGTCCTCAGTCGTCCCCCGCCCGACGTAGGAATCGATTGCTGAGAATTCCTCGGACTGATCGGGGAAAAGGCTCAGGCCTCCTGTCGTGGGCGTGATGGGTGTCGGGAGAACTCCCCCGAAACGCGGCATGTTGTAGTCGGCCATCCATCTCCGCCACTTGTTCTGTGCGACCAACCAGCTGTCGGCGCTCCACTGCATGAGGACGATGAGGGGGGTCCGAACCGTCTCGCCCGCTTCCAAGACGGTGTCCAAGAGCATTGCATCAGTGATGTCCCCGTAGCTCTTGAGCTGTGGGTTGGCAGACGTCATTCCCGCCTTGAGGCGGAGCCCTTCACGCTCGTCGACCAGCAGTTGGGTGGTCCATTGCCCTGGCCATCCGACGGCGACCATGACTCCCTGGTCTTTCCAGGAGACATTGAAGTATGGCCATGTGCCGTTCGACGGACGACCGCCCTGAGGGAAGAGAAGTTTCGCTTCGCCCGGCGCCAGCACTGAAGTCTGCGGCGCGTAATCATCAGCTTGCTGGGCGCTCCCGTTGAAGTGGTGCAGGGCATACGGTGCCGTCGGCGACCTGTTGATGATGGTGTCAGCGGCCAGCACTGCGCTCAACCGCTGCGAGGTATGCGATGAGGGGTTGGCGAAGGACACCGTCCACTCGGTGGCCGCGTACCTCTCGTACACAACGACGGCAGCCTGTATCTGGAGCTCCCCGGATGGTGCCCGCCACGTGACCATTTCTTCAGAACGCCCCGGCGAGGAACTGATTGTGCGCCGAACCGCCCCCCACTCTGGCAGCAAGCTCGCCGACGACTTTCCGGCGTACTTGAACGAGAAGGGCGGATTGGCAATGAACTCCGAAATGGCCGCGTCCGCCGTGTCACTCATTACCGCGGCTTGCGCCGCGGTCGGCATCAGGAAGGGGTTCCCGTTTACAGCAAAGGTCGCCGACCCCGTGCCTGCTCCCAGCAACTTGAGGAAGAGTCTCCGATCCACCGTCCCAACGCCCCCTTAGGCTGGCCGTTGCCCTTCCAGGTATCTGTAGAGCGTTTGCTGTCGGTGTGTCCCGGATTGAGCGAGCCCAGCGCAGGATAGTGCCTGCACTCCATACTTTCCGGGGTCACCCGGGCTGCCCAGATCAGACCGTCGGCCGGTGGGCGTCGGTAAAGAAGGCCCTGCACCGAGGCTCCGGTTCGCTGCAGAGGTCACAACGGCTGAGAGACGAGCCGCGCAAACGTGTCGGCGACGGGTCTCGCCCGGCGGTGAACGTCAAAGAGCCCGACCTCGGTCACGGCACCTTTCGGATTCACCAGTTCGGTCTGCCAGTCGAACTGGTCTCCTCGGCTGTACCAGCAGAGCCCGCGCACTGGCAGGCCGTCGGTGCGGAGCCCGCGAAGGACGTCTGTAAGTGAGAGCAACCACGGGATCTGGTCATCGACAGCAAGGGACAGATTCGACGTCTCCGCCACCCAGAAGGGCACGTCATATCGGTCGTGCCACCGTCGGAATTCAGCAGCGGCGAATGCGGTCCGATCGTGGACCGACCACTCGGGGGCAGCGCCCCCGACGGGAAACACCGAGGTGGGGTAGAAGTCGAGCCCCGCAACGAGCCGATCGGTCACCGCGAGAGAACGGATGCGCTCCAGCAATGCGTCATCCACGGGGTCGAGGTAACGGGCCGACCCCGGAAGTGGGTCTCGACCGAAGTGCAGATCCCATACGAGCCAAATCCACTCTCGCAATGCCTGCACGTCGGCATCGGCCTGCGGCGTCACCGCAACCGGAACCGGGAATCCCTCGGACCCGATCCACCAGCCGTCGCGATCGTCCCGGATGCGTGCGACTGCCTCAAGGTTGGCCAGCACAATATGGGCCAGTATGCGCGCGTGATCTGGCCCGGAAGCGAGCCGGTCGTTCCACAATCCCAGACAACCTGAATTCTCTGCCGTGACGGCCGGCTCATTGATCGGTGTGAACCAACGCGGCTCTTGATAACGGTTGAGGAATGCCTCAACGTATCGACAGAACGAGTCCACCCATCGCTGATCGGCAAAGCCGTCGAAAGCGTCGGGGAGACCAAAGTGCAACAGGTCGACAATCGGTTCCAGACCGAGCTCAGCGCAGCTGCCCAATGCCCGGTCCCAGAGCGTCCAGTCATAGTGGCCCGGTTCTGGCTCACTCAGACGCCACGGTGCGCCGTAGCGCACACTCTTGACGCCGAGAGCGGCAATCGAGCCCAGATCGTCGTCCACGTGGGCGTAGTGGCCACTTTGCGCGAATTGATCTTGTCGATAGGTAATTCCATCGGCAAGGACCAACGGATCGGACCCTTCTTCGCCGACGGCCCAGAGAAAATCAGGGAATCCGTCTTCGGCAACACTCGTATGCGCCACGAGGGGCGAATCTAGCGGAGCGTGCACATGCATCTCGAGGGCAATCGCACGACTGCTCCCGTCGGTCATCGACTCTGGGGGTCAGTTGCCCGTTCCGCCGGGCCGCCCTTACCTCGAACCGAAGTATTTCGAGCCGAGGGCGAAGACTCCTCCGTCAGAGGCGACCAGCCAGTAGCCGTTCCCCCCCGGTGTGGCTGCAATGCCGGCGATGGGCTGTGTGAGCGTGAGGCCACCCGTCGATCCATGAAAGCCGGCGCCGCCGAAGCTGAAGACTCCTCCGTCAGAGGCGACCAGCCAGTAGCCCTGACCGTCGGGCGTCGCCGCAATGCCGACGATGGGCCGGTTGAGCGTGAGGGCACCAGTGGATCCATGAAAGGCGGCGTCGCCGAAGCTGAAGACTCCTCCGTCAGAGGCGACCAGCCAGTAGCCCTGACCG